>Ga0105048_10006031_pt1 | contig 19540 bp, 18 predicted proteins | sample MAT05_FD_78382 | JGI IMG/M metagenome (GOLD analysis project Ga0105048, IMG submission 78382) | Freshwater microbial communities from Lake Fryxell liftoff mats and glacier meltwater in Antarctica - MAT-05 | ecosystem: Environmental > Aquatic > Freshwater > Ice > Liftoff microbial mat | place... | reverse complement strand
CGAGGTCCGTGCGCTCGACGGCGCCACGATCGAGCTGCCGGTCGCTCCGCTCAAGCCGGCGGTGATGCGCGCGCTCGCCAAGGAGCTCTCCGACGCCTCGACGATCTTCGCGGTCGTCCCCTCGAACGCCGGTCCGATGGTGCACATCGCCAAGCGGAAGAAGGACTCCGAGCGGGCGATCGACACGCCGCTCGGCGGGCTGATCGAGCCGAACCTCGCGCTCGGCGCTTCGATCCTGGTGGTCGGCCCGCGCAGCGCGTCGCGGACCGAGGTGGTCGGTGCGCTCGCCCGCCTGATCAAGGGTCGCCGCCGTGCGCTCTCGCTCGACCCGGCCGATCCGAACGGGATGGCGCCGGCCGCGCTCGGCGCGCTGGCGACCCTCGACGACGTCATCCTCGTGACCGGTGATCTGAGCGCGATCGACGCGGGCCTCGTGCTGCGCGCGCCGGCGCCGTGTATCGCGGCGATGCCGGGGCTCTCGCTCGAGTCGGGCCTCGCGCGCCTGGCCGGGCAGATGGCGCTCGAGCGCCCGGGCCTGGCGCACGCGTCGCTGAGCGCGGTGATCGCGGGGCGCTTCGATCTGGCGATCGAGCTCGACGAGACACGCATCGTCAGCGTCGCCGAGCTGTCGCTGGATCTGCGCGGGGAGGGCGGGGTCGGCCTCGCGCGCATCGCGGTCCGCGCACCGGGCGGCGCCTTCGAGCTCGCGCTCGGCGGCACCCGCGTCGAGAAGCGGCTGACCGGCCTGATGGAAGGCGCGCACTCGCCTTCGACGCGGCCCGAGCGCGTGCCGCCTCGCCTGCGAACCGGCGCCTCGCGCCTGCCGCCCACGCCGAGCGCGGTGATGCGCACGCCCTTTCGCGAGCCCATGCGCGAGCCGGTTCGCGAGCCGATTCGCGAGCCGATTCGCGAGCCGATTCGCGAGCCGATTCGCGAGCCGATTCGCGAGCCGATTCGCGAGCCGATAGGCATGCGCGAGACGCAGGAGCTCGCGCCGCTGGATCCGACGAACGAGTCGCAGAGCCCGCGCGCGCCCTCGATTCAGGCCTCGCGCAGCACCGGCTCGAGCCGCCTCACGCCGCTGGTCGATCCGCCGCCGATGTCCGGGCAGTCGCCGGCGCGGGCTGCGATCTCGGGCCCGAGCGGCATGCGCGACGTCACGGACGCGACCTACGATCTGCCGCCGTCGCCGCTCACTGCCAGCGGCCGGATCAACCTCGACGCGCTCTCGGAGCTCACGCCGGATCAGCTGGTGAGCCAGTCGTTCATCGTGGACACCGGCTACAACAGCCCCGAGACGCGCGTGCTCTCCGATCCGCCGAGCTCGGACCCGCCCGGCATTGGCCTCGACTTCGACGAGCCGACCAACTCGGGCGACCCGCGGCTCGCGACGTCGCGCGCGCCGCCCGCGCAGTCCCCCGGATCGAGCGGACCCGCGGCCGCCCGCGCCTTGAGCTCGCCGCCGCTGCGCGCGCCGCTCGAGCGCCAGGCCACCGAGATCGCCGACGCGAAGAGCGGCAGCCTGATGACGCCGCTGCCGCCGCTGCCGAAGCTGCTCAGCTACGCCCCGGTCGGCGAGCCGACGATGCAGTTCCCCGCCGACGTGCTGCAGCCCGCGTCCGACTTCGTCGACGAGCCGACGATCGATCCCGGACTCGAGGCGCCGATGACGATCCCGCCGCCGAGCCTCGCCGAAGACGAGGACGAGAACCGCACCAACTTTGGGCTCCTCGCCCAGGATGACGAGCCCGAGGCGCCGCCCCCGAAGGCCGTTCGCCGCCGCCGCACCGAAAACTGAGCCTGAAACTTGCGTCTCGCGCTGGCCCGACCGAAGCTGGCGGGCGCACCCCAATGGGCAACCCCAGAGACGTGGCGAAAGAGCTCGCGCGCCTCATTCGGGGTGAGATCGACTTTCGTGATTTTCCGTGGCTGACGCCGACCGAGCGACGCGCGCTCGGTCAGCTGGGCATGGCCATGCTCGGCGCCGCCAAGAGCGACATCGCTCGGGCGGCGTTCGGCGTGCTGATCGACCTCGAGCCGGAGCAGCCGGTGCACTACCTGATGTATGGGCACTCGGCGGCGCTGGCCGATCTCATCGAGGAGGCGTTCGAGTACTTCGGCAAGGCCATCGCGCTGACCTCCCAGGAGACCAAGGCGCGCGACGTGGCGGCGGAGGCCTTCCTGGCGCGGGGCGAGCTCTTGCTGCGGCTGGGCCGCACGGTCGAGGCCCGCGCCGATCTCGCCGACGCCTGCACGCGGATCGAGGACCCCTTGCGCAGACGATCGATTGAAGCTTATCTCGCTACTTGACCGATGCCTTGAAGTGGGTGAGTGAGTATCTTACCTTGTAAGCGCGATTCACGCACCCGGTGCGGAGCCGCTCCGATAAGAGGAGAGAGACCATGGTGAAGTTCAAGAGCAGTCTCCCTGGTGGCCACCAGCAGCTCCCGCCCGATCCGGGCGCGACGCCGACCAACCAGGTCTCCTCCAAGGCGAAGGTCCAGGCCAACCGCCCCGTGGGCAAGATGAAGGCGGCGCAGATCCACGCGCCGATCGACGCCACCGAGAGCAGCAACGGCGACAGGACCCAGACCGAAGGCCTGAGACACCAGGTCCGCGTCGGCCTCTCCAACCTCACGCAGGCGTACTACGGCCTTCCTCCGGGCGAGCCCTCCTTCCTGCAGCTGATGATCGGGAGCCCTGAGCAAGTCTCGGTGCCCGACCACGTGATCACGCACCACGCCAAGGGGTTCGAGCAGGATCTCAAGATCTCTCGCGAGAAGGCCCGCGCGCTGGCCACGGATCTCGCTATGCTCCTCTCCTGAGCCGTGAGCGATCCTAGATTTCGCGCGACGGGCCCCTCGTCGTCTCGCCCAACGCGACGCGATGCCGAGCGCGGCGTCGAAGAGGGACTCGAGATGATCCGCATGGCGATCCGGGAGCTGATGTAGCGCCCGCGCGCCGAGCGTGCCGAGCACCTGGCGTCGCTGAAGCTGCGCCTGATGGCCTTCATCCCCCAGATCGAATCGGTCGATCGTCAGGGCCCGACCGCCCGTCGCGTGCGCGCGATGCAGCGCGTGCTCGCGGCACTCGACGAGGTCTCGTCGAGGACGTGAGCGAGCCCTTCGGGCCCAACGTCGCGGAGGAATGCCGCGTCTGGGCGACCTCATTCGCGCTGGATCCGCCCCTCGTCGAGAGCGCGTTCGCCGGCTACCTGGCGATGCTGTCCGACGCCGGAGACCTCGACCTGGCCGACGTGGAGCTCGCGCGCGGGCTCGCCAAGCTGCGCCGCGACATCCAGACCATCATCGCGGACGGAGACGGCGTACCGATCCACGCCGAGCTGCTCGACGACATGGTCGGCCGCCTCGATCGCAGCCTGGATCGCACCGCGCTCCTCGAGAGCGCTGGCCTCACCGAAGGCCTGGGCGGGCTCCGGGCTCGCCTGACCGCCGCGCGCGCGCTCGTCGCCGCGGTGCGCGCTGCATTGGCCCGCCGCGGTCGCCGCGGCCGATAAGTCCCTGGACCGCGCGGACGCGGTGGCCTCGGTCCCGTGCCCGCAGTCACGTGCTCCCAATGGAGGCGTCGCGGAGTCTATGCATTGACGGCGACTAGGCCGCGTGATGCCGTGCTTAGGCTTCGATTCTGGAGGTTATGACGATGTTTGCAATGCGTTCTGCGATGTCCTGGCGCTCGCCCTCACGGGTGTCGCGTGCTCGAATCCCACGGTCGATCCCAACTCGACGTTCACGATCCACGGCAAGGCGCTGGCCGCCGACGGCGCGCCACTCGCGAACACTGATGTGAAGATCGTCCGCTATTACGACAAGCTCCACCTGGTCGTACCGACGATCGACGCGCTCTTCGCCTGCACCGGGAGCTGCAACGACGACGGCCTCAACCTCGAGCTCGCCGTGGTCACCACCCTCAAGACCGGCGCGGACGGCTCCTTCTCGGGCACCGTCACCGGCAACGACATCAAGGCGACGAACGGCATCACCGACGCCCAGGGCAAGGTCGAGGTTTCCAGCCTGCTCGCGGTGGTCCTCGATCCCACGGACGCGAACCGCAAGGCGGGCGTCTACAGCTTCGAGAAGCTCTTCGAGCAGGCGGACAAGGACTGGTCCACCGGCGACATGAAGCTCTGGAACGCCGACGCCAAGGCCGACGCGACCAACGCGCTCACGAACGGGCTGGTGCGCTTCTCGTGGAAGGCCCCGCCGTCCACCGCGGTGGACAACTTCTATCGCGTCGAGGCCAAGGGCAGTTCGTCGGCGCGCCTGGTCGTGAACTGCCGCGATCGCGGCGTCGGCTCGAAGGTCGCCGAGGGCGGCTGCGACAGCGACGGCGCGGGCAGCTTCTTCTTCGATATCTCGCTCTACGCGCTCTACAACTTCTACTCGGACAACGGCGTGTTCGACGCGTACGTGGGCGCCATCGGGGCTGACTTCCGGTACCGCGCGAAGCTGCGGATCATCGTGCCGGTGCTCCCGGATCCGGCGCCGACCCGCCTTCCCGTCGCGATCGGCGGGATCTGGGCGGTCTCGAACGACACCGTCTCCGGCCAGGGTGAGCAGAACCTGGTGGGCGGCCCCGCCGTCGACGGCAACCGCGCCACCCCGGCGTCGCTCACGCCGAACGCCACGTCGATCTACGTGCTCTTCAACCAGGCGGTGTTCGTGTCTGACGCAGGTCTGATCAACGCCGTGGTGGCCGAGGCCAAGGGCGCCTGCGTGAACGTGGAGTTCAGCAGCGACGGCACCTCCGAGATCGGCAGCGTCAAGATGTCGGGCACCACCTGGGAGACCGTCGGCCGCTTCTGTGGGGCGACCGCCTCGGCGACCGAGATGACGGCGATCCTCGGGTTCGACTCGACGGCGACCGCGAGCCCGGGCCGCCTCGGCCACTGGATGCGGTTCAAGCTCATCGACGACGCGAACGTGTCGGGCGCGGTGAGCCCGACTTTCTCGGCGGTCGGCGAGATCGTGGTGTACGGGAAGAAGATCTGATCCACACTGTCGCCCGCGGCATGGAGCGGCGCAGCTTCAACGAGTGTTTCGCGAGGGAGGTCGAGCCGGCCCTCGCGGCGAGAGGGTTCCGGGGCGCTGAAGGCCACCTGGTCCGTCGCGTCGGCGACGTCGAGCAGGTGATCGAGGTGCAGCTCTCCGTCTATGGCACCCGCGTCACCGCCAACCTCGGCCTCCATCCCGCCTGGCTCGAGCCGGTCATCCGCTGGGTGAGCCCCTCGCGCTTCGGCCCGCGGGCCCACGACTGCATCCGCTGGATCCGCCTCGGGCTGGCCGGCCCGCGCGGGCGCGACCACTGGTGGAGCTTCGACACCGAGCCCGAGCTGGCCCGCGCGATCGCCGAGATGAAGCTCGAGCTCTTGGGGCCGGGCCTCGAGTGGCTGGAGCGCAGCTCGGCGCGCGAGTCGTTCCTGGCGGATGCGCGCGCCCGGCTCGAGCGATCCAAGGGGCCCAAGCACCCCCACGGCCGCTTCGGCGAGCTGCGGGTGTACTCCGCGATCCTGGCGTGGGGTGGCGCATACGCCGACGCCCGGCAGATGGCCGATCACGCCCGCGTGCACTGGGACGAGGAGCGGGCACGCCTGGAAAAGGCGCTGGCCCAGTTCCAGGATCGCTACCCTCCGATGGTGGTGCCCGAGGGCCAGATCCCGGATCTGCCGGCGGAGCTCGATCGGCTCATCTCGCCCACCAGGGGCGTGGGCTCGCGGCCGGTCGAGCCGGCAACGCCGCGGTCGTAGCCGTCTTCGCTGCGAGCACGTGATCCGCGGTCACGATCATCCCGCGATCCTTGTCCCAGGAGACCGCGCGGGCATAGCCGACGAAGCGCACGAGCGGATCGAACACCGGCATCCCGAGCGCGAGCTGGAGCGAGATCCGCGGGTGCTTCTCCAGCTCGGCGGCCGAGCCGTCGTCGACGATCACACCGCTGATCACGTTGTCCTCGACGTTGGTGCCCACCAGCGCGAACAAGATCTCGTCGCGTCCCCGCGAGGCGGCGGGCGCCTTTTCGGCCGGGACGAGGCCGATCGTCGCGAGGGGCTTCTGGGTCTCGAGCAGCGCCACCCGGCGCTCGACGTCGTAGAGCGTGACCTTCGCGGCGAGCTTCCCGCGCGGGCCGACGACGTCGATCGTGGTGGCGTCCTCGACCAGAAACGACAGGCAGGCCAGCGTCGTGGGGCCCCAGACCACCGCGTAGCCCTCGCGGGCCTCCTCGAGCAGCGGCTGGTCCTTCTCCTTGGCGATCCCGACGTCGAGCGCGGCGACGTGGCTGCGCAAGGCCACCGCGAGCTCGTTCATGCGGCCGATCTGGGCGGGATCGTACGGGCGCGGGGTCGCGCCGAGCACCACCAAGAGGAGCCCGATCATTCCTTCTTCTCGCGGCCGAGCGGCACCAGCGTCCCGCCCTCGCGCACCATCGGCACGCCCGGCTCGATTCTGCTCGGGACCACCGAGACGACCTCGTCGGGGCGCATGACGATGACGGTGTCGTTGGGGATCTCGCGGCCCGGGTGGATGAGCACCTTGGCGGCGACCTTGGCGCGGTGCCCGACCACCGACCCGATGAACTGCCTCTCGGTGGAGACGAGCGCGCCCTTGTGCGTGACACGGACCGGACCGGCGAAGTTGGCGTCCATGAACCCAGCCCAAGGATGCACGTATGCACCGCGCCCGACGAGCGTGACCTGCAGCTTGTAGTTGCCGACGGTCGCGTCGGGGTAGGTCACGGTGCTGACCATGAACGTGTTCTCCATGATCAGGTTCTGCGGCCCGATCACCGAGTTGATCAGCACCGCGTGATCCTGGATCACGGTGCCGCGCCCGACGATCGTGTTCTTCAGCGTGACGTGCGGGCCGATCACGCAGTCGTCTCCGATGATGCAGCCCGACAGCGAGGCGGTGGGGTGCACGCGGGTCCGTCGCCCGAGCCTCACCATGCGCATCAGGATGCGATCGCGGTCGAGCGAGAGCGCCGAGAGCGCGCGCAAGATCGCCCACAGCGGGCGCCTCGCCATCAGCTCCATCCAGCGGATCCCGAAGGCGATCTGGTTGAGCCACAGGACGTGGACCCAGTGCTCGACCGACACGACGATCGTCGAGGTGATCGGGTAGCGCAGCGTGGTCGCCGCGCGCTCGCCGATGATCGGGAGCGGGGCCTCGACGACGATCTCGCGCTTGGGCACCTCGACCGGCGGCACCGAGTCGCGCAGCGCGTGCATCCAGCGGACCGCGTCGTCGTCGGCCGGAGGGAGCTGCGCGGGATCGGCCCACACCACGTCGTGGATGACGCGGTGGCCGTCGAGCCGCACGTCCTGGAGCGGCAGCGTGTACTCCACCGAGGCGTTCACCGCGAGCGTCAGCGCCGCGGTCTGGCCCTCGGCGGCGCGCAAAAAGAACTTCAGCGCGCGGGTGGTGAGGAAGATGCGATCGAGCAGCACCAGCACGCGATCGCGGCCTTTTGCCGCGTCGATCGCCGCCTGGGCGCTCGCTGCGTAGACGATCGTGAAGCCGTTGGCCTGGAGCGCGCGGGCCTGCGCTTGCGCGATCGTCTCGTCGCAGAACGTGGCGTCGCGCGAAGGCTCGAGGAACGGCGAGAGCACCGCGTCGGTGCGCAACACGACGGCGATCTTCTCGCTCATTCCACGTCCTCGTGGAGCGCTCTGTCGAGCTCCGCCGGGATCTGACCGGGCCGCATCGTGTCGAACGGCACCAGCGCCGCGTTGTCCCAGCAGAGCGGCGTCCCGGGCGCGGTGGGCTCGACGCGCATCACGCCTTCCTCGCGGCGCAGCACCACCAGCGTGCGGTTGGGCAGCGCGCGGCCGGGCCCGACGATCGTGCGCGCGCCGAGCACCGAGCCGTGGCCGACGCAGCCGCCGACGAACGGCCGGCCGGTGTCGACCTCCACGCCATCGCGGTCGACGGTGATGCTCTCGCCGAGTGCCTCGCCCCAGAAGATGACGCCGCTCGTGAGGAAGACCTTTCTGCCGACCACCACGTCGCGCAGGAGCAGGTTGGTGAGCGTGCCTTCGCCGAGGCTCACGACATGCGAAAACGTCGCGTCGGCCAGCGTGTGGACGCCGTCTCCGAGCATGCAGCGCGTGACCTTCGAGAAGTCGGCGAGGCGGGCGTTCGCACCGATGTACGAGCCGTGGATGCGCGATCCCGCGCCGACGATCGCGCCGGGGCCGATGATCGAGCCCTCGACGTGCGCGCTCGGGTGGACCTGCGCCGTCGGATCGATCTTCGGGCCGAGCGCCGGGACCAGGAGCGGCGCGACCCACAAGAGGTGCACCCAGTGCTCGAGGTGCGCACAGAGCACGCCGTCGGCCGGCAGATCGAGGTGGTGCGGGCCCGGGCCGACGCGCGGGAACTCGCGGCGATACGTGAGCGAGCGGTGCTCGACGACCACCGGCTTTGCGGCGGCGCGCGCCGAGGCGACGTCGGAGTAGGGCGCATCGAGGAACACGTCGTAGACGAGGAGCCCGTCCTCGCGGCGGATGGACGAGACCGGGGTGAGCAGCGCGAGAGGGGAGTCGGCGCGGACCGCGAGCGCAGAGGGTGTGCCGCGTGGGGCATTCGCGACGAACGCGCGCAGCAGCTTCGCGGTGGCGATCGCGTGCGCCGCGACGGTGAGCCGATCATCGACGCCGGCGTCTTGTGCCTGCTTTCGCTGCAGCTCGCTGAAGCTCATCCCGGCGATCGGGATGTCGCCGACGGGGTCGCCGAACGGGGCGATGCGCGCTGCCGTCTCGATCACCCGCACCGGAACGACCGGACCATTTTCCAGCGCCGGACTCAAGAACTAGAGCGGTGGTCGAGATGCGCTCTCAAGTTGTGAGATCGAGGATGCGCTTCACCATCGCGGCCCGCGACATCTCCGCCTCCACGCGCAGGCGCCCGCGGTTGCCGAGGGTCTCGCGGCGCTCCGGATCGACCAGGAGCTGGCCGATGGCGTGGCCGATCGCGATGACGTCCTCCGGATCGACGACCACCCCGGTGATCCCGTCGAGCACCGCGTCCTCGACCCCGCCCGATCGCCCCGCGACCACGGTTTTTCCAGCCGCGTTGGCCTCGAGGTACGTGATCCCGAAGCCCTCGACGTCGGTGGCCGTCTCGCGCGCGAGCATCGCGTAGACGTCGCAGGTCCGGTACGCCGCCGCGACGTCCTTCTCCTCGACGAAGCCGACGAAGCGGACCGCGTCCTCGGGGAGCCCGAGCGAGGCGCGCAGGGCCTCCAGGCGCTCGCGATCGGGGCCCTGACCGGCGACCACGTAGACCGCCCCGGGCGCCATCTGGCGGATCGTGGGCAGCGCCTCCATCACCCGGTCCTGGCCCTTGCGCTCCACCAGGCGCGCGAGCGTGAGCACCACCGGCACACCCTCGACGCCCCACTGCGCGCGCAGATCGGAGCCGCCCGGCGTGATGCGCCGCGGATCGATCGCCGGGGCCACCGCGTGGGTCCGCTCCTCGGACGCGCCCGCCAGGATCGCCATCTCCGCCACGCGCGCGCTGTTGGCGATGACCCGATCGGCCGCCCGGAGCACCTTGCGCAGGGTGGCGCGATCATCGCCGGCCTCGAGGAGCTCGAGCCCATGCACGTAGACCACCAGCTGCGATTTTCGCTTCTTGATCGCGCTGATCAGCGGCGCCGCGACGCCGTACGTCGCGGCGTGCACGACGCGGCCCTCGAGGTGCGTGCCCAGAAAGGGCGCGTACATGCCGAGGTAGGTGCGGTGCTGGCGGACCCAGCCGTGGCCGCGGAGGCGCACGATGGTCGCGGGATGGAGGTCGTCGTGGGCCCGGACGAGCGGGCCCGTGGAGCGGGTGATGACCGTGGTCGGCCGCCCGGACACGACGAGGCCGCGCGCCAGCTCGTCCATCCAGCGCGCGATCCCGCCATCCTGTTTGGGCGGAAAATCTATCGTGACGAGCGTGTGCCCGTTTGCGGTCAATGGTCCCCGTTGCGGCGGGGAATCAGCCCGCGGCTAGCCTGCGTACCTTGTGCTTCTCGCGCTCGTCGAGGGCCTTCTTGATGAACGTACGGCCGTTCTCGATGCAGTTGGCCATCATCTCATGAAGGAACGCTTCCGTGTCCTTTGCGGCGTGCCGGAGCGTGTCGTAGTACCGCTGGCGCTCCGACGCGTGGAGGATGACGGGCATGTAGCCGCTGCGCATGAGCAGGTAGTTCACGAGCAGGCGGCCGGTCTTCCCGGTGTTCTCGGCGAAGGGGAAGATGGACATGAACTCGTGGTGCAAGTGCGCCGCGAACTTCACGACGTCCTCGTCCTGCGGGTCATTCGCGGTCGCCCAGTTCATCAGCTTCACGAACCGCGGCTCGATCGACTGCGGCTGCGCGATGTCGTGGAAGTAGGTGCGGTGGAGCGGGATGATCTTGCGGTAGCGGCCGTTGGTGCCGGCGCCCTCGCCCGAGCAAAGCGCGTCGTGGAACCGCGTCGCGAGCGCCATGCCCACCGGCCCGCGGACGCTCTTCGCTTCCTTGCGGGCCAGGTTCACGGCGGTCTTGCAGTTCCGGATGGCCGGATAGGTATCGAGCGCGATCGGCCGGCCCTTGAGCGCGGTCGTCAGCTCGGCGTGGGTCACCACGATGCCCTCGAGGGCGTTCTCATGGTAAATCCAAGACAGCTCGTAACGGTTGAGGAAATCCTTCCAAAGGTCAGGATGCTCATCCGCGAGCGTCCTGAGCGCCTCGGTACGGTCATCGATATCGGTAAAACGATGCACAACAGCGTTGGTCATTTGCCCGGCCTCCCCGAAAATTGCGACCTTTGCCCCCGCGAAGGACGTTCCACGCCGCACCCCAGCGACATAGAACTTTTGTCCCCCCCGTAAGGTCGCGATCTCTCAGACGAGATTGTGCTTATCGAGTCGCTTTCAAACCTGTCAACCAATGGTCTGGAGATGCTCGGTGCCGCTGGACCTACATGTATCGGCCCGGAATCTCTCCCTTTTTGTCCCACAGCGCCGTGGAACATGCACACCGACGGAACAGTGCGTTAGAGGTTCCGAATCCTTTTGAAACATCGATGGGTTATCGAGAGGGTCGGTCAACAGGAGGAGGTGTCCGTGGGAGCGATCACGGAGTTCCACGAGGTCGGAAATGGTGGGTGCTGAGGGGCTTGCCCACCTCCCTTCCCGCACAACCGGCCAGTCCATTGTATTTGTAAAATTTTCGTTACAAAGGGATGATTTTTGCGCCTGACCGCTAGGTCGGGCAGCCAAACGGGGATTCGTCACGCGATCGAGGAGAGCGGCTCCATCATCTTTTGGACGAAGGGCGACTCGCGCTCGAAGTCCTCGCGGCCGTGCTCGATCGCCTCGGCCATGCTCTTGGCGCCGGGGACCAGCGAAGCCGGCGAAAGCACGCGCTTGTACGAGAACGAGAGGTGCGCGAACGCCCGGTCGCGCAGCACGTTGGCCTCCGCGATCCGCTGGAGCGGGATGAACAGCATGTTGCGCCGGAGCTGAGGTGTGAAGCAATCGAGCCCGAGGATGAACGCGTTGCGCGTCCCGAGGCGGCCGCGCTGGACGCTCTCCCACGCGACGCGGGCCGGGACGTTGGCGCTGAGCCCGCCGTCGACGAGGCAGTCGACCTGGTGGCGCGCGAGCAGCATCCGCATCTGCTCTTCCATGCGCGGGTCGTCGCGCAGGATGTCGTAGTGGATGAGCGCCGGGACGGAGCAGGAGAAGCCGACCGCGTCGAGCACGTCGAACGCGCGGGTGTCCGCGTCGGCGCCGATCGCGATCGGCTTCACGGCGCCCTGGACGGCGATGAGATCGCTGATGAAAGACGCCCAGCCGGACACCAGATCCTTGATGTGCAGGAGCGCGCCGAACGCGCCCTTTCTGAGCTGGGTGGCGAAGGCCTTCTCGTAGTCCAAGATGTCGCGCCGCAAGGCATCGCGCTTGATCCCGGACACTACGCAGATGAACGGGATCTCCAGATCGCCGATGCGCATCGCCTCGCCGCTCGGCGAGACGAAGAAGCGGGACAGGGCGCTCCGCAGATACAGGCGCAGCGGACCGGGCACCCCGTAGCGGCTCTGCACCTCGAGCACGCGGAACAGCTTCTTGAACGTGAGGCCGTGGGTCACGGCGCGCACCATCGAGTCGCGGTAGTGCAGCTCGCGCGCGCGGAACATGCCGAGGATCGAGCCGATCGAGGCGCCGACGATGAGTCGCGGCACGATCCCGCGGCTCTCCAGCACCGAGAACGTCCCGAGATGGACGTAGCCGCAGCCGCCGCCGCCGCCGGCGACCAGGACCAGGGCCTTGGTGCCGAGCTCGCGGTCGAGCGCCGAGCTCAACAGGCGCCCCGAGTGGTGGGTGAGGAGCATGTCGCGCGCGGCCTTGAGGTGGGGGAGGAGCTCGTTCGCGTCGCGCCCGAGGAGCGCCGGATCGAGATCGTCGCCCGCGCGGCGGATCTGCTCGGCGAGATCGGCGACCTTGTCGCGGAAGCCGCCGAGGAGGTGGCCGACCACCAGGTCCTCGCCGCTCCCCTGCGGCAGCACCCACAGCCGCGCCAGATTGAGCGCGAGTCGCAGGGTGGTCTCTTGCGCCCGCGTCATGCGGTCGGGCCGACGGACACACGCGCGCACGAAGGCGACCTCGGCGTCGTCGAAGGGACGCAGCTGACGGAAACGCTCGACGAGGTCGGACGGGGTGTCGCGGGGCGCCTCGACCAACGCCTCACCATAGCCCGACGCCCCGGGTCGGTGTAGCCTGCCCGTTCGCATGTTCGTCTCCGTGGTCTTCGCCGCTGTCGCGATCGCCTCGCCCGGTTACGCGGAGGCCCGCGGCCAGGCGGGCGTCGTGAAGAACCTGGGGCGTTTCCTCGAGGGCTACGTCGGGGACTGCGGGAGCGACGACCCCGAGTTCAACCGCGGCGCGTGCGAGGCCAACGCGGCCGACGTCCGCAAAGAGCAGGGCGGCAAGCTGATGCGGCTCGAGATCGACGATCCCTCGGCGGTCCTCGTCTTCTCGGGCTGGGACGAGCGCCGCGCGGCGTTCCGGCTGCACTTCACGCCGTTCCTCTCCGACCGCGGCGTGGGGTTTTCTTCGGGCAAGCCCACTGGTTTGACCCCCGCCGACCAGCCGATCGTGAAGAACATCCCGCTGTGGGTGACCGTCCCGAAGGGCGAGCCAGAAGCCGGCTTCCGTCGCCAGCTCGAGCGTGGCATGGTCCGCCTCGAAATCGTGTTCAGGCCGGGAAAGATCTGGGCGATGCCGTCTAAAAAGGGTGATGCACCCGTGAGAGGGGTCGCCGTGGAGCTGGTCGGAGTTCGGATCTATGCCCGCGGCGATCAGGTGCTCGCGGAGGAGACCTACCGTTGAGCCGCTCGAAACCGCCTCGTGACCTGACCACCATCCTCAGCGATCCCGCCGTCCGTCATGCGGCCGAGGTCATTCGCAACAACGAGGAAGGCAGCCTGGTCGACACCCTGGAGCTGGCGCGTGCGCTGGCCGAGGGCTCGGGCGACAGCGACATCTCGCGCTCGCTCCTCGCCGAGCTGCGCGGCTACGAGGCGGCCGGCCTCGAGGTCCCTCCGGAGCGACGCGTGGTCGGCTTTGCCAGCCCGTTCCCGGTGCGCGCGATCGGCCTGCTCGACCCGGAAGAGATCTTCCTCGCCAACCGCGAGAAGTTCGCCCAGGTCACGCTCACGATCGGCCAGCCGGTGCGCGATCTCGAGCTCGCGCTGGAGCAGATCCAGCAGGGCGGCGTCCTGGCGCTCAAGGTCCCGGCGTCCGAGGTGAGCGGTGAGGCGGCTCTGACCGATCCCGACACCGAGGTCTACATCTACATTCTGCCGCGCGAGATCGAGCGGGTGATCGGCCTGGCGCGCAAGAAGGCCCTCGCCACGTTGGTCGCGCGCATCGTCGGCGCGACCCCGCCGAGCGAGTCGCCCGGCCTGGTGGACGAGGACATCGATCTCGAGTCGATCGACGCCAGCGAGCGCACCGACTCGACGCTCGTCCCCGACATCTCGGGCGAGGCCGCCGGCCGTTTTTAGGCTGCTTTTTTCGGCTGCGGGAACCGCTCGGATCGAGTATCTCCGGGCAATGCGTCGCATCGTTTCGTCCCTCTCCTTGCTGGCTTTGGTGGCGTTGCCTCTCGGGGCGCAGGCGCAGGATTCCGGTCCGCACCACGCGCGCGCCGGAGCGCTTCTCGCGCTCGCCGACGAGGAGACAAAGATCGTATTCGCCGTGATCACGGCCAAGGTGTTCGACGTCGAGCTGGCGACGACCCTCGTCTCGGAGCTCAAGGACGTGATGGGCGACGCCAAGGCGAGCGCGTTTCGCGCCAGCCAGCTGGTCGAGGATCAGAAGGCGGGCCCCGAGCTCGCCAAGCTCGATGAGGCGATCAAGACGATCGAGGCGACCCTCGCCACCTTCGACGCCGACCTGAAGCGCGAGACGAAGGACATGAAGCCCGACGAAGAGAACCCCGAGCTCGCGCCGGCCGCTGGCTCGGGCAAGGCCGAGGCGGGGACGCAGCCGAACTGGGAAGCGCTGAAGGACGACTGCGGCGCGCTCTACCGCGACATCAGCGCGGCCCGCGCGATCCACGGCAAGCTCGCGAAGACCGTGAAGGCGCCCGCGCTCAAGGCGCCGCCGCCGCCGAAGAAGAAGTAGCGCGATGCGCATCGCCACGGTGTCCGATCTGCACACCGACTTCGCCGAGAACCGCGAGGTCTTCGTCGCGCTGGCGACCGCGATCCACGCCAAGAAGACCGACCTGGTGATCGTCGCGGGCGACGTCTCGCACGAGGACGATCGCATCGATCGCGCGCTGCGGGCGATGGCCGCCGTCGCGCCGCGCGTGGTGTATTTGCCGGGAAATCATGACCTTTGGCGGGTCGATCTGCCGGAGGGCCAGACCTTCGACACCTGGCAGCGGTATCGCGTCGATCTGAAAACCGTGGCCGAGACCGCGGGCGCGCACTACCTGCCGGCCGCGCCGCTGGTGATCGACGACGTGGCGATCGTCGGGACCTGCGGCTGGTACGACTACTCGTTCGTCGAGCCGTGGGTGCGCGAGCAGCTCGGCCAGGCCGCGCTCGAGACGAAGAAGCTCGGGGCGATCGGCTGGTCCGACGCCAACTACGTGAGCTTTCGCGACGCGAGCGGGGCGCTGATGCCGGATCCCGAGGTCGCGCGGATCATGGCGTCCGAGCTCGAGGCGCAGCTCGCGCAGGTCGAGTCGGATCCGGCGGTTCGCAGCGTCGTCGCGGCGACCCACCACCAGCCGTTTCGTGAGGTGGTGCGGCGCTCCGGGACGCTGCCGTGGGAGTTCTTCACCGCGTTCATGGGCAGCGAGGGCCTCGGGCGGGCGATCGCGCGGACGCCGAAGGTGAAAAACGTCGTCTTCGGGCACTCGCACATCGTCGCCGAGCACCAGATCGAGGGTCGGCGGGTCTACGGGACCGCGCTCGGCTACCCGCGCGAGCGGCGCGGCCTCGACCTGGACCGGGTGGTCGCCACCCGTATCGGTTTCATCGATACATAGCCGCGCAACTCTCCTTCCCGAGGTGGGTTCATGCCCCCGATGAGGAGAGCTCCATGAGAATGCGCGTACTTTTTGGCCCTAACGGTCGCTGCGCGACCCGGCACGATCGTCGGCTCGCCGCGAGCGCGCTCGCGGTTCGCCTCCTCGCTGGCGCTGTGGCCCTGCTGGGCTCGCAGGCGGCCACCGCCCAGGTGTGCACCGAGAGCACGGTCGAGGAGGGGCTGCAGTACCTGCGGCGCCTGAGCCTCGATCTGCGCGGTCGCTTCCCCGATGTCGCGGAGATGGAGTCGGTCGTCACGAACGCCGGCGTCATCGACCCGAGCATCATCCGCGGGATCGTCCGCTCGGAGGATGCGGTCGAGGCGCTGCGGCAGCATCACCGGAACCTGCTGTGGACCAACGTCACCGACCTGCGGCTCTCGAACCAGGAGTGGCAGCTGGGCCTCGATCGGCGGACGGGCGCCGGCGACATCTACTCCATGAACGGCGGTCGCGCGCGGCGCTATCGCGGCGGCGACCAGTACGGTGCGTGCCTCGACGAGCCGGCGCGTTTCGGTGCAGCCGGCGAGATCCTCACCACGCCCGACGCCAACGATCCGACGCAGCAGCGTGAGGGTTGGGTGCTGGTGCGCCCTTACTGGAACCCGAGCACCGAGATCAAGGTCTGCGCGTTCGATGCCCAGACCAACCTCACCGGCATGAGCGCGCGACGCACTGTGGACTGCCGCATCGATTCGAGCGCGACGCAGTGCGGGTGCGGTCCCAACCTCAGCTGGTGCCAGTCGCAGCCGGATCGCACCGCCGCCAAGATCACCGCGGCGATGGGCGAGCAGCTCCTGCGCTTCATGGACAAGGTGGTGCGCGAGGGCCGTCCGTACACGGAGGTCCTCACCGCGCGCGACATCGAGGTGAACGGGCCGTTGTCGCACTATTTGCGGTTCCAGACGCAGGACGCGCTGAACTTTCTGTTTGCGACGCCTGATCACGACTTCGCGGTGCCCGAGCTGGCGTTCACCGAGGATCAGACCTGGGTGTCGGCGATGCGCGAGGCGACCCACGCCGGCGTGCTGACGATGCCGGGCTATCTGCTCAAGTTCCAGTCGAACCGCGGCCGCGCCAACCGCTTCTACAACGCGTTCTTGTGTCAGTCGTTCAAGGCGCCCGAGGGCGGGCTCGCGGCGGCCGATGACGAGTGCAACAGCGAGCCGGACCTCACCAAGCGCTGCGGCTGCAAGTACTGCCACGTGACGGTCGAGCCCGCCGCGGCGTACTGGGGCCGCTGGTCCGAGGCGGGATTCGCGCCGATGGACGAGGCGACGTACCCGAAGGTGCGGACCGACTGCGCGGATCCGCAGAATGCGCGCAACCCGCTCTGCCGGCGCTTCTATCTCACGAGCCCGGGCCACCCGGACGAGGAGGCGTACAAGGGCTACTTGATGCCGTACGTGTTCGCCACGCCGCAGCGCGAGGCCAACATCGCGCAGGGCCCACGCGGCATCGCCGATGCGGCGATCGCGAACGGATCATTCGCGTCGTGCGCCACCCGCCAGCTCTACGAGCGGCTGGTCGCGCGGGAGGCGGTGGAGACCGATCAAGCGGCGCTCGATGCGCTGAGCGCGAGCTTCGTGGCGTCGAGCTACGACGTGCGCGCGCTGATCGAGTCGATCGTGACCCGACCGGAGTATGTCGAAGCCGGCCGCTTCACCGGAGGTGCCCAGTGAAAAAGATCTTCGCGTTGTCCTTGGTGCTCGGCGCATGCGGCGCCGAGCCCTCTCCGCAGGTGATGATGCCGCCGGATCACATGATGATGCCGTCGCCGTCGCCTTCACCCTCGACGTCACCTTCGCCTTCGCCGACGCCGGCGCCGGTGCAGGACGGGCGCTCGACGCGCCGCGTGTCGGTCGCGCAGATGCGAAAGGCGATCCCGGCGCTGTTCAACGGCCTCACCTGGACCGGCGGAAATCCTCGGAATCCAGTGCCGATGTTCGACCTGATGGCGCGCACGCTCGGGGAAGCGAACTATCTGTCGTCCACCGAGGAGAACCTCGAGCCGAACCCGATCTTCGCGAAGTTCATGGACGACATGGCCGGGCAGGTCTGCGCGGCGGCGGTGGCCGCGGATCGCGCGGCGCCCGCGGCGCAGGACAAGATGGTGCTGCCGTACGCGGCGGATCCGGCGAGGAACCTGCGGTTCTTGCGGCTCAAGCTGCACGGCATCTACGTGCCGGAAAACTCGACCGAGGGGCTCGAGAACTTGCAGGCGCTGTACGACGGCGTGCTCGGCGAGACCTCGAGCGCGGATCAAGCGTGGACGGGGGTGTGCATCGCGATGCTCACCGCTCCCGAGCTGATGGCGTACTGAACTTCCCGACTTCAACGGAGACGAAAATGAGCATGCACAGACGAACGTTCCTCAAGTCTCTCGGAATCGGCGCCGGCGCCTTCGCGCTCAGCAGCGCGGCGATGCCGAGGCGGGCGCGCGCCGCGGCCAGCACCGATCGCAACTTCGTGTTCGCGTATTTCAGCGGGGGCTGGGACACGCTGCTCTCGCTCGATACGCGCGATCCGAACGTCTTCACCGAGGCCCGCGTCGGCGAGACGCGCATCGAGCTCGGGTGGGATCGGCTGACGGCGGAGTACCGGACCCCGGTGATGCCGAGCGGATCGAACATCCTGTTCGGGCCGGCCGCGGCGGCGATCGCGCCGCACTTCGACCAGATCTGCGTGGTGCGCGGCATGTCGATGGACACGGTCACGCACGAGGTCGGGCGGCGCTACATGCTCACCGGCATGGTGCCGCGGGGCACGCGCGCGGCGGGCTCGTCGATGGGCACGCGCGTGGTCACGCAGCAGGGCGATCTGCGGCCGCTGCCGCACCTGGTGAGCCGCGCCGAGGCGTACAACGAGGGCGATCCGCCGTTCGCGAGCGGGCTCGCGGTGCAGGGATCGACCGATCTGCTGACCGCGCTCCAGGACGGACCGGCGGCGCCGCAGGGCGTCTTGCGCCAGCGCATCGACGCGTACCGGCTGGCGGAGGCGCGCTGCGATCCGGCGGCGCTCGACAAGCGCGGGCTCCTCGGGCTCGTGAGCGGGAGCCAGGCCAAGGCGCGCTCCCTGGTGTCGAGCGGCGTGGCCCGGCACTTCCAGTTCGCGAGCATGACCGACCCGGAGATGGTGGCGCTGCGCACGCGCTACGGCTTCACCGGGCAGCAGACGAACAGCGGATCCCAGGCGGCACTGGCGTTCCAGGCACTCAAGCACGGGGTCGCGCAGTCCGTGACGATCGAGCTCGCGGACGGGCTGGATACGCACGACACCAACTGGTCCACCGATCAGGCGCCGACCCAGGCGGCGGGGTGGACCGCGCTCGCGCAGCTGGTGGCGGATCTGAAGGCGGAGGCGCACCCGTCGGGCGGCACGCTGATGGAGCGGACGACGATCGTGGTGTTCAGCGAGTTCGGGCGCACGCCGCTGTTGAACAGCCGCGACGGGCGCGATCACTCGCTGTGCGGCGCGGCGATGCTGCTCGGCGCGGGGGTGCCGCACAACAAGGTGGTCGGCGCGTCGAGCGACAGCGGCATGAACCCGCGCGCGATCAACCCGATGACCGGGGCGGCGGACGACGCGGGGACGGTGCTGTCGCCGACGCTGGTGCTGGCCTCGGTGATGGAGACGGCGGGGATGAGCACGGACCGGTTGCGCGTCCGCGGGCTGCCGTGCCTGATGGCGTGAGAGGTCCGGATTTCACAGGAGGGCAGGATAGACAGGAGTTCGGATCCGAAAAAAAGAGCGGACGCGAGCGGCCGATCGACTACCGGCGCCTCCTGTCCCTCCTGATCTCCTGTTGAAATCCGAGTCCGGGGGAAGGCGTGATCAGCGCGTCCAGCGACGATCCGCGCTGGTCATCGCGGCGATGATGTTCTTCACGCCGGTCGGGTTCATCGAGTGGACCTCCCACTCGAACGGCCGGATGTGGCCGGCCGCAGCGTGG
>Ga0105048_10006029_pt1 | contig 19544 bp, 9 predicted proteins | sample MAT05_FD_78382 | JGI IMG/M metagenome (GOLD analysis project Ga0105048, IMG submission 78382) | Freshwater microbial communities from Lake Fryxell liftoff mats and glacier meltwater in Antarctica - MAT-05 | ecosystem: Environmental > Aquatic > Freshwater > Ice > Liftoff microbial mat | place... | reverse complement strand
AGGGGGTCGAGTTCCTGGGCGACCTGACCCTCGACGACGATGAACGACTGAACGCCGCCGTCCGGCTCGATGATCCCGGTGACGACCTTGGCTTCGTCGTAGAGGTAAAGTCGTTGGCCGCCTTCGGCATTGGTGACGAGCGTGGCACGCGTGGCCGGATCGTAGTCGAAGGTCAAAAGGTCCGCGCGATCGTGGCCGCCGGCGCGAATGCACCGACCCTCAGCATCGTAGGCATAATCGAAGCGATAGCCGCGGCGATCGACGGCCTGGAGGACGCGATGCTCGGCATCGGCGCGATAGGTCATCGCATTCCGGTAGGGATCGACGACGCGGACAAGATTCCCGTCGGCATCGTAGAAGTACTCGACCACGGTTTCCGGCTTGCCGTTGGTGCCGACTTTCGTGATCCGCTTCAACCGGCCTGCCGTATCGTGCTCGACGGTGAGCACTCGACCCGTCGAATCGACGATGCGATTCAATAGGTTGGCGACATCGTAGGACAATTCGACGCGATGCGGACCTTGCACCAGCGCGATCGGTAAGGCATGCGATGCCTGCTTCCCGAAGCGAAACAGCACGTCGGATTTGCTCCGTTCGCGGATCGCCCAGCTTGATTCGGGCATCCGCAACAAAGTCAGTCCGGAGGCGGCGATGCTCTGTCCGGGCTTGTCCACGTGGGGGAAATCGACGACCAGTCCTTCCGGCCCGTGGTACCGGAAGCCGTCTACGGTTGCCTGCAGTCGGCGGTCGTGGAAGTGCTTACGGCCCCAGCCGAGGCTGCCGGGGTTCCAGTTTTGACTACTGTCCGCATAGCGCGACCAGACCAGCGGCAGCGGCCCGGCGAGCGTGAAGTCCGTCTGGTATTCCAGCCAGGCGCCAGTCACGACGTCGACCGGATCGCCCACGAGGACGCGGTGCGGGCCGAAGGCGGTCGTGCAGGGATTCGTCGCCATCGCTTGCTCCTTTCGTCGTCGAGGTTATGCGGGGCATTTGCCTTTGCCGGCCTTCGGGGGCTTGGGCACGCCGCCCTTGCCGAACTTCAATCCTTTGAGTCGCTTCATGGCACCGTTAATGATCGCCGTCGACGAGGGCATCGGGACGCCGCCGATGAGCACATTCGGGGAGCCGAGCAGGATCATGCCCGGCGTGCCGTTGGGCGGAATGGCGGGCTGATCGGTGCCGATCATCTTCGTCATCGCTGCGGCGATCGCATCCGCGGCCATTTGTGCCGCCATCATCGCGGCACCGATGCCCATGGCGGCGGACATCGCGGCGTCGTCCTCCGCTTCGGCCGCTGCTGCCGCGGAGGCAACTTCGCCGACCTGAGAAGCGACCCCGGCAACCTTCAACGCGGCTGCGCCGAACTTCGCCAGTTTGCTCATCGCGGCCAACGGCACCTTACCCTCGCCGGGCTTGCAGTGCATCGTGATGTCGACCATGCGGGCAGCCCGATTGCCCGCGATGAAGACCTTCGAGGAACCGGTGAAGATTTCGTACATCGCCGAGGTCGGCGGCACGATGCCGCAACAGGTCGGATTGATGCCGAAGTCCCCGCAGCGGGCGGCCGGTTTGCCGTTGATCAGCACTGTCAGCGCCGTACCCAGCATGATCGGTCCCATAGGCGGCAGCGGGATCGGCGGCAGCGGCGGCGGCCCACTCGGCGGATGCTTGATGTGGGCATGCGGCGCGCCCATCGCCATGTTGCCGAGCGCTGCGGCCGGGAAGGCCGGCAGCATCGCAGAGAGGCCGTTGGTCATCCCCGCGATCTTGCTGTCCAAGGCACCGGCCGCTTTGGCGATGACGACGCGTTTGATGGCATCGACGGGATTCTTCACCTCCGCGATCATGTCGGGAAGCTGGGCAAAAACCTGCAGGCCGGCAGAGACCTGAGCCACTGAGGCGGCACGCTGCTGCTTGGCGTTGAGCGGGGGCGGCGGGGGATCGGGCGGGTTCTTCACCGGCCCCGCCGGTGGCGGCATGCCCAAGGCACGCTTGGCATTCACGAAGCCGCGTCCCACCGCGGAGAGTTGCAGCTTGTCGTCCGTGACCACAAGGTATTGGTCGATGCCGATGCTCACGACGACACCCCCAACTCGACCGGCCAGACCTGTGCGAAGCCGGCGAGCTTCCGCTTCTGATCGGTCGCTTCGTAAGCTTTCTTCAGCTCGGGCAGAATCGTCTGAAGCGATGGCCTCATGTCGAATTCCTCGGAGACCGCCGCGGCTTCCTCCCAACAGGGAATCGCTTCTTTCCAACGAGCCTCCGCAGCCAAACTGCGGCCTTGCCATTCCAGCGCCTCCACCAGCCCGACCTCGTCGAGCGAGACACGCTTCACGGCCGCCAAGTCTGCGTAGCACTCCGCAGCTTCGCCATAGTTTTTCTCCGTGTAGGCCTGCACTCCGAGGTTCTGGACCACCGTGCCGACCAGGACGGGGACACCGGAACGCCCTGCGGGTTCGAGCGCCGCCTGAAACCACTGCCTAGCCGCGGCCGGGTTGCCGTCGCGGCGGGCCACGTCGCCGAGGCCGTTCATGATGACCGCTTCCAAGGCGGGCACCTTCAACCACTGGAAGAAATGCAGGGCCGTGCTGAAGCGTTCATTGGCGATCCGGGTCCGACCGTGTGCGGCATCAATGTAGGCCAGTTGAATGAGCGACTGCATGCGATCCTGTTCCGGCATCGCCGGATCCTTCAGGTCGAGCAGCAGTTCCCGTTCGTGCACATCCGCCGGGGGCACGAAGTCGACGTGCCGCACCCTAGGGCAGTCGGGCGGGAAGGGTTTCGATCCTTCCGGAACGCGGACAATCAGCCTCGTACCGTGCATCCAGCCGACGAGCGGCATCGACGGCGTCAGTGCGGCCGCGAGCAGCTTCCGATAGGCAGCCTCGTCGGCGATGGATTCCGGCAGGAAACTCCAGACCATCTTCTGGTTCCGCTCCGGATCGACCAAACTTCGGCCATACTCCATCAGCCGTTGGAGGCGATAGGCAGGTGGACCGTCGCTGAGAATCGGCACGGTGGGAATGAGTTCGTCCCCGTCCTCGGCGACGGCGTTGGTGGAATCGATCGTCGTTCGCAATTCGGAAATCACGGTATCGATCCAGCTCGTCGGATTCGCAAATGATGGCTTTAACATCAGAAAAAAATCGGCGGGTGAGGTCGTGTCCAGATCGAAGACGATCTTGTTGAGAATCGCCTTGCAATGATCCGGAGCGGCAATGGTCAGAATCAGATCGTCATTCTGCTCGAGGAACGATGTGATGTCCGTCACCAGGGTTTGTATCATACGTCGCATGGCAACTCGCTTCGCTTTCCGAAATCAGTTGAGTTTCACGACCGCACCGGCGATCGTGTGGACGCCGGTTGCGGAGGCGTTGATCTCCGCGCCGGCCACGGCGACCTTGGCGAGGTCGGTCGTCACGCTTTGGCTGCCGGTGCCCAGCACACATTCCTTGGAACCGGAGATTGAAATCTTCAGTCCCGAGATTGTGATGGTACCATCGGCTTCGAGCAGGATGCTGCTGGAGCCCACGCTGAGCAGAATCTTGGTCGATGCCGTGATCTCGACTGATGCCGTCTTGGACGTAACCTCGACGATCTTGTTGGCGAACATCGAGAATGCACCCGCCATCGCCCATTGGTTGATATCCCCTTCAACCGACACCAGAGTCACGTCCTTCGTCGTCGTCGTGATCTGCGCATCCGAGTAGGTTTCCGTCAGTGTACCCTTGACCGCGTAGTCCGCCGTGCCGGTCGCTACGTTATGTTCATATTTACCATCACTGACTGTGATTGATGTATCTTTCTTGATCGTTTCGTTATGCGTCCCATCGACGGTGATCTTGCGGTTGTTGTCGACCGTCTGCACTTCATTGTGGCCGACGTGATACTTCATGTCGTACTGCGAATTGACGGTGACGAGTTCCTTCCCCCTCGTGTCGTTCGAGACGACCCCGTTGAAGCCGCCGCCGCCGGGACTGCTGTTCGAGCGGGTGCCGGAGAACATCCGCTCCTTAGGCAGCTTCACCGGCGGCATCTGCTCCGCGTTGTAGACGCTGCCCACAATGATGGGCTGATCGGGATCACCTTCAAGAAAATCGACGACGACTTCCTGACCGATCCGCGGCACGTGCAGAACGCCATAACCCTTGCCCGCCCAGATCGTGGCCACGCGAATCCAGCACGAGCTGTCGGCGTCCCGCTTGCCGTCCCGGTCCCAGTGGAACTGCACCTTCACGCGGCCGTATTTGTCGCAGAATATCTCTTCGCCGGCGGGGCCGACGACCATGGCCGTCTGCGTGCCGCGAACCACGGGGCGGGGTGTCGAGCGCGTCGGGCGAAACGGCAACCCGGCCGGCAGACACTCGAACTCGTTGCGGATGACCAGGGTCGTGACGTCGCCGGAACGATACGGACCACCACTCGAAAACTGGTGCTGTACGGAGGTGATGAGATAGTCGCCATCACCGTCATCGTGATTGTTTAAAGTAAATGAAGCACCCGAGGTAATCTGTAGGCAGTTGCTTCGCGCGCGAATGCGAAGCGCTTCCATACTTTCCTGCTGAATGCGGATCTTTGCCGTTCTCGTATTATCTTCAAAAATGCGCTGCAGGTCGGACGGCTGCTCGGCACCACCGCGGTCGATGCCGTCGAAGCGTTGGGCGTAGCCGCCCGGATAGTCGTAGATTTCAACGTCCGCTACGCCTTGGGCCAGGAGTTTATGCGTTACCGATCCGACGGCGACGGAACCGAGCAGCCCGACTTCCGCGTGCAGATCCTTGTCGGGCATCTCGAAGCAGTAGTCTCGTAATGTGACCTTACCGGCCGAGAGCTTTTGCGTTTTGTGCCAGCGGTCGATGACGGTAGTCGCCTCATTGCCTTCAGGAATCGCGGAGTAGCGGATCGTCTTGTCGCCGATCACATCGACATGACCGCTCGGATCGTCGCCGACGATCAGTGCCTCCTTGGATTCGTTGTGAACGAAGTAGTACCAGATGCCCTCCTCCTCCATCAATCGGGAGAGAAAGGCAAAGTCGCTTTCGCGATACTGAACGCAATAGTCGCGTGGATAGTATTTTCCCTGAATGCGAAACTTGACGTCGTAGCCTGCAAGCAGCGTCTTAAGAATGTCCGGTATGGTTGTGTGCTGAAAGATTCTCGACTGCAACTGTTTGGTTGTCATCCAGAGTTGCGGCACGAGTACAGCCCGATAGGAAATGAAATCGCTGTTGCGGTCCAGTTCGACCAATTCCGAGACGATGCCGTGAACCCATCGCGGCTCGCCCTCCACAGGCTCGCAGGCGACGACGGCGGCGCGGCCGAGCACGGCGTCGAAGGAGATCGCCGTTGTGGTGGGTGCGAGCAGATCGAGGGTAAACTCATAAAGTTGAGACAGGCCTTCGGTGCCGCGAAGGCCGACGATGAGCAGGTCGTCCTCGCCCAAGCCGGACGAACGGAAGCGGAGCGGCGATTCGGCCTGCGTGTAGCTGGTCGTCGAAGGCGAAGCGGTTCCGGGCATGTTTTGGCTCAATATTTGTGAGGCCGAGCGTCGGCGATTGTTTCATAACGTTCGGTCTGCGGCAACAGGCAGACTCTCCGCATCCGAGAAACCGATGCGATTATTCGGTGTCGAGCGGACACCCGATGTCCGATTTTCCGCAGGCGAACGCATAGTTTAGTGAACCGGATCGGTTAGAATCAGCGATTATTCCCCGGAGATTCCCATGACTTCCCCGCGCGGTCCCGAGGATTGGAACCCGACCGCACGCCGTGCCAAGGCAGCTGCCTCACCGACGCCCGCTCACCGCGGCGGCCTGCCCGGGGCATCGCGAGTCAGTGTCGCGGTCGGGGGCGTACGTCGGGTGAATCGACGCAAACAGTTCGTACTCGCGGGCGGCGCGATGTTGCTGATCCTGTCAATCGCCGTGGTGGTGATCCTGATCCTGATGCCGCCGAAGCGGATGGAATTCACAATCGTTATCCCCGAAAGCGACGCCTTGTTCGCGCCGGACCGTCGGGCAGCCTTACTTGGCGCCGAGGCCTTGGCCGAGGCCGTCACCGAAACCAAACGCGGCACGCTGTCCGCTCCACCGCGCGAGACGATGGGTCGATCGAAGTGGAAAGAGAAACTCAATCCCAAAGCGGAGTCGATTGCCTTGGTCTTCGCCGCGCCCGGCTCGACCGATGACCGCGGGCCTTATGTGTGGATGGTACCTGCCGGTGCAGCGACCCTTGAGGAAGAGCACAAGCTGTATGTGGATGAGATTCTCGATGAGTTGAAGCGCTTGCCGGCCGCCCAGCCGAAGTTGCTGATGTTCGAAACTTATGCGTCCCACCCGGCCTTCGCCTATGGTCTGACGAATTCGGATTTTGCCGCCGGATTGACGCAACTGGACCAGACCATCGCAACCGTTTCCGGTTTGGCCGTCGTGCATTCCTGCGATATCCATCAGCGGCCGGCCTTGTTGGAATTCGCCGGTACGACCCTCTTTCTTCATCAGCTTCAACTTCACCTGCGTTACGGCCGCGGCACTGCGGATTCGCGGCAGACCGGTACCGAATGGATCGATGCCGTCTCGACGGATGTTGAACGCACGGCGGCCGGGATGTACGACTGGGCCCAGAAGCCGTTGGTCCTTCCGAAGTCCGATGGCCTGACGAGGCTGGCCGCGATTTCGCCCAACAATCATGGCCGTACACCCCCGGCAACGGTCACTGAGAGTTCGGATGCCATGCCGGCCGCATTGCAGGAAGAGTGGCGAATGGCGGATGGGCTTGGCGGATTGCACTTGGAGGCCGACCATCCCTCCGGCTATCGGGCTTATCTGGAAACGCTGCTCCGTGCCGAGCGCGACTCGCGATTGGGTGTATCGACCGACCAACTTGCCGCATCCGTGCAACGGGCAGCCTCGCTCAGGCAAACGCTGGAAACCGCAGCCCGCACGGAAACGCCGGCCGCGAAATCGTCCGGCAGTTATGCCGTGATCCGGCTGGCCCGCGGCTCCGCTGCGAGCTTCGACGACCTTCAACTGCAGCGCCTGCGGCTGCCGCCCGCAGGCCGAACCGTCGCCCAGGAATGGAAATCGTTGCGCGAGGCCCGGACCGACGAACAACTTTTTCGGCTTGCGACCGGCGCTGCGATTTATCGTTGGCTGCTGAAGGAACAGGCGAGCGAAGCGGCACTCGAAGAAGCCGATAAACTCTTCGCCGAAGTCGATCCGCCGCCGCAGACGGGACCGGCGGAAAGTCACTTCGTCCGTATGCTGCGGAAGCATCTGGTGGCCGGGTCGAAGCGACCGCCGACCGCATTGATCGTGAAACTCCTTCAACTCAAACAGACGGCCGAAGCCGTGGCCTGGCACGGCAACGCTGATCCCGGCGAAGTCACTTATGCCGCGGCCTGTGCGCCTTGGTTTGCAGCAGACCTGAATGCAGGCGACGAGCAGCGTCGCAAAGCCGAGGACTTGCTCTTCGCCGCCGATGTCGGCTCCTTCCGCGAAGCGGAAACGACGGCAACGCAAGCCGAACGACACTACCAAAGCGCTTCGGCCAGGGCGGCGATCGTCCGCGCGGCCTTGAAGCAGCGCGACCGAACATTCACGCGTCTGCCTTATTATGCGCGACGACTGGCGGACGGTGTTCCGGGGAGCCTGCCGGCGGAGCGGGCGGAGTTGCTCAGTGCCGCCGATGCGGCTTTTGAACAGTCGCATCGCATCTCCGCCATCCTTTCCCGCAAGATCGAGGACGCGACTCACGCTGCAGCTTTAGACCAACTTCGGGAAGCAACGACGGTGATCGCGAAGTCCGCCAAACTCTTGGAGGACGAGGCACGCGCGGCTGCGGCCAAGGCCAACTCGGCTGCGTTGCCCGCGAATCGAAATCAGTGTGAGGCCTTATTGACGATTCCGTTTCTCACTGCGGAGTCACGAGCCGAAATCTATAAGCACGTTTGCAGTGCAGGCCGCAAACTGAATCTCAATGCGGAACATGCAACCGCGACACCCTCGGCTGAGGTGACTGCTTCGGAGGCCCAAGTGCGGGCGGATCATCTGCAGCGGCTGGCTTCGGCCATTCTTTCGCCCGTAAACCGGACGGCACCGCGGTCCGGTCTCGACAAACCGGATAGGGCCAATCTTCGTGCCGAGGCCGAGATTCTGGGCAAATCGTTTCGATCGCTCAGCAAAGCGGCCGAAAGTGAGCAACCGAGTCGCTCGATCGTCGATGGCCGTCCTGCTCGCGCTTCCGCAGCGGCACGCGAACGCCTCATCGAAGCCGGCATGGTTCGGACCGATCGGGAATCGGCCGTTCGGGAAGAATCCCGCATTCAGCATCACGATTTTTTCCTGCGACATGCCGAGCGCAGTCTGGACGACGGCTGGGCGGATCCGGCATCGAGTCCTTCCACTTCCGATTGGTATTGCAAAAAAGTGCTCGGCAACCACGTCGCCGCTGCGAAAAGCTATCTGTTCGACGGCAAGGCCGAATTGCCCCCGGAGCGGAGACATCATGCCGCCGGCATCGAAGCGATGCTGCTGCGCCAACCGATCCGGCTCGATTTCCGTTGCCCCACCGACATCGCCCTGACGGACGAATCGACCTGGACGTTCGAGTATGCCGTGCAGGCACCGCGTGCCGGCCGAATCGGCTTTCCCGTGATTCGCCAAACGGGGTTGGTCGCCCCGTACACGAAAACGCCGTCCGATGCCGATGAACGTGAAGTGATCCGCAATCTCGCCGGCGCGAATGCGATATCGACTCAGCGTGTGCACCAGCTTGCGGGTGCCCAGCCGGACCGACCGACCGACATCCGCACCCAACTTTTCTACCGAGGTGCTGTCGAGGAACGCCGAACGGCCTTGGCCCAAAGCCCCGGACCCAATCTGCAGATCGTGCAGCGCACGCCGGAAGGCCCCGGTAAGTTTGCGGTCATCGGCGATCCCGCACTGATCCGTGGAGCCGTGACGCTGCTGATCGATCTCAGCGGGAGCATGCTCGAGAACGTTCCGAACGGCGCCGGTTCCAAATTCGATGCTGTGCTGGAATCCCTGAAACCGATGCTGCGGGGGTTGGCGGAGCAAACCACTTTGACGATCGGGTTTTTCTGGGGCTCGAGTGCATCTCCGGAATTGCTCTTTCCGGAAAATCTTCTGCAGAAACGCTGGTTGGGTGGCGAGAAGCGCGTCGAAGACATGGTGAAGGCCGTCAAGGCCAACGAGCCGAGGAACGCAGCCACACCGCTGGTCCGTGCCGTGCAGGATACACTTCTGCCCGCCAATGCCAAACGGTGCTGGCCGGACGAGTACACCGGCACGCGAACCCTGATCGTACTGACCGACGGCATCGACAACGACCATGCCACCGTCAACATCGGACCGGACGGAAGCGCCGGCACGAAACTGTGCAAACTCGTCGACCAGTCGCCGGAGCCGCTTGCCCTGCACGTCGTACTTTTCGCGTTGGGCCAAGGTGAAGCTGCCGTCGCCAAGGTCCAGTACAACGCGCTCAACGAGCCGTTCGCGTTCGAGGATCTTCAGGGCAAAACCACGCGGGCGATAACCGACATCGCCACGGGTGAGCAGTTGGCGCAGGCCCTGACGGACTCTTTAGCGCCGCGGATCCGTTATTCTTCAACGGAAGCGAAAACGACAAACGCACAGCGCGGCACCGAACTCGGCTTGACCTTCGTCGACCGCGATCAAGTCCTGATCCGGACTCCGGATCTCCAAGCGGGCCGCTTCAACCTTTTCGGCTTGCGCGCACGCACCATACTCTCGCTGCCGAAAGGGCAACGCGTGGTGGTTAAGGCCGAAGCAGCCGGGATCCTGAACCGACTGAGTCTGCCTGCCGTCAGCTACGAACGATGCGGCCGCACGCCGCTGCGGCCGCGTTACGTCAACGAAAAACTGCCGCAATCCGACCGCGTCTATTTCAGTTTCCCGAAGTACGACCTGGCGGACGTCGGCGCCACCTGTCGGCTGTCCCTGATCGCCGCAATGGAGAAGCCCTCGACCACCGACGGTATGAGAGGACTGGTCCGCCGAAGCCCAGCCTTCGCTTGGTTCGAGATCGCACATCCGAGCAAGCCGGTCACGGAGTATCAAACCCGGATTCTCAATAAGCCACAGTTTCCCGCACCCGCCTGGGACATTACCGCCAAGAACTGGGGCGATCATCACGACACGGCCCCCGGGCCGACCATCGATGCGACCTGGATCGAAACCTGGCCGAAGAACGCAGCCATCCTTGCCGTACCCAAGCTCATGGACCCCCAAGCCGCCGTTCTTGCCGGAGGCTCCACCCTGAGACTTCCGGGCCGGGCGAATGATGCGCGTATTCGCGGCCTGGCCATCGAACCGTTTTCGCAGGCGGGCTTGCCGGCGGGCAACTACCTGACGATCCGCTACGAGTGGCCGGCCGATCACCCGCGTATCCTCGTCCGGGCCATCCGCAGTGAACGCCAAACCGTATTACAACCCTGGAGCGAGCAACACGACTATTATGATGCCCTTCACCGGTATACAGTCCGCTTCGGCCCGATCGCGGAAACCGATCTGCAATTCGGTATTGAGCTGCACCATCATTCGGTACCCGATCTGCTTGCAACGAATCCGAATGGCCGCAGTGAACGAATCCCGCTTTCGCAGGAAGTGCCGTTTCCGAAGGCAGACCTGCCGCCTTGGCTGGAATTCCCCTAACGGAAGGTGCGACGACAATGCCTGCGGCTTCCTCCGGCAGCAATGCGGATGACTGGCTCAAACCGCGCGGCGGAAGCCGCGCTGCACCGGGCGCAGCACGGCCGACCAGCCGCACGCCGGTTGTCGCGGCATTTCTGTTTCTGGGTTTACTCGGCATTCTTGCCGGAATTGCGGCGTTCGTGCTGCGAAGCGAGCCGAAGCCGCTTTTCTTTGCCGTGTCGATCTCCGAATACGATGCCGTGGAATGGCCTGCGAATCCCTACGCCAAGCAGTCGGCCGATCGACTCCGCGAACTGTTCGACAAGGAATCGACGCAGGCGTTTCAGGATCAGGAGAAAAACCGCTTCACGGCTTCGATCGCCCAGGCGTTGCGGCAGGAACGCAGCCCGATCGTCCTCTATTTATGCACGTATGGTATTCCTTGGGACGATACAGTGTATCTCATACCGGGAAACGCAGACCCATCCGAGACGACATCTTGGATTGCGTTGGATGATGTGTTGAAGCCGATCCGAAACCATCGCGACAAAGTATTCCTGATTCTCGATATCCGGCCGGTTCGCTCCTCACTGATCCTGTCCAACGGGAAGGATGTGGCCGGGGAACTGGAACGGGCACTGCTCGCCAAGGAACAACGTGGGGAACTGCCCTTCCCCGTGCTCAATGCCGGTCACGGGCCGCTCGGGCCGTTGCCCGTGCCTTCCCGAGGTACGACCTGGTTCAACCTCAGACTCGTCGAGGGCCTTCGCGGCAAAGCCGACGGCTCCGGCTCGACCGGCAAGCAGGACAAGATCATCGGCGTCCGCGAGTTGTCGGATTTCACCATCGACGGCATGAACGGTGTGCCGCCGGCGGCAGCCCGTTGCAGGCTCCATGGTACGTTCGAGGACTTTCCGCTGTTGAACGTCAGCCCCAGTGCAACGCCGGAGGTCGAAGCCGCACCTGTCGCGGCGGCGGAAGCGGACCGTCGACAGCCCCTGTACGATTTTCGCGACTCCGGGGCTGCCTACCGCTTCCCCCGACTCGATCGCTTAGCCCGCTGGACGCTCGGCCGCGCCGAGCAACAGCGCTTCGCCGGGGCGGACACACGGGATGCGGACGAACAGGCCAAGCGTGCTGCAACCTTGCTGAAGTCCGTCCCCGCGCCGATACGGCCGCCGCCGACTTCAATGGCCGTTCAGGTGCAAACCCCGGAAGCGGATGAAGTGAAGCGTCGTGCGGCAATCGATGCGGTCGGCTCGTTGCTCGACATGATCCGCGCCGGTGCGAAGCCGGAGGACTTCAAGGGCGCACTGGCGGCGTTTCAGGCGAAGTGGAAAGCAGGTCTGTCCCGTTCGGCGATCGACGAGGAGTTGCTCGGTTTCCTCGATCGGCTGGAAGAACCGACCCAGGACCATTTCCGACAACTCGAGCAGATCCTGCAGGCCATGCGGCCGGGTCGCAGTGCCGTCGAGACGGCGACGATCGAACTGCTCGCGGCGGCACCAGTCAATTTCCAGGGTCGGCGTTGGCCCAAAGGCATGGCGAAGGAGATTGCGAAGACCGCATCGTCGGCCGAGGCCGCGTGTGCGGTCGAGGCCGCGGCCCTTCCCTGGATTGAGAAACAAATCGCGGAACTCGATCGCGAACGACGCGAACTGATGCTGCGACTCTTCGACCGCGATCGGCCCGATGACGACTACGCCCGCACGGCGGATGGCAACTCGACGCTCCGGAAACTCGTTGCGATCCGCACGGATTACCAGGCCTGCCGGCAGATCGGCGACGTCGTAGCCGAGGCGCAACGCGAGGCCCGTGTGGCGCGTGTCGTTCTTAGCGACCTGAACGACGATGCCTATGCCCGAATCGGACCGAATGCAAAAGCCGTGCAAAGGTGCGTGCAACAACTCGTCGATGCACTGATTGATGTCCAAGCCGGGTTGCGCGAGCCGGCCGTCGCATTCGACATGGATCGGTGGAAGACTCGGACGCTTTTGATCCGCGATCTCCGCAAGCAGTTGCAGGACCTGCACACCGTACCGGCGAATGCGACCTACCTGGAGGCAACAGCGCTGCTCCGCTGCGAGGTGTGGTCGGCAAGGCAGCGTGCGGAACTCAAGGCCGCGGCCACGGCTTGGGAACGCAGCATCGTGGACGGACTTTCGGCGGCAAAGCCTCGGGCAGCCGAGTTGCCGCAGCTGGCCGAGGCGACGGCGGTCGCGCTGCCCTGGAGTCTGCTGCATGCCGTCGAGCGGGCGCGATCGGCGGGCCGGGCCGGTGCGGAAGAGCGCTATCGGGACATGCAGCGATCATCGGCGACGCCGGCATCGATCCAGACTTGGAGCAAGGCTACCAGCGAGGATTTCCGCAAGTTGATACAGGAATACAGGGCCACGGCGGATCTGAAATTGCGGGCCGAGTTGGGTTGGCTCCTGCCGGCGGAACGATTGCCCGCTTGGCCGCGCGGCAACCCGAACGAGCCGGAGCCGAACGCGGAGCATGCCGAGGCGGCTCGCCTCGAATTGGAAGCGAGCCGCGGCTTCCGGCGGATGCGGCACCGTGCCGAAGCGGAGACGTTTCGGGCCGTCGCCGAATCGACCGATCGGCCGCAGCCGTTCTGGAAGAGCTACATCGAAGGTCATCGGCAAGCAGCCGAGTTTTGCGATACGTTTCAGCCCTAACCGCGGAGCCTCCCGGCCCGCTTCTCGGAGTGAGTGTCATGAGAATGCGACTTGGCGGGCTGATCGCGACGGCGGCATTGATGCTCGCGGCCAATTCTCAGAGTGCAGAGCCACCGACTGCGTTCGTGTTTCTGCCGGCATCGGCTCCACCGGAGATCGCCGCCAACAAGGAAGCGGACTTCGGCGGCGTTCAGGTCGTGTCCTTGCGGCCGAACACCAGCGTCGAACAGTTCCTTTACGTGCGGAATCCCTACCCCGGTGACGACCGCAACTTCGTTGTCGAATGGAAGACCAACGCGGCTGCGGCCCAGGCTAAGGTGTTGCTGACCGGCAACGGCGCCTGGAAGCGCGTGACATTCCCCAAAGCCGCAGCCCCCGCGGTTGCCGCACCGGTTGCCGCACCCCCTACGACTCCTGCAGTGGCTGCGACTCCGGCTCCGGCTGCGGAAGCACCCTTGGCCGGCGTCAAGCTCGCGCTCGACGCATTGCCGGGCGACAAACTGGGGTTCGTCGTCGAATTGCGGTTGCTCAATGAAGACGGTATCACGCCGGCGGTCGAACGTGCCGGCATGAAGCAACCCTACATCTTCCGCCGTCGGATCGAGATCCTCGATCCGCGCAACTACCTCGCCGTGACCGGCAAGAACGTTAAGGATGCCACGAAGGCTGACGGGGTCGCGTTCAGCGTCGCCCTCAAGACGGACGAATGGACAAAAACGCCGGCGATTTCCACCGTCGACGTGCCCCTGACTTTGGTGCATCACAAAACGAAACCCGGCGCGAAGCTGACGCCGCGTGCGGGCCGTTACGAACAGACCCTACCGACGAAAGCAAATGCTGCAGCAGGCCTTTTCGGCGGCGTCACCGGAGACAAGGAAAGTTACGAGGTTCTGTTCGGTGCCGAGGGACTGCGGCGCGTCTTCACTTATCTTCCGTCTCAGGTCGGCAAGCCGAGCGAGAATGTGCTCGTGCCGACCTCGACGACGAAAGTCCATCTGTTCGCCGTTGGCCGCACCGAAGTGACACCCGCGCTGACTCCGGCGGTGAAACTGCCGATCCGCATCGAAGTGGATAAGCCCGAACCGGGTACGACGCTCCGGTTGATCACGCGCTCACCCGCCGGGCCGACCGAGGCTCCCAGCGAAGAAACCGTCGTGCTCGGCACGGCCCACGATGAACAAATCTGGGTGGAAACCTCGGGCCCGAACGGCGGCATCGCCGTGGCTTCCCGCGTGAGGGAGTGGGTCCGCGAACTCGACCTCAGCGCCTTTCGAGGCAAGGTCGAGGTCGAAGCGATCTACGGAGCGGATGCGGCTTCGAGCACGAAAAGCTCCATGCTCGTCATCGTGGACGACACCGCTCCGCCGGTCGAGCAGGTCGTCTTCGGCGAGTTCCCAAAAGAGCAGGTCAAGGGCACGCCACTGCCGGTCCGCGTCACGGCGACCGATCCGGAAACGGCGATCGGCAAAGTCGCGTTCTTTCTCGGCAAGCCCGGCGAGGACGGCAAACTTCCCGCCGGAGCCGTGCCGGTCTCCGCAACGCTGGTCACCGAGAAGAACAGTGCGAGCTGGCGTGCGGAGTTGATCCTGCCGCCGGACGTCAAGAAAGGGCCGATGCCCATCTCGGTCATCGTCGTCAACGAAGCCGGACTGAGCACGATCAAGACGCAGGAAATCGTGCTCGTCGATCCGCCCGCCCCCTCCGGCTCCATCGCCGGCAAGGTGCTTTACGGCGAACGACCGCAACCGAAACTCGAAGTCGCCCTCTCGGATGCCGAAGGTAAGGTCAAGGTCGTCGCCGTCACCAACGACAAAGGCGAGTTCAAATTCTCGAACCTCGCTCCCGGCAAGTACGTCGTGTCCGCGGTCCGCAAGGATTCCGGCGTCGGCTCCAAGGGAAGCAGCGAAGTTCAGGTCGAAAACAAAAAGGAACCGACCAAGACGACCATCGTGCTCACGCGATCGCAGTCGCCTTGATGCGATTTCGATCCGTGAGGCACCTTAACGCAACAGCCCCTTGGCGTAGGCGACATAGGCTGCCAAGGCGAGCAGCGAAGCGAGCACGACGAGCATGATGAAATACCCGACCTTCACGGCTCGCCGGTAGGAGGATTCCTCGGCGTAGGCCTGCGGTGTCCACGCGACGCTGCTGCGGGTCTCGTGAACCTTGGCGAAGAACTCCTTGGCGAAGCGGGCTTCGGTCGGCTTCTCCGGGAGTACGACGGTCAGGTACGTGCCGCCGAACAGCGGCGTGCGGTCCTCGTAGAGCATGGCCGTACGGCCGACCAACCCCGCCAAGCCGGCGGATTTTTTCTGTACGTCGCAGACAAAGCGGAACAGGTCCGCGTTGACGGCGCGGTCGTTCGGCCCACCCTCGGCGGACATGAACCGCAAAGCCCAATACGGCAACAGCCCGGCCGCAACCCAACGTGCCGGCGTTTCCAGCGACTGCAGTGCGGCCGCAGCGTCGAGGTCCGGATTCAGCGGAAAGCCCTTGCCCACGCGGCCTCCCTTCTCCGCCGCGAAGCGTCGGAAAAATTCCGTGCCGCCGCGGGACTGCTCCACGCCGTTGACCAGCACGTACACCGGAAATCGCTGGCGGAAGCATTCCTCGGCAATCACCAGATCCTCACGGGCCACCAGACCCCACTGCTGAGCGGAGGCTTCGTCGTTGCACACCGTCGCGGGCACAGCGACCACAGCGCCGTTGATCGGGCACAGCGGGTAGCGCGTCGCCTTAACGAGTCCGCAGACGTGGATGAGCCGGGCCGCCAGTTCGCCGGCAATCTGCGGATTCTGAAGGATGCCGACCTGATTCGCCGTGCGGCCGGAGGACGACTGTGCGCCGCGATCGCCCGAACCCGTCAGTTCCCGCAGCCGTTGCCGTTCGGCTTCGGTCAGCGCCCGGCCTTCATCGCGGGCCTGTCGCATGATCCGTTGGATTTCGGAGAGCTGTCCGCCGCTCGTTCCAACGCTGCCGCCGCCGACGCTCGCCATGTAGCTCGCGCCGACACTGTTGGAAATCCCAACGGAACGCGCCCCCATACCGACGCTTTGAAACATCGACCCGACGCCCTCCGATTCATCGTCGCCAACCGAGGCGGACAGTTCGCCGCGGAAGCCCAGAAGGCTTGCGCCGCTCATCGTGATATAAATGCCGTCCCGATGGGCGAAGGCCCGCAGCGGTGCATTGGCCGACGTCGCTCCGGCAACCAGCATGCCGTTGGGCAACGCTCGAAAGACCGCCTCCGCCCCGCACGGCCATTCGCCGAAGACGAGGTACAGCGGCGTCTGATCCAAGGCGATGTCCGCTTTCGCCAAGGCCGTTTGGATCGTCGCCCAGCATTCGTCGAGATCGGGGAAAATGGTGACGACCGCGGGCGGTGTGAGCAAGGCCCACAACCAAGCGGCCGACCAAAGCAGTGCGTATCCGGTCAGAAATAAGGTGGTCGACCAGAACGGCTGGAACCAGACCGGCCCGTGACCGAGTTGCGACGTCAGGCCGAGCCGCGGCTGCAGAAACCACAAGCCCACGGCGACGGCAATGATCAGCACGACATGTGCGAACCATGCCAAGCCACGCGGGCGGGTCGGCGGCCAAACCATCGGCAGCACGACTCCCGCCATCCAGCGCAACAAGTCCGCGGAGTAGTCCAACAGTTTCATCGGCTGCCTCAGGTTCTCAGAAAGCCGACGATGAGCAGAAATGCCGCGATCGGCACCGCGAACAGCAGCACGACCGTGAGCCTGCCCGTCATCCGCTTGTACGCATCCAGCCCTTCCAGCACCGGCACGTCGCAGATCGGGGCACGCTGGGGGATTGCCGTCGGCTCGCGGCCCAACTGACGCGTCACCCGCGATCTTGCCGCATTCGTCCATTCGCGCAGCTTCTCGGGCGTCTCGCTCAGTTCGCCCTGGAAGCCGAGCCAGACACAGTACAGATACGCCGCGGAGGCTTCGTGCCCCAGCCCGGCCGTTTCCGCGAGTTTCGCCTGCGTCCAGAAATTGCGATAGCGGATGTTGGTTCGGTAGAGGTGCTGCTCCAGCTTGTTCTCGTCCCACTCGCGCCAGCCGGCCTCGATCAGGATTTCGTCCAGCCAGCACACGAAGGCATAGCGCATGCCCAGAAAGCCCTGCACCGCCTCAGACCCCGCACCGACGGAGTGCATGGGGGACGAGGCTTCGCCGCTGCCCCAGGGCGCGGGTTCGTCGCCGGAGCGAAGCAGGGCCTTGAGCTTGGCCTGCTCGTTGGCGAGTTGCGGGCGGTCGCCGCGCAGGATGCGGTCGCGCAGGTTCAGCCCGGCGAGCAACACTTCGTTCATCGGTTCGAGCCGGTCGGTCGGCATGAGGATCTCGCATCGTGCGGGAAGGGCGTCGTCTTTTTCGCCACCGTTCGCCTTGTTATACGACTCGGGTCAGTCCGTCATGCTTCTGGGCGGTCCGAGTCGTAGTTTGAGGGAGTGACGGAAGTGGCCGACAGGGTTCGGCAGCGGAAAGGAAAGGGCGAACGATGAGCGGTCGAAGCGTGCACTGGTCCGAAGGTCTGTTTCTGCGACCGCACCATTTTCAGGCGGCCGACCGCGCCGTGGCCGTGCAGGCACTGCGGCACACCATGCTCAATCAGCCCTATTTCTGGGGCCTCTCGGTCTGCACCATCGACTCGGAGGCTCTCTCGGCCTTTCGGTTTGTCGTGCGCAGGCTGCGGATTCGGTTCCGGGACGGCACCATCGTGGAACTACCCGAGGACGCTCCGCTGGCGGACCTCGATCTCAAGCCGTTGTTCCTCGGCCGCAACCGCCTGCAGATTTTCTTGGGATTGGCGAAGTGGAGACCAGCCGGGGCGAATCTGATTTCCGGCGATTCGCCTTTGGGCCGTTATCGCGTCGAACCACTGGCCGTGCCGGACGAGAACACCGGCGGCAACCCGCAGCAACTCGCCTTCCGTTCGCCTGCGGTGCGGCTGTTGACCGAGGACGACGATGCCGCGGGCTACGACCGCCTGCCGCTGATGATCCTGGAAAAATCGGAACGCGCCGAAGCGACGCCCAAGCCGACCACGGAGTTCATTCCACCGATCACGACCTGCGAGGCCTGGCCCGGGTTGCAGGTGGAACTTCTCCAGAAGCTCTACTACCGCGTCAACAAAAAAATCGAAGTGCTCAGCGCTCAGGTTCTCAGCCGCGGCATCCAATGGGACAGTCAAGGCCCCGGCGACCTGCGGCGCCTGCTGCAGCTCGACCGTCTGAACCAGGCTTACGCAGCCCTCAGCCACATCGCGTTCATCCCCGGCGTTCACCCGACCGAGGCCTATCGGGAACTGCTGAATCTCGTCGGTTCCCTCGCCATCTTCAGCAAGCCGGTCCGCACCGAGGAGTTGCCGCGATACGACCACGACGACCTCGGCAACGGCTTCTGGAAGCTCAAGACGATGCTCGACACGTTCCTGAACGAAGTCGACGAACCGGCCTACGAGGAAGCCCCGTTCATCGGCACCGGCCTGCGGATGCAGGTCTCGCTGAAACCGCAATGGCTCGAAAGCGGCATGGCCATGTACCTCGGCGTCCGCTCCAACATCTCGACCGAGGAATGCGTCAAACTGCTTACGCGGCCCGAACGCCTCGGCATGAAGATCGGCAGTTGGGACCGCGTCGAGGACATTTTCTCCAAGGGCCAACCGGGCCTACGCTTCACGGCGACGCCCTACCCGCCGCGCGAGTTGCCGAGTGCCCCGAACCTGACCTACTTCGAGATTTCCCGCGAATCCGCCGGCAACGAATGGGCCTTCGTGCTGAAGGGAAAAACCCTCGCCGTCCGCATCCAGGAGCGCGACATCGTCGGTGCCATCGACGGCAAACAGGAACTCTCAATTCGCACCGGCGGCCAAACCACCACCTTCTGGTTCACTCTGTACATCGTGCCCCAAGTGAAGTGAGAGTTCCATCCGACGAAGTGCATCGTCACGTCAATTGAAAAATTCTCGTTTTCTCCTTTATAAGTACCACGAATCGGCAGAAACTCATTACCGAAGGTACGTTTGATGGTACCTTCCCCCTTACTCGGCAGCTTATGGAGCCATGCGTCTCGTCTCGTCTGTGAGTCTGATGTTCCTGATGACTCTTATGGCAATCGCATCGCCGCCTGAGATTATATTCGACTCTGGTTATCCAGCCGCCCTTCAAACGAAACGGTTT
>Ga0105048_10006028_pt1 | contig 19544 bp, 20 predicted proteins | sample MAT05_FD_78382 | JGI IMG/M metagenome (GOLD analysis project Ga0105048, IMG submission 78382) | Freshwater microbial communities from Lake Fryxell liftoff mats and glacier meltwater in Antarctica - MAT-05 | ecosystem: Environmental > Aquatic > Freshwater > Ice > Liftoff microbial mat | place... | reverse complement strand
GACGCGCCGATGCGCCGCTTCACCCGCAGCAGCTCTTGCCGCGCATCTTGCTCACGCTTCACGTCACTCGAGGCGCTGGCCTCACGCCAGGCACGCCACTTGTCGTCGAGCTGCGAGTCGCTCATCGGGGTGACGGTCAGCGACCCGGTGACCAGCTTGGGCGCTTCTTTCTTGTCGAGCGCGCGAGGGTCTTTGAGCACCACCCCCGCATCGCGCACCGCCGCCGCCTTCTGGGTCAGCCGCTTGTCGACCGGGGTCTCGACTTCGTCACTCTCGGTGGTCTCGTCGGTGTTGGGGTCGATGGTCTCGTCGACCGAATCGTCGGTGGTCTCGGTCGGTTGCTTCTTGGGCACGACCTTTTGGGCCCGCACCGAGGGGGCGTCAGGGTCAACGAGCTCGACTTGCGCCCAGGCGCTGGCAGCGACGAAGACCGCACAGGCGCAGGCAAACGCTCTCATCTGCGCGGCGGAGACTAGACGAGGCGCTCCAACGGGGCGAGTACCGAATTCACCCAACGGTGCTATCAGCGCGCGCATGAGCGATGTCGGACAGAGCCTCGAGCGGTTGGTCGGCATCATGCGCCGGCTGCGAGCCCCAGACGGCTGCCCGTGGGACCGTGAGCAAGACCTGCGCAGCCTGCGGCCCTACCTGGTCGAGGAGACCTACGAAGTGCTCGACGAGATGGACCGGGTGGCCTTCGGCGGCTCGTGGAAGCCCTTCGCCGAGGAGCTGGGCGATTTGCTGTTTCAAATCGTCTTTCACGCTCAGCTCGCTGACGAAAAGGGCGAGTTCAGCATGGCCGACGTATGTACGGCGATCTCCGACAAGATCGAGCGGCGACACCCACACGTGTTTGGTGACCAGGCCAAGCTGGCTGGAGCCGAACAGGTGCTGCAGAACTGGGCCAAGCTCAAGGCCGACGAGCGCAAGGCCAAGACCGGCAAGGCCGGCAGCGTGCTCGACGGGGTGCCCACCGGGGCTCCGGCGCTGCAACGGGCCGAGCGACTGACTGAAAAGGCCTCGCGTATCGGCTTCGACTGGCCCGACCTGGCCGGCGCCCGCGCCAAGCTCGACGAAGAACTGCGTGAGTTCGATGAGGCCGTCGCCTCCAAAGACCGTGACGCCATCGAACATGAGCTGGGAGACGTGCTGTTCTCGATGGCCAACGTCGCTCGCAAGCTGAACACCCCGGCCGAAGACGCGCTGCGAGGCACCAACAAGCGCTTCACCGCCCGCTTTCATCACGTCGAGGCCAAGCTCGAGGCCGCTCAGATCGCGTTCGGAGAGGCGACCCTCGAGCAGATGGACCTGTTCTGGAACGAAGCCAAAGCCGCAGAAAGAAAGGGTGCCCTGTGAACATCATCGCGTCGCTGCTGGTGGGTTTCGTCGCTCTGGAGCACTTGGGGTTCTTCGTGCTCGAGTCGTTCATGTGGACCAAGCCCATCGGGCTCAAGGTGTTTCGCAACTCCCCCGAGCACGCCGCGGTGATGAAGGTGCTGGCCGCCAACCAGGGGCTCTACAACGGCTTTCTGGCCGCCGGGCTGACCTGGTCGCTCTTCGCCGCGCCGGTGCTGCAGGTGCCGCTGCGCCTGTTCTTTCTGGGCTGCGTCGTCGTGGCAGGGCTGTTCGGGGCCGCCACCGTCAGCCCCCGAATTCTGATGGTTCAGGCGCTGCCCGCCGGCATCGCCTTCGCCCTGGTCTGGCTGGAGTAAGGCCCGCTCCCCGGCCTTCTGGTCTGAAGGGTTGACCCTGCGAGGGCTGTGCCATATGAGCCCGGCCGACCGTCGTCTGCACCCCTCCGCGGACGTTACGGCTTCGCAGCATCTTCCCCGGAGGCGGATGAAGGCAGCACCTCACATGACCGTTCATGTCGACAAGACCGAAGTCGTCGCCAAGTTTCGTACCCACGAGAAAGACACTGGCTCACCCGAGGTTCAGGTCGCGCTGTTGTCTGAGCGCATCAACCACCTCACTGAGCACTTCAAGACCCACAAGAAAGACCACCACAGCCGTCGTGGTCTTCTGAAGTTGGTCGGTCAGCGTCGTCGTTTGCTCGATTACCTCAAGGGCAAAGACCAGAACCGCTACAAGAAGTTGATCGAGACGTTGGGTATTCGCAAGTAATCGAAAGTCTTCCCGGGGCGCTCTGTCGAAGGGCGCCCCGTTGTGTTTTGGCAGTGTGTTTCACGTCGTCGCTGTTGCAGCACGCAGCTCCCACCGGCAGCACCTGCGGTCGGACGATGCGTTTTGATTCTTTGTTCGGAGCCGCTGAACCAGGCTCGGCGCCTGCGATCAGAGGTCAAAACGCCCGCCCGCTGGTGTCGCCAACAACCGCTGGAGCAATGGCTCTGGCACCGCGAGAGAGAAATGAAAGTCACGAAGAAGAGCGTCATGGTCGGCGAGCGCGAGCTGTCGATCGAAACCGGCCGCATGGCCAAGCAGGCTGACGGTTCAGTGGTCGTTCGCTACGGCGACACGATGATTCTGGCCACCGCGGTCTCGGCCCGAGAGAAGAAAGACATCGATTTTCTCCCCCTGACCGTCGAGTACAAAGAGAACCTCTACGCGGCGGGCCGAATCCCCGGCGGGTACTTTCGCCGCGAGGGCCGGCTCTCTGAGAAAGAGACGCTCACCAGCCGCTTGATCGACCGCAGCTGCCGCCCGCTCTTCCCCGAAGGGTATGCGTACGAGACGCAGATCATCATCAGCGTCATCTCGTCTGATCAAGAGAACGACGGCGACGTGCTCGCGCTGTGCGCCGGCTCGGCCGCGCTGCACACCTCTGACATTCCGTTCGGTGGCCCGATCGCTGGCGTGCGCGTGGCGCGCATCGACGGCAAGTTCGTGGCGAACCCGACCAACAAGCAGCGCGTCAACGCCGACATCGACATGGTCGTTGCCAGCAGCAAAGACGCGATCGTGATGGTCGAAGGTGGCGCTGAAGAAGTCAGCGAGACCGACATGATCAAGGCGCTCGAGTTCGGCCAGAAGATCTGCGGCGACATCATCAAGATTCAAGAAGAGATGCGCACCGCGCTCGGCGTGAAGACCCGCGAATACGACAAGCTCGCCAAGCACGACCCCGAGCTGGTCGCGCGAGTGAAGAAGGCCACGTGGGATGGCATCACCAAGGGCTACGCGATCGCCGACAAGCACGAGCGCTATTCCTCGCTGAAGAAGAACTCGAAGGCGATGCAGGAGGGTCTCAAGGCCGAGCTCGGCGACCAGTACGCGTCGAAAGAGAAGACCGTCAAAGCCATCTACGAAGACCTCAAGTACGAATACATGCGTGACTTGACGGTCAACCAGGGTCGCATCGGCGGCCGTGCGCACGACGAAGTTCGCGCGTTGCACATGGAGATCGGCCCCTTGCCCCGTACCCACGGCTCGGCGATTTTCCAGCGCGGCGAGACGCAGGCGTTGGTCATCGCGACCCTCGGCACCGCCGACGACGAGCAGATGATCGAGCAGCTCACCGGCGATGTGCACAAGCGCTTCATGCTGCACTACAACTTCCCTCCGTTCTCGGTGAACGAGACCAAGCCGCTGCGCGGCCCCGGTCGTCGCGAAATCGGTCACGGTGCGTTGGCTGAGCGCGCGCTGCGAAACATGATCCCCAGCAAAGACGTGTTCCCGTACACGGTTCGCCTGGTGTCAGACATTCTCGAGAGCAACGGCAGCTCGTCGATGGCGTCGGTGTGCGGTGGCACGCTGGCCATGCTCGACGCAGGCGTGCCGCTCAAGTCGCCGGTCGCGGGCATCGCGATGGGCCTGGTGAAAGAGGGCGACAAGGTCGCCATTCTCACCGACATCTTGGGCGACGAAGATCACCTCGGCGACATGGACTTCAAGGTCTGTGGCACGGCCAAGGGCATCACCTCGGTGCAGATGGACATCAAGATCACCGGCCTCACCATGGAGATCATGCTCCGCGCGATGGAGCAGGCCCGCAAAGGCCGGTTGCACATTCTGGAGCAGATGACGCAGGCGATGCCGGCGGCTCGCAAAGAGATCAGCCAGTACGCGCCCCGCATCACCACCTTGATGATTCGCCAGGAGTACATCAAGAACGTCATCGGCCCCGGAGGCAAGGTGATCAAAGACATCATCGCGAGAACCGGTTGCAGCATCAACATCGACGACTCGGGCAAGGTGGAGATCGCTTCGGCCGATTCTGAGGGCGTGAAGAACGCCGTCTCGATGATTCAGGCGCTGACCCGCGAAGCCGAAGTGAACAAGGTGTACCTGGGCACGGTGCGACGCATCGTGGAGTTCGGCGCCTTCGTCGAAATCTTCCCCGGCACTGACGGCCTGATTCACATCTCGGAGCTGTCGGACAAGCGCGTCAAGGCGGTCACCGATGTCGTCAAAGAGGGCGACGAGGTGATGGTGAAGGTGATCAGCATCGACGGCAGCGGCAAGATTCGGCTCTCGCGTAAGCAGGCGCTGGCCGATCGCGCGGCGGCACAGGGTGAGGGCCAGGCGCCCGCGCCGGGTACCACCACCACGCCGACCAGCAGCACCCCCAGCGCCTAAGCAACCTGCGCTGTTGAAATAATCGATTTACGAAGGGGCTCGGCATTGCGCCGGGCCCCTTTTTCGTATTTCTGAGGGTTCATGCGTTCACTGACTCTGATGCTGGCGTTGTGCGCGTGTGGGCCGCTGCGTGGCCCGTACGCCGATCTGCAGGCCGGAGGAGCGTGCGCTCAAGACAGCGACTGCGCCCTCGCCGACTGCCCCAACGCCTGCAATCGCGGCAGGCCGTTGTGCGAAGTGCCTCCGGTGTTCGTGCGCAGCGAGATGGAGAAACGCTGCCCCTGCCTGACGCAACCGGCCGGTGCTTCGGGCTGCTCGGCGCCGATCCCCTCCACGTGCGGGCCTCAAGCGGGCTGCGTCGCTCCCGACTTCAGCACCATGCAGGCGCGTTGTTTGCGCGGCAATTGCGGCGCGGTCTTCGGCGACGCTGGGCTGCCTTAAGACCAGTCGATGATCAGCTCGGAGTCGACTCCCAGTGCTCTGGCGTCGACCTTCACCGGCGCCTTGAGCCGCTTAAAGCACTCTTCGACGATGCGGCCGAGAAGAACCCGGCGCCTTCGTGCGGGCCGCGCATAGTGAGCTTCACCTTGGTCTCACTGAGCCACTCGATCTCGGTCTGCATCTCTTTGATGCCCGAGCGCAGCAGCCGAGGCGCGCGGAGCATCAGCGTTCGCGGCGAGAAGTAGGGAAACGCGGCGGCGATCATTCGCCCGATGATGGTCTCGAAGTAGCCCGCCAGAAACTGTCGGCCAATCGCCCGCAACGCCTGGTCGAGCGGCTGCTGGGGAAAGAGGAACCTGGCGCTGACCTTCAAGCAGTCGTGCCACACCTGCATCGGGTATACGGGAATGGGGCTGGCCGAGTCGTACCCCGCGGCGAGCAGCTCCTCGCGAAAGGGCCCCGCGGGCTTGAGCACGCGGTCGAAGAGCCCTTCGAACATGCTGTATTGGGCGGTGAAGCTCATGGGCCTGTCACCACTCGCAGTGGCACTGGGAGAATTCGACGGGTGCCAAAGGCCGGCGCCCACACCCGTTGTACTTCATCAGACCCGACGAACGCGGCGATTCGTTCGAAGGCCGCGCGCGGGTCTGCGACGGGCAGCGAGAGGTTCGCGACAGGCGGCCCCAGCGGCTGACCCAGGCGGGTGACGGTCAGCCCTTCTCGCAGCACCCGCTCGGGCACCCACAGCGGCGCGAAACGCGCGTGCCGATACGCCGTCACGCAGCCTGGTGCGTCGAGCACCCGCGCCGCCAGCGGAAGCTCGTTGACGTTGAACACCAGCTTCACCGGCTCGGCATGCGGGTCGTATTCGCCGCGCAGTCGATGGTCACCACGCGGTATCAGCGCGCGCTCCAGATAGCAGAAGGCCGGCGGCCCCATCGGCTGCGCGCCCCGGTAGCGGTGAAAGGGCCGCAGCTTGCTCGCCTCGAGGGTACGCACCGCGCCGTACAGGGCGCGCAGCTTGGGCAGCGTGGTGTCAGGCAGCGCATGCCGGTGGGCGAAGGCCTCGAGGTCTGCTGCCTTCGACAGGCCGACGAAGTCTCGCAGCCGCGCCAGCAAGCGCTCGGCGTCATCGTCGACCAACAGCTCGTCGAAGCGCGTCTTGAGGCCGGGTGAGCTCACCGGCACCACAGTGGTCAGCTCGATGCCGTCGGAGCGCCACTGCGCATCGAGCGCTTCGGCCTCGTCGCTCGTCGGGCGCAGCGCGAACTCAGGCGCGTGGGGCACCCAGGGGGTGGGCCCGAAGCGCGCCGGCTCGTCGCTCGGGCGGGTCGACCAGACGGTGATGCAGGTGCGCACCCGGGTGCCGCGAAAAGCGCCCCCACCGAGGTCGATCACCTGCCGCAAGCTCAGCCGCCGCAGCAGGGCCTGCCGAATGGGCGCGTGCTGAAAGGCGTCGAGCAGTGTGGCACTGGTCACGAAGGCCAACACGCCCGCGCGGCTCTCGAGGCACTTGGAGGCGCGCAGCAAGAAGAACAGATAGTCGTCGCGCAGACTGGTGCCTCTGGGCATCGACAAGTCGTCAGGCAGCGCACCGCGGGCGAAGCGCCAGTCTTCAGGGTTTCGGAGCAGCGGCGAGGTGCCGTTGTAGGGTGGGTTGCCGAGCCACACGTCGACCGCGGCGTCACCTTCGAAGGCGCGCGGGTGCGTCAGCGCGTTGGCGTTGAGCAGCGTGGCGCGAGGCACCCGCCTTGCGGCATGCGCGAGGCTCTGGGCCTCGAGGTCGACTCCGAGCAGCTGCGCCCCGGGCCAGCGGGCGGCGACGGCCGAGAGAAAAGCGCCCGCTCCGCAGGCCGGGTCGATGAAGCGAACGGCGTGCTCCGGCTGACCGAACTCGGCGATCAGCGGGCTGATCAGGTCGAGCACCTGCGTGACGATCTCGGCGGGGGTGAAAAAGGCGCCACGCTCGAGCCGAACCGAGGCGGCGAGCTGTTCGGCGAAGGCCTGTTCGTCGACCGGGAGCACGGTGCGACTTCCTCCCACACTGCAAGGGTCGCCGGCACAGAAACAACCTGTGCTATGGCGCCGGCTGCGTGTCGAACTTCGGCGGCCCCTTTCTCATCGCGTCGCTCTCGTCGATGCTCGGCATTCGCGCGGGTATGAACGTGTCGGTGCTGCACGCGCCGGAGGGCTTCATCGAGAAGCTGCTGCCCCTGCCAGAGGGCGCCGCTCTGGTCGATTCATCGAAGCTCGGGCTCGACGTGACTGTTTTTTTCGCGCCCAAGAAGACCGAGCTGATCGAACAATTGCCCAAGCTTTCTCGAGGCATGGCGGTGCTGGGCGCGATCTGGGTGGTCTACCCGAGCGAGTCGGCCGACGTGTTGGCGCCCAATGAAGACTTCGTGCGCCTGGCCGCCCTCGAGATGGGGCTGACCGACACCAAGAAGGTGCTGCTCGACCCGCTCTGGGCCGCGCTCAAGCTTCAATGGCGAGCGAAGGCGCCCAGACCCGAGCTACCCCAGGCGACCGCCTGAGCCTGTTCTGGTTTTCGACGCTTTACCTCTCGGCAAAATCGTGAAACATTTGAATTGTCTAAAGTTTTGACGGGCGCTTCTTTGGTCGTACTCACCCTGAGTCGACGCATTCATGAACGGAAGCAACGACCCGCACCTCACTTGAGGGCGGCGCAGTTTTAACCAGGCAGGAGGTCTTCGGTGGCTGACCTTCGCGGCACACCCCAGCGTGAAAACGCAAATCGTACGTGGGGCACCGGCTTCCTGCTTTCGGCGCATCGTGTGACCGGCCATTCCCTCGTGTCCCGTCCGACGGGCATGCCTGGGCCAGATGCGCAATTAGGGTTCATCCATGAGCAGTGTTCTGGTTATCAACGCCGCAGGTCGCGAGACCCGAGTGGCCTTGGTCGAGAATGGTCACATCGCCGAGTTCTACTTAGAGCGAAAAAAAGACAAGGGCATCGTCGGTAACGTCTACAAAGGTCGCGTCACCCGGGTGTTGCCCGGCATGCAGGCCGCGTTCGTCGACATCGGGCAAGAGAAGGCGGCGTTTCTGTACGTCGGCGACGTGCTCTTCGACCCCGACGTGTCTCGTCATCAATTCGACTTGACCGAAGGCGAGCACGACGACGCCGACGAAGTGCCCGACGAGCACGGCGAAGACACACCCGTCGCGCACGACCACGAGGCCGAGCCCGCGCCTTCGGTGCCGACGGTGATGGGGGTGATGGAGACCGGGACGCCTGATTTAGTGCTCGCCGCTCCTCCGCCGAGCAACCCCGTGACTGAGGGCAGCGTGCCCGCGCCGGCTCCGACGCCAGCCAACGCGCAGCTCTCGCCCCCGACGGCCTCGGCCACCGAAGCTGATGTGCCTGCGCCGAGCCCCGCGCTGACCGGCGCCGAAATTCTCGCCGCGGCCATCGCCGACGCCGAGGGTGCCGCTGATCAAGATGCTCCGACCGGCCAGACCCAGGGAGACCCTGCGCCGAGCCAGACCGGTTCGATTGAGGCTCCGAAGGCCCAGGCGCCACGCGATGCGAAGCCGCCGCGTGAGCCGAAGCACGAGCGCAAAGAGAAGAAAGATCACGATCGGCATCGCAAGGCCGAAGCGCCGCGCAAGATGGCGAAGATCGAAGACCTGCTCAAGGTCGGGCAAGAAGTGCTGGTGCAGGTGTCGAAAGACCCGATCGGCACGAAAGGCGCGCGCGTCACCTCGCACATCTCGATACCCGGGCGTCATCTGGTGTTCATGCCGACGGTCGATCACGTGGGCATCAGCCGCCGCATCGGCAACGAGAAAGAGCGCCGACGCCTGCGTGACACGGTCGAGCGCCTTCGCCCGCCCGGCACCGGGTTCATCGTGCGCACCGTCGCCGAGAACGTGCCGCAAGAGAAGCTCGAAGCCGACATTCGCTTCTTGATCGAGGTGTGGAACGAGACGGTTCGCAAGTCAGAGAAGAACCACAAGGCCGGGCTGCTGCACCCCGACCTCGACCTCATCTTGCGCGCGACCCGCGACCTGTTCGCTCAAGACGTCGAGAAGTTGATCATCGACGACCGCGAAGAGTTCGAGCGGGTGCAGGGCTTCGTCGCTTCGCAAGACACCGCGCTGCGTGACCGGGTCATCTTTCATGACGGTGAAGACCCGATCTTCGACGCCTATGGCATCGAAGAAGAGATCAAGCGCGCGACGGCTCGCAAGGTGTGGCTCAAGTCGGGCGGCTACTTGATCATCGATCAGGCCGAAGCGCTGACCGCCATCGACGTGAACTCGGGCCGCTACGTCGGCAAGAAGAACCTCGAAGACACCATTCTGAAGATCAACATGGAGGCCGCCAAGGAGATCGTCTACCAGCTCCGCATTCGGAACATCGGCGGCATCATCATTTGCGACTTCATCGACATGGAGAAGCAGCAGAACCGCGACAAGGTCTTCAAGACGCTGCAAGAGACGCTCGGCCGCGACAAGGCCAAGACCAACGTGCTGCGCATCTCGGAGCTCGGTCTAATCGAGATGACCCGCAAGCGCGTGCGCGAGTCGATCGGCCGCATGTTGCATGAAGACTGCGGCTACTGCGGCAGCCAGGGCTACGTGAAGACCGCCACCACCGTGGCCTACGAGATCTTCCGTGACCTTCGTCGCTCGGGCCCGGCCTACAAAGACCCGACCCTCGTGGTGCAGTGCCAGACTGAAGTGGCCAACGTGCTGCTCGGTGAAGAGCGAGACGAGCTGCGCCACTTGATGGATCGGTACAACAAGACGATTCAGATCAAGCCCCGGCAGGACTACCACCGCGAGCAGTACGACGTGTACGCACGCGCGATGGCTGGCGCTGAGGTCAAGGTGGCCGGCACGGTCGGCGAGTACGACACGATGGGCGGGTCGGGTGCTCGCAGGCCGGGCTCCAACGAAGCGCGCTTCGAGCGACGTGATGGCGGCGGAGACCGAGATCGCGGCGGTGGTGGTGGCGGAGATCGAGACCGCGGTGCCGGTGCCGGTGCCGGTGCCGGCGGCGATCGCGGAAATCGCAAGGCGCGCGGCGGAGGAGGCGGTGGCGGTGGAGGCGGCGGAAACCGCGGTGATCGCGGAGGTCGCGGCGGGGGTGGAGGGGGCGGCGACCGAAATCGGGGCAATACCGGCGGCGGTGGCGGCACCAGCGAAGTACGTGCTGCTGAAGCCGCGCCAGCTGCGTCACCTCCGGCCGCAGACGTCGGCTCCGAAGTGAAGTGAGGTCGCGTGCGATGAAGAAGACCGTCGAACGGCGTGTTGAAATTCGCCGCACGATCAACCACGACTTCGTCTCAGTCGATGCCTTCATCGACGAGTACGTGATGAACATCTCTCGCAGCGGAGTCTTCGTTCGGAGCGAAGACCCGTTGCCGGTCGGCACCAAGGTCAACCTGCGCTTCACGGTGATCATGGACGAGCTGGAGACGATCGAGGGCATCGGCCAGGTGGTTCGCATCGTGCGCGGGCCCGGCAAGGCCGCCGGTATGGGCGTGGTGTTCGTCGAGCTGAACCAGATTTCAAAAGAGCTGATCGAGCGCATCCTCGTGCGTCGGTAACTTGCGATGGAGCCTGCTCCTTCGCAACCGGCTCGAGCACAGTCGCCATGGGGGGAGCGGGCGCTCAACCTGTGGCGGCTGATCGTCGCGGTGGTGTTGGGCTACCGCGGTGAATCGCTCGCCCTGCGCGCCGGCAACTTGACCTTCATCACCATCACCTCGCTGGTGCCGCTGGTCGCGGTGATTCTGGCGCTGGTGCACGGGTTCGACTCCGACCACAGCATCGAGAAGCTGGTTCGGGGGTTCTTCGAAGACATTCTCTCGCCGGGCGCGCGCGGCCAGTCGCAGCCCACCATTCGAAAGTTTCTCGATGCGGCCAACTCACCGGCGGGCGGCAGCTTGTCGTTCGCGGTGCTGCTGGTCTCGTCAGCGATTCTGCTGCGGCACCTCGACGCGTCGCTCAACGAAGTGTGGGCGGTACGCCACCGGCGCCCGTTGCTGATCAGCGCCGCCCTCTATTTCGGCGCGCTGTTCATCGGGCCGCTGCTGATGGTGCTCACGCTCCTCGGTACCGACACCGCCAAGCGCTTCATCGTCTGGGCTGAGCTGCCCTATTCTGGGTTCGCGTTCGCGGTGGGCTCGATGGCTATCGCGGTCGGGCTGCTCACCTCGCTGTTCAAAATTGCACCGCACGCGTACGTGCCGTGGCGCTCGGCATTCTTTGGTGGAGCGGTCGCGGGGGCGGCGTTCGAAGTGGCGCGCCATGTGTACTCGTCGATCGCCTCGTGGTTCTTCAGCGCCAACCCGCTCTACGGCTCGCTGAGCATCGCGCCGCTCTTCCTCACCTGGATCTACGTCGTCTGGTACATCGTGCTCTCGGGCGCGCGGCTCGCGTACGCATTCGAACATGCTGATTTCCATGACGAATTCAAAGACCTGTTGGCGCACCCGCGCAGCAATGAGCTGATCGCCACTCGCATCGCGGCGTTGATCGCGTTCGCTCACGCGCACACATATTCACCGATGACCGTGCGCTCACTCGCGGCGGTGATGCGTTTGCCGGCGCAGCGCGTGGCTGATCTGGTTTTCTATCTGGTCGACGCGGGCTTGCTGGTGAAGCGCAAGGGTGAGCTCGCACCGGCACGTTCGCTCGACGAATTGAGCGTGGCCGATGTCTCGAAAGCAGTGGGCGGAACGGGCCTGATGCTCAAAAGAGAGCGTGTTTCGCGCACCGGAGTATTCGAAGGGGTGGCCTCCCTCTTCACCGCTATCGACGAGGTAAGCGTCGAAAAACTCAAGGGAATTTCGTGGTCTGAGCTGGCGGCGCGAGAAGGCGAAAGTCAAAAACCGTAGGTTTCTTGCGAGGTTCCATCAATCAAGGGTACTCTGTTCGAAATCTCCAATGATTATGGACCGTTGGTCCATCTCCCGAAGGGGGCTCGATGCTGAAGTCGGACCTGGTAAACATTTTGATCGCGAAGAAGGGCATCACGCAGAAGCAGGCGGAGGCGTGTGTCGAGAATATTTTCAACGCGATGAAGGACGCGCTCGTGCGCGGCGAAAACATTGAGATTCGCGGGCTTGGCGCATTTCACGTCAAGCACTACGGCTCCTACCAGGGCCGTAACCCGAAGACCGGTGCGCCGATCGCGGTGCGGGCGAAGCGTGGCTTGTTGTTTCGCGCGGGCAAAGAGCTCAAAGACCGGGTCAATCGGCCTGGTCCTGACGGCAAAGTGCCGCCGCTCGCGCCCGGCGCCTGACAGCGCGTCGCTCAACTGGTTCAAAGCACTCAGGTCGCCCCTGCCAGGGCCGCCTCGTTTTTTTTCTGAAGGTCCCACGCGGCGGCGCGCACCGAACACAGTCGCCCGATGGGCCGAACTTGCAGCTCCGGGTCGAGCTCGCCGAAGGTGAGCACCGCGATCTCGGGGTAGGGCCCTTCGATCAATTTTCGCAGCAGGCGGCGGGTATCAGGTGAGGCCAGCAACACCGCGCGCCCGTGCCTCGCGACCCGCTTCACGCCCTCGAGAATCTCGCTCGCTTCGAGCGGCTCGAGCGAGCTGCCGGCCAGCCGGAGCGTCTCTTCGAGCGCGGGGTCGACTAGGTACGCATAGAGCGGCCCGGTAGGCGCGTGCTGCAAGCTGATCTGCCGACCCAGCGCCGCCCGGCACTTCTCGGCGAGCTGCGCGGCGTCACCTTCGGTCGACGGCGAGACCAACGCCTCGAGAATGCTGCTCAGGTTTCGAATCGAGACCTGCTCTTGCAACAACCGTCGAAGCACGTCGGCCATCAGCGGCAGCGGCACTTTGAGCGAGGCCTCCTTTACCAGCGCGGGCGCAGTGGTCTCGAGCCTGGTGAGCGCGGCCTGCACCGCCTGCACACCGAAGAATGAATGCGCGTGCTTGCGGAGCACCGAGACCACGTGCTCCGCGATGACCTGCCGTACACCGAGCAGAGGCACCTTGATCGCGTCGAGACGCGCGCGATCGTCGGCGGCGACGATGGAGATGGGCTTGAGCGTCGACGGGTCGGTGAACGTCTGGGCCTGCACTCCCGCGAGCAGCAGCTCTCCCGGTGGCAGGGCTGCGAACCAGCGCGCCGCGCCCACGCTGCCACGCCCCGAAGGAATCTCGTCGACCATGACGCTCCACCCGCCTTCGGGTAACGGCGCGCCGGTGCGAATCTGAAAGGGGGGAATGGTGACGCCGAGCTCGAGGGCTAGGCGGGCGCGCACGCGTTCGAGCTCGACGCTCACGAACGCGCCGTCGTCGTCGTCGACGATGAAGGTCAGATCTTCGGCGAGGTCGATCACCAGCGGCGCCACGCCCTCGAGCGAGGCGGTGGGCTCGTGATCTGGGGTCTCGGCTTGGGCTTCCGGGCCTTTCGTCGCGCGTTGCAACCCGAACGCGAGTGCCGCCATCAGGCCTCCGATGAGCACGAAGGTGAGGTGTGGCATGCCCGGCATCATCGCCAGCAGCCCGCACAGCGCGCTGACCACCCACAGCGCCTGGGGTTGACCGAAGAACTGCGAGCCGATGTCGAGCCCGAGTGATGACTCGTCGTGCTCCGAGGCGACCCGGGTCACCACGATGCCGGCGGCCACCGCGATGCAGAGCGAGGGCAGCTGAGAGACCAGCCCGTCGCCAATGGCGATCAAGGCGTAGGTTGACGCGGCCTCGCTCAGGCTCATGCCGTTCTGCACCATGCCGATGACCGAGCCCCCGATGAGGTTGATGGCGACGATGGCCAGACCCGCGATGACATCGCCTTTGACGAACTTCATCGCGCCGTCCATCGCGCCGAAGAGCTGCGACTCCCGCTCGAGCGCCCGCCGCCGGGCCCGGGCCTGCTCTTGCGTGATGGCCCCCGCGCGCAGGTCTGCGTCGATCGACATCTGCTTGCCGGGCATGGCATCGAGCGTGAACCGGGCCGAGACCTCGGCGACCCGTTCGGCGCCTTTGGTCACCACCAGAAACTGCACCAGGGTGAGAATGGCAAAGATCACCGCGCCGACCACATAGTCACCACGCACCACGAACTCGCCGAAGGCCTGAATGATCTCTCCGGCGCGCCCTTCGGAGAGCGCCAAGCGGGTCGAGGACACGTTCATTGCCAGGCGAAACAGGGTGGTAATCAACAACAGCGTGGGAAAGGCGGCGACCTTGAGCGCGTCTTTGGCAGCGAGCGCGGCCACCAGCAGCGAACAGGCGGCCGCGAGGTTGAGGGCGATGCCGAGGTCGAGCGCCCACTCCGGCAGGGGCACGATCATCGAGCCGACGATGATGGTCATCACCGCCGCGAGCACCAGGTCGGCTGAGCGTCTGGCGCGGGCGAGCATTCGATCGACGACGTTCATGGCCGGGCCACCTCGTGGGAGGCTCGACGTTCGACCTCTTCCTGCGCGACCTTCAACACCGCGGCCGCCGCCCGATAGAGCTCTTCGGGTACCTCTTCGCCGACGTCGTAGTGAATCAGCGCGCGTGCCATCGGCACGTCTCTGACGATGGGAATGCCATTCGCTCGGGCTTCGTGTCGAATTTTCATCGCGGCTTCCTCGCGGCCCTTGGCCACGACATAGGGCGCCTCGCACTCGCTCGGGTCGTAGCGGAGGGCGATGGCGAGGTGAGTGGGGTTGACGACGATGACGGTGGCGCGCTTGACACCGCGAGCCGGGCCGCGCTGGGCCAGACGAAGCTGCTCGGCTCGGCGCTGCGCCTTGGCGTGAGGGTCACCCTCGGCGTTCTTGTGCTCTTGCTTCACTTCGTGGTGCGACATCATCAGCTCTTTTCGATGGCGCAGTCGGGCCAGGCCGAAGTCGACCGCGCCCACCGCCAGCAACACCAACGAGGCCTTGAGCACGAGCGTGCCGAGCAATTGCAGCACCCACTCCATCGCTGGCGCGCCCTGGTGCCCGACCGCGCGAAAGGCCTCCGGGGCTGCGGCCGAGATGCCGCTCCACATCACCCAGCTCACGAGCAGGGTCACCACCACCGCCTTGGCGATTTCGGCCATCTGCTTGGCGCTGATCAACTTCTTGAGCCCTTCGAACGGGTTTAGCCGCTCGAGGTCAGGCTTCAAAGTGGCGAGGTGCACCTCGAGGCCCGCGGTCACCACCGCGCTCACCAGCGAGCCGACAGTCGCTCCGACCAGCGTGGGGAGCACGCACCAGAGGAGAATCTTCAGTGCTTCGCTCAGTGCGGTGGAGGGCTCGATGTTCTCCAGGCTGAGGGTCTTGCTGGTCCACCACATCAGGCGCGCTGACGTCTCGGGGGCGAGGCTCACCCCACCGAGCAGACCACCGGCGGTAACGCTGGCCGAGGTGAACAGCTTGCTTCGAGGGAGCTGGCCCTTCTTGCGTGCCTCGCGAACCTTGTGTGGCGTGGGCTGCTGAGACTTCTCGTTCTCGCTCACGCGGCGGTCTCCATCAGGCGCCTCAGTGCGTCAGCCGTGCCAGCGGCAAACGGCAGAAATCGCTCGGCGATGAGCCCCACCGAGATCCACACCGCAGCACCACCTCCGAGAATTCGAAGCGGGCTGGCGAGGTCTTGCAGGCTCATCGACGGGGCCGCGCGCGAGCTCAGGCCGACCAGCGCATCGACCGCCAGACACAACCCGGCGATGGGCGCTCCCACTGCGAGCCCGGTGGCGAAGGCGACGGCGATCAGCGTCACCACCTGCATCGAGACCGACTCTGTGCACGCGAAGGCCCCCAGCTTCACCCAGCCGAAGCTTCGCAGCAGCGCCGAGACCCACATCGACATGGTGGCGCCGCTCGCACAGAGCGCCAACAGCAGGTGGAAGAGCGCGTCGCCGGTCGCAGCCTCTTTGGAGCCCGAGAGCGGAAGTGCCGCCTCAGCCGATGAGCCACGGAAGAGGTCGATGAACCGGCCGCCGATTCTCGCTGCGTCGAAGGGGAGCGAGGCGATCACCCCCAGCATCACTCCGAAGGCGAGCTCTTTGCCCGCCAGACCGACCAGTGCGAGGGGCAGCGCGGCGGGTGCGCTCACGCCGGCGGCGAAGTGAACGAAGGTCGAGAGGGCCAGCACCAGGCCAAGTTTGAGATGCATCGGCGCGCTCGCTCCGCCGAGGAGCGGGCAGAGCAGGGTGATTGGCAACAGCCGGAGCGAGATGAGTGCCATCGAGGTCAAGTGTGGCCAGAGGGCCTCGACGCCAAGGGCCACCTCGCTCCACGCGGTCATGAGGCGATGCTCGGCAAGACGAGGAGCAGCTGAGTCGCGAACCGGACGAGCTGCGCACCGATGGTCGGCCCGGCGAGGACCAGGGCGATCACCGCCGCGCACAGCTTCGGCACCACCGAGAGGGTGCTCTCTTGAATCTGGGTCGCGGCCTGAAACACGCTCATCACCAGGCCGACGATGAGGCTGGAGAGGATCGGCGGCGCGGACGCCATCACCATCAACAACAGCGCTTCGCGAGCCAGCGCCAGAATCTGAGCGGTCTGCATGCGCCGACCTAGCGGTAGGCGAGGATCAAGCCTCGCGCGAGCAGTGACCAGCCATCGACCGCGACGAAGAGCAGAATCTTGAACGGCAGCGCGACCTGGCTCGGGCTCAGGGTCTGCATGCCAAGCGCGAGCAGCACGTTGGCGACCAACATGTCGAGCACCAGAAACGGCAGGAACACCAGAAAGCCGATAATGAAGGCCTCCTTGAGCTCGGTGAGAACGAAGGCTGGCACCACCACTGAGAGCGAGCTTTCGTTGACTGCGTGGCTCTCTTCTGGCGGCCGCAGCTCTCGCGCCAGCTCGACGAAACGCGCGCGCTCCTCGGCGCTGCCGTGCTTGGTCAAGAACGCGCGCAACGGCTCGGCGGCGGCTTCGATTGTGGCGACGTTGGCCCAGGCGCCAGTCGTCGCGTGACTGAGGTTGGCCCAGATCTTCTCGACGGTGGGGCTCATGATGGTGGCCGAGAGCACCGCCGCGAGACCGGTGAGCACCATGGTCGGAGGCGCTTGCTGCGTACCGATCGCCGAGCGGACGATCGAGAGCACCACCACGATCTTCGAGAAGCTGGTGAGAATCATGATCGCGAAGGGCACCAACGAGAGCACCGCCAGCAACCCCATCAGCTGAAGCTGATTGCTGGCCAGCGAACCTGCCTCGAGCGTGGTCGACCCGCTCATGACCAGCCTCGGGCCACTGGTAGCTCGAGCACCGCATCGACCTGAGCCACGCGCGGCTTGCGGGTCGGCCGAACCCGCGCGAACCCTTCGCCGTGCACCACGAGGTAGGGCTGCCCGTCGACCTCGACCAGCGCCACCGCGGTGCGCTGCGAGAGGCCCACCCGGTGAACCACCTCGAGCCGGGGAGGCAACGAGAGGCCGCCCACTCGCGCGCGGCGATTCGATCGCGCCCACCAGACGATTGCACCCAGCGTACACAGCCCCAGCATCACCCTGGCCATCGAGGTGAGCGACGCCTGCTGCCCGAGGGTCACCAGCGCCAACACGCCGAAGGCCAGCGCGGCGATGAGCCACTTTCGTCGAAGAGAGGGAGTCATGGCGTCGCTCACAAAAGAGTGAGAATTCGGGCGCCGATCTCGCCCTCGATGTCGACCAGCTCCGCTCTGGCGATGGCTCTGTCACCGATGCGCAAGGTGACCGGTTGCGCGGCGTTGACGTGCAACGGCACCACCGTGCCCGCCTTGACGAGGCCCAGCTCATGAAGGGCGATTCGCACGCGGGTGAGCTCGATTTCAAGATCGACGAGGGCGGTGGGGTCGTGCGGGGTCGGCAAGGGGGTCTCCAGAGGGTGGCAGCGGGTGATGGTGAACAGGTCGGTGGCGAGCTGGCCGAAGAGCTCGAAGGTCTTGGTTCGCAAGCGGGTCGGGCCGTGCAGCGCTCCATTGGAGTCGAAGCCCAGCTGCCCGAAGAGCACCACGTCGCCCTTGCCGAGCGCGTTGAGCTGACTTGGGCTCAGCGTGGTTTGACCCGCGAGACAGACCGCTTCGATTCGCGCGGCGAGCACTGACGCGGTCGCATTGGTGGCAGGAGCGACTGGCTCGACCTCGATGGCGGCCTGTACGGTCAGCGATGGCACGATCAACCGAACTGAGCCGGCGTGCCCGTCGACCTGCATCGAGAGGTCAATCGCCAGATGCCTGCGCCGCGAATCGAGCGAGCCGAGCGCTTCATGTCGGTGCGCATACAGGCCCACCAGCTTGGGCCCATAGCGCTTCGAGAACGCGGAGCTGCTCAGAGATGACAGCACGGCCAACATCAGCCACCCCAGCGCGGCCTCCTCGATGCGGGTGAATGATGTCGGCAGGGTCACTGGCTGGGCCGAGCCCGCCACCCGCTGGAGCAGCGCATGGGCCAACGCTCCGTCGATCTCCACCAATCCATTGGCTTGGTGCCTGAGCTCCACGACTGCGAACACGGCGTTCTGCGCGAGCTGCGAGAGCGGCGAGAGCGTGGCGTCGCGAAGGCACGCTCGCGCGGTCACCTCGGCTCCCAGTTGCTGTGTCAACGCGGTGCAAGCGACCTCGAGCGCGCGTTGGGCCTCTTCACGCACCGCCGGGCGCGAGGCGATGGCCAGGTGGGCGCGAGTCAGTCGGGCCTGCGGGCTGAGCGTGCCAGGTCGGGTGACGACGGTGACGGCTTCCATCACCGCACCGCTTCGTGAATCAGGCGTTGAGCGCGGCTGTGGAGCGCCAACGAGCACGCTGCGATCGACACGGGCTGACGGGCTGAAAAGGTCGCGCGAATCGGGGCGGGCAGATGCTCTGAGATGGCCGCGCGCAGCTGCGGTGGCGCGCTGGCGAACACCCGACGGAGGCGCTCGAGCGCATCACGCTGCGCGCCGAACTCTCGAGCCAGCCGCGCTTGCCTAGTCGCCGAATCCCACCGGGTGATGTGCTGGCTCAGCTTCAGCGCCGCCTGACGCTTCGGGCTCGCCAGACCTTCGAGCAAGGCCCGGGCGTGCGCCTTGTGAAGCGAAGAGACGAAGAGGGTGACGCGCTCGACGAACGACGACGGAGGGATGCTCATACCAGGGCCCGCTCACTCTCTTTGAAGGTGGCTTTTTTCGCGGCGACGGCGACGATCGGCTTCAACGGAGGCGTCATCGGCCGCGCTCTGGAGACCGTGAGCGCCCGACGATGCGACTTGAGCTGACGGGCCATCGCCACCAGACCCAACGCCAGCAGCGAGAGCATCAGACCGAGCCCGACGACCACTCGCCTGAGCATGGGCTCGACGGACACCGTCGGCAGCGCGGCCCGGCTCTGAACCTCGTCAATGACCAGCACCACCTCCTCGGCCGACAGCCCGTCGACTGAGGCCGCCACCAGTGCGCGAAGCTCGGCCCGCTGCTTCTGAAGTCGCTCGGCTGCATCGACACCCACGCGCAGAAGCACCGAGGCCTTCGACGGCATCACCGGGGCCCCGGTTCTCGCAGCTGGTGGCACCACCAGCTCGACCGAGGCAGAGGTCACCCCGTCGAGGGTCTCGAGCGACTGTTCGAGGTCGCCCTCTTGTCCCTCGAGCTGCCGAAGTCGCTCCACGCTAGGCGTCTCGATGAGCGAAGGCTCG
>Ga0105048_10006026_pt1 | contig 19547 bp, 17 predicted proteins | sample MAT05_FD_78382 | JGI IMG/M metagenome (GOLD analysis project Ga0105048, IMG submission 78382) | Freshwater microbial communities from Lake Fryxell liftoff mats and glacier meltwater in Antarctica - MAT-05 | ecosystem: Environmental > Aquatic > Freshwater > Ice > Liftoff microbial mat | place... | reverse complement strand
GCGCGCTTCCACAGCAAGCGCCCTTCGATCGTGGCGAGATCGAGTTGCGGCAGATTGCGCGCGAGGCGCGTGCGCACGTCGGACAGTTCCACATCGGCGATCACATCGGTCGGGCGGCCTTCCGCGAAATCGAACCAGAAGCGCAGCGCGCCCTTGCCGGTCTCCACCGTATGCAAGGGCTCGATCCACAATCGCCACGGTGCCAGGTCGACGTAGTCCACGCGCAAATACAGCCGGCCGCTGATCGCCTTCCAGTCGTGCAGCGACGTGGCTGTGAATTCGCCGCGCACGTCCACGGCCGACGCCAATTCCGGCGGCGGCTGCGCCACCAGGCCGAACTCGTGCCTGCCGAAGCGCTGCTCCACGCGCAGCGTCACGTGATCGAGCACCAGCGGTGGCGCGACGCGCATCTCGTCATGCCAGGTGACGCCGGCATCGCGCACGATGATCTGGCGTTGCTTCAGCATCCAGCGAGAGATCGTGGAGTCGTTCCCGGCCGAGGTGGTGTCCACTTCCAGCCCGGCAACGAAGATCTTGCCCGTCAGATCGCGGCGGATGGCCAACTGGGGCCGCTCCACCGCGAGCTCCTTCAGCCGCAGGTCCAGCAGCGGGATCGACGTCCACGCCACCACTACATCCACGCGCGGCAGGAGCAGTGCAGGCGCCGCATTGGCGGCGTTGGCATCATGGATGGCAAAGTTGGAAATGACCAGCCGGGGATTCCAGCCGTCCCAGTCCGCGGCAATGGCGCCAATGGTCACGGGCTGGCCCAGCGCGGCGCCGATGCGTGCCGCGATGCGGTCGCGATAGTCGCCAATGCTCGGGAATACCGCGAAGCGCAGGACGAGCAGCAACGCGCAGATCGCAATCACCGTCGCGATGATCGCGGTACCGGTGAAGCGCAGGAGGCGGAGGGCGCGCGAGGGGACCAAGGAGTAGATAGGGCGCGACCGCCCCCGAAGGCATAATGAATGGTCCGACCGGCGGATTGTAGCCGATTGGTGCCCCTGTCCTGGCTGGCGCGTCCGGCTGCGGTGGGGGCCATGCCGCCACCCATGACCCTCGACCTTCGCCACGTCCTAGCGTTCAGCCAGTATGCCCAGCGGGCACTGACTGCCGATCCCGCGTTGCTCCCCTGGCTGGCGCACCATGTCCCGTCACTTTACCCATGGACGGAGGCGCTGACCGGGCTCAGCACGATTACGTCGCTCGACGCATTGGCCCCTTCGTTGCGCCACCTGCGCCGGCGGGTATTCCTGCATACGATGGCGCGCGATCTCACCGGCCTGGCGCCGCTGGCCGAAGTGGGCACGACGATGAGCCGGCTCGCCGAGGTGACGCTGCAGGTTGCCGTAACGCGTCACGCTGCGGAACTGGCCGATGCGCATGGCATTCCGCTGGATCCCGATGACGGCCGCCCGCAGACGCTGATCACGGTCGGCATGGGCAAGCTGGGAGGCGGCGAGCTCAATGTGTCCTCCGATATCGACCTCGTGTTCGTCTACCCGGAGGAAGGCGAGACGACCGGCGCGCGGCCACTGTCGCACCGCGACTGGTTCGAGCGGCTCGGCCGGCGCGTCATCGCCGCATTGAATGAAACCACCGCCGATGGCTACGTGTTTCGCGTGGACATGCGCTTGCGCCCGTATGGCGACAGTGGCCCGCTCGCTACCTCGTTGGCAGGTCTCGAGACCTATCTCGTGACGCAGGGCCGGGCCTGGGAGCGCTACGCGTGGCTCAAGGCGCGCGCGTTGACCGGCGACCGGCACGACGAACTCGATGCATTGGTCACGCCTTTCGTCTACCGCAAATACCTCGACTACGACGCCTACGAGGGCCTGCGCGACATTCACCGGCAGATCCGCGAGCAAGGCGTGCGCCGCGACACCACCGCCAACATCAAGCTGGGCGAAGGCGGCATCCGCGAGATCGAGTTCATTGCGCAGGCTATCCAGATCGTGCGCGGCGGACGCGAACCTTCGCTGCGCGTGCGCGGTACGCTTCCCGCGCTCGCCACGCTGGCGGAGCGCGGCCACCTGCCCGGCAATGCCGCGACGGCGCTGCGTGACGCCTACGTGTTCCTGCGCCAGGTCGAGCACCGGCTGCAATACCGTGATGACCAGCAGACCCATCGCGTGCCCACGGACAGCGAGGAACGCGCCCGACTCGCCGCCGCGATGAATTTTGCATCGCTGGCGGCTTTCGACGCGGCGCTGGCGGCCCATCGCGCGTTGGTAGCCGTCACTTTTGCCGAGACGCTCGGCGACGGCGGCAGCCAGGCCCCGGCCCCGCGCCACGACTCGGTCGGTTTATGGGAAGACCCTCGACCAACGCCCGCTGCACTCACCCAACTCGAAGGCGCAGGCTTCGCCGACCCCGCGGCGGTGATCGAGACGCTGGTACGCGTTCGCGCCTCCGGGCGCTACCTGCAGCTTCCGGCCAACTCGCGCCAGCGCTTCGACACGCTCGTGCCGCAGTTGCTGGCCGTGGCGGCCGCGCATCCCGGCCGCGCCGGCGCCAGCCTGGTATTCGAGCGGTTGTTGCGATTGCTTGAATCCGTCGCACGGCGCAGCGCCTATCTCGCGCTGGTGATCGAGCACCCGCCACTGCTGCCGCGCCTCGCCAACCTGATGAGCGCGTCCGCGTGGGCCGCCGACTACCTTACCCGGCATCCGCTGCTGCTCGACGAATTGCTCGACGCGCGGATGCTGCTTGCGGAACCCGACTGGGAGGCGTGGCGCGAGGAACTGAAGCGCCTGCTGGCGGCGCGTCCCGACGACGCCGAGCACCAAATGGATGTGCTGCGTCATTTTCAACATGCGCAGACGTTCCGGCTGCTGGCCCAGGACCTGGGTGGCCACCTGACGGTGGAACGGCTGGCCGATCACCTGTCGGCGCTGGCGGATGTGGTGCTGGCTGCCACGCTGACCGCGTGCTGGGCGCACCTCGCGGGAGTGGCGGCGCTGCCGCCGCGCTTCGCGATCGTCGCGTATGGCAAATTGGGCGGCAAGGAGCTTGGGTACGCGTCGGATCTCGATCTTGTGTTCCTGTTTGATGTCGCCCCCGATGATCCCGATGCGGATGAGCTCGGGCCGCGCTACACGCGCCTCGCGCAGCGGATCAATTCGTGGCTGATCAGCACCACCGGTGCCGGCCCGCTGTATGAAACCGACCTGCGGCTGCGCCCCGACGGTGAATCTGGGCTGATGGTGTCGAGCCTCGCCGGATTCCGCAAATACCAGTTGGAGCACGCCTGGACCTGGGAACATCAAGCCATCACCCGCGCGCGCTTCGTGGCGGGCGACGCAGGTGTTGGCGCGGCCTTTGAAGCATTGCGCGACGCCATCCTGTGCCGTCCTCGCCCCATCGCCAAGCTGGCCGACGAGGTGGTGATGATGCGCCGCAAGATGCACGCCGGCCATCCCAATCCGACGGCATTGTTCGACGTAAAGCACGATACGGGCGGCATGGTGGATATTGAATTCACCGTCCAGTTTGTGGTGCTCGCGCACGCGCACCGGTACCCGGTGCTGACGCGCAACGCCGGCAACATCGCGCTGCTGCTGCAAGCAGGGGAGCTGGGGCTGGTTCCCGCAGCGCTGGCCTCCAACGTGGCCTCTGCGTACCGCGACTTCCGGCGCCTGCAGCATGCCGTGCGCCTGACCGGCGCCGCGCATGCCCGGGTGGACGCCGCACCCGAGGCCCCGCGTCGCGAGGCGGTGCATGCGTTGTGGACGCATGTGTTCGGCGCACCTTGGCCCGTTGCGGCATCCACGGCCTTCAGAACCGGCCCCGGCCGGACAGGGGAAATCGGCTAAAATTGCCCTTCTGACGACGCCTGGAGTGGCCGCAAATGTCGATGTCCGACCGCGATGGATGGATCTGGTACGACGGCAAGATGGTGCCGTGGCGCGATGCCACCACGCACGTCCTTACCCATACGCTGCACTACGGCATGGGCGTATTCGAGGGGGTACGCTGCTACAAGACGCCCCGGGGCCCCGCCATCTTCCGGCTGCGCGACCATACCGAGCGCCTGTTCCGCTCCGCGCATATCTTCGGCATGAAGATCCCCTTCTCGAAAGAAGAGATCGACGCGGCGCAGTTGGCCTGCGTGCGCGACAACAAGCTCGAGTCATGCTACCTGCGGCCCATCGCGTTCTATGGGTCGACGGCCATGGGTGTGGCGGCAAAATCCAATCCGGTGCGCGTCGCGATTGCGGCGTGGCCATGGGGCTCGTACCTGGGCGCGGAAGGCATGGAAAAGGGTATCCGCGTGAAGACCTCGTCGTTCACGCGCCATCACGTCAATATCCACATGACGGGCGCCAAGGCCTGCGCCAATTACCTCAATTCCATCCTCGCCAACCAGGAAGCAACGCAGGATGGTTACGAAGAGGCGCTGTTGCTCGATCCGCAGGGGTATGTGTCCGAAGGTTCCGGCGAGAACATCTTCCTGGTCGAGGACGGCGAACTGCACACGCCCGATCTTTCGTCCGGGGCGCTGAAAGGCATCACGCGCGCCACGATCATGACCTTCGCGAGGGAACTTGGCATCCCGGTGCACGAGCGCCGCATCACGCGCGACGAAGCCTGGTGCGCCGACGAAGCCTTTTTCACCGGTACGGCCGCCGAAGTCACGCCGATCCGCGAGCTCGACAACCGCGTGATCGGCAGCGGCTCGCGCGGCCCCATCACCACCAAGCTGCAGGCGTTGTTCTTCGATGCAGTGAACGGCCGCAGCGCCGCGCATCAATCATGGCTGACGACGATATGAGCGCCGCCGGGCCGTCCCAAGTCGCTCGCCCCCTAAGGGGGAGCGGCGCGCAGCGCCGTTCGGGGGGAGGCTACTCAAGCGCCGCCGGGCCGTCCCAAGGCGCTCGCCCCCTCAGGGGGAGCGGCGCGCGGCGCCGTTCGGGGGAGGCTAGATGAGCGGCGAGACACCGATCGTGCCGCCGGTGGCGGTCAGCGCCAATGACCTGCCGGTCTTCTGCCCAAATCCGGGGATGCCGCTCTGGTCGTCGCATCCGCGGGTATACCTGGACGTCGCTGCCACCGGCGAGGCGATGTGCCCGTATTGCGGTACGCAGTACGCACTGGCCGGTGGTCCGCGTCCGGGCGGTCACTGACATGCGCCTCACTCGACGTTCCGCCCCCCGTGTGGAGCGCCGAGTCAGGATGGCCGCACCGGGACCCGCCGTCAACTGCCGCCATGGCCGGTGAGCGCATCCTGGTCGTCGCACCGTCATGGGTGGGTGACGCCATCCTGTCGGAGCCCTTGATCGCGCTGCTGCGCGAACCCTACGAGGACCCGATCGTCGACGTGCTGGCGCCATCGTGGTGTTCACCCGTCTATGCCCGGATGCGCGGTATCCGTCGCATCATGGAAAATCCGCTTGCACACGGCAAGCTCGACCTTTCCGGCCGCCGCAAGCTGGCCGCCGACCTGCGTCTCGAAGGCTATACGCGCGCCTTTGTGCTGCCCAATTCATGGAAGTCCGCACTCGCACCCTTTCTGGCCGGCATCCCCAAGCGCGTCGGCTATCGCGGGGAAGCCCGCTATGGCCTCCTGACCGATGCAAGGCCGCTCAACAAGAAGTTGATGCCGCGCCTCGTCGACCGCTTCGCGGCACTGGCCGTCGCCCGAGGTGGACTGGTGCCGATGCCACCGTCACCGGTACTGGTGCCCGACGCCGCCAACCGCGCCGCAGCGATGCGCGCACTGCATTTGAAAACCGACAAGCCGGTCGTGGTGCTATGTCCGGGGGCCGAGTTCGGCGCTGCCAAGCGCTGGCCGCCCCATCAATTCGGCGAGCTGGCTGCCATGTTCCTGCACGATGGACTGCAGGTGTGGATCGTTGGCTCGCCCAACGATCGCATTGCGGCGGACGCCGTGCTCAATTCGCTCGGCGACAACGTCACCAAGGTCCGCGACCTCACCGCGCGCACGGACCTCGGGACCGCCATCGACATGCTGTCCGCCGCATCGCTCGTCATCAGCAACGACTCGGGGCTGATGCACGCCGCCGCGGCCGTCGGCGTGCCGCTGGTCGCACTGTTCGGTTCGTCGTCGCCGGTGTACACGCCGCCACTGTCGCCATTGGCCACCATTGCCAAGATCGACATCGCCTGCAGCCCGTGCTTCAAGCGTGAATGCCCGCTGGGACACTTCAAGTGCATGCGCGAGCTGAAGCCACCGATGGTCTACAATCTCGCCCGTTCCGCGCTGCCCGCCTTCATTCCGCCGGCGTTGCGGCGCTCGTAACTTCGCACCCGGCGATCCGATCATGGCCAAGGCCCGCACACTCACCATCTACACGACACCACAGGACGCCTCGCTCGCGTTCTACCAGGCCTTCGAAACGCAGGACATCGAGGCGATGATGGCGTGCTGGGCCGACGACGAGGACATCGTGTGCGTGCATCCCGGCGGCGCGCGCGTGGTGGGCTACGACGCCGTGCGCAGTGCGTGGGACCAACTCTTCAGTGGTGACACCAAGCTAGCGTTCCGCCTCGAGCATGTCGTGATGATGGAAACGGTCGGACTCGCGATGCAGTCGGCCATCGAGCATGTGTCCAGTGCCGATGGCACCGCGCGCGGCGCGGCAGCCGCCACGAACATCTTCCTGCGCACCCCGTCAGGCTGGCGTCTTATGTGCCACCACGCCTCGCCCGTCACCGCGGTGGTGATGCCCGCGCCGAGCGGGCCGCTGCACTAGGGCCGGTCACCCGTTCGCGATCGTCTCTCGATGCGCCGGTGCGCAGAGCGGAAAATACATGCAAGGATTTCTGGCCCAACCTCGCAAGACCCTCGTGACCGGCGGTGCCGGATTTCTTGGCTCGCATCTGTGCGAAGCGTTGCTCGACCATGGCCACGATGTTCTCTGCGTGGACAATCTCTTCACCGGTAACAAAGGCAATATCGCCCACCTGGTTGCCAACCCGCGGTTCGAATTCATGCGACATGACGTCACGTTTCCACTGTATGTGGAAGCCGACTGCATCTTCAATCTCGCCTGTCCCGCGTCCCCGGTTCACTACCAGTTCGATCCCGTCCAGACCACCAAAACCAGCGTTCATGGCGCGATCAACATGCTGGGGCTGGCCAAGCGTCTGCGCGCACGCATCCTGCAAGCCTCCACCAGCGAGGTGTATGGTGATCCGGAAGTGCATCCGCAACGCGAGGACTATCTCGGGCGCGTCAATCCAATCGGCCTGCGCTCCTGCTATGACGAGGGCAAACGCTGCGCCGAAACGCTGTTCTTTGACTACCATCGACAGCATCAGGTCAGCATCAAGGTGGCGCGGATCTTCAACACCTATGGGCCGAGGATGCATCCGGACGATGGCCGGGTCGTCAGCAATTTTATCGTCCAGGCACTCCGCGGCGACCCTATCACGATCTACGGCACCGGGGCGCAGTCGCGCAGCTTCTGCTATGTCAGCGAGCTCATCGACGCCTTGCTGCGCCTGATGGATAGCCGCAACGAATTTACGGGGCCCGTCAACCTTGGCAATCCCGGGGAATTCACGATGCTCGAACTTGCCAACACCGTGATCCGGCTCACGGGCAGCACATCACGGCTCGACTTCCAGCCACTGCCAACCGACGATCCACGCAAACGGCAACCAGACATATCCCTGGCAATGCGCGAACTTGACTGGTCGCCGAAGATTCAACTGGACGAAGGGCTGATCAGCACGATCGCGTATTTCCGAGGCGTGCTACATGCTGCTTAGTATCGTCATTCCGTGTTTCAACGAGCGCAAGACCATCCGGGCCATCGTTGATGCCGTGCGTGCGTCGCCATACGCCGATAAGCAGATCATCATCGTCGATGACTGCTCCACCGACGGAACCCGCGCGCTGCTGGAGAGCGAGATCAAGCCGCTGGTCGATTTCATTCTTTATCACGACGTGAACCGTGGCAAGGGCGCGGCGTTGCGTACCGGCATCGCCCAGGCCACCGGCGACATCATCGTGATTCAGGATGCGGATCTGGAATACGATCCCAATGAGTATCCAAGCCTCGTCGAACCCATCCTGCAGGATCGCGCCGACGTCGTGTTCGGCTCGCGCTTCATGGGAGGACGGCCGCATCGCGTCCTGTACTTCTGGCATACGATCGCCAACCGTGTGCTTACACTCGCCTCCAACATCTTCACCAACCTCAACCTGACCGACATGGAGACCTGTTACAAGGTGTTCCGGCGCGAGATCATCCAGTCGATCGTGATTGAGGAAAACCGGTTCGGATTCGAACCGGAAATCACCGCTAAGATCGCCAAGACCCGCTGCCGAATCTACGAAGTCGGCATTTCCTACTATGGCCGTACCTACGACGAAGGCAAGAAGATCGGCTGGAAAGACGGCGTCCGCGCGCTGATCTGTATCGTCAAGTACAACGTCTTTCGGTGAAGCTCGTCCGCTATTTCTTTGTTGGGGGTACGGCGGCCGTTGTCGACATTGGCCTCTTTGCAATCGGCGCCAAGCTGATGGCACTGCCCTACCTGCCGGTCGCCGCCGGCAGTTTCGTGGTGGCGACACTGGTCAATTATTTCCTGTCGGTCAGGCTCGTGTTTGAGAGCGGCGTGCGCTTTCGCAAGTACGGCGAGATCGGTCTTGTCTTCATCGTCAGTGCACTTGGACTGGCCGTGAACCAAACCATCCTGTGGATCGCGGTGGCAAAGTTCGGGGTGGAGTTGATCGCGGCCAAGCTGGCTGCGACTGCCGTGGTCTTTGCCTGGAACTATTCAATCCGGCGTTACTTCATTTTCGGCCGCCCCGGCGAGAAAGCGGGTTAGAGGCGTGCCAACGGCGACAGGTCCGGATCGCACGGGGCGCCCCGCCGACGCCGTGGTCATGCTGGGGGCAGGGCTCGCCTTCGTTGCGGGTGTCCTCTATTTTTTCTGGCCCAGTTTCACTGACAGCTTTTTCCATCTGTCAGGCGACCTGGGCGACGGCAGGCTGCTCAACACCGTTGCTGAGCATTGGTACCTCGTGGTTCGCGGCGCGTCAGCGTGGCGCGACATGGAAATGTACTACCCGCAGCGTGGCGTTCTTGGGTATGGCGACGCTCTGGTTCTGTTCGCGCCGCCGTACATCGCACTTCGGCTGGCCGGTGTTCCTTACCTGTACGCCTATGCCGGAACGCTGGTCGTGATCCTCGGGACGGGTTACGCCGCGACCATATGGTTTCTGCGGCGCGTCATTGGTGTTGGCGCCGCCGTCGCCATTGCCGGTGCACTCATGTTTGCATTCTCGAACATGAACATGCTGAAACTGGGGCATTCGCAGCTCTATGCGGCCGCATTTGTGCCCCTGGTGCTGGGCCTGCTATGGCGGGCCACGGCGCGTCTGACCAAAGATCGCGCGGACTTTAGCCGCCCCGCTGTTGCCTTGGCAATCTTGCTGCCCTTGCTCCTGTACACGAGCTTCTACGTAGGCTGGTATACGGGCCTGTTCGTCGCGACCTGGGGCCTGATGCTGCTGGCGACCAAACTCCGGCTGGAGCCCGCGACGGTCAATGCCTTGTTCCGGCAAATCCGCGATCGACGACTCGCGCTCGCGGGACTGGCCGTCGTCTTCGCGGTTGCATTGCTGCCCTTCATCGTGACCTACCTGCCCGTGCTCCGGGATATCGGGGGCCGCAGCTGGGATGAAGTGAAGCTGTCGCTGCCCTCCATCGGCGACTTCATCAATGTCGGACCCTTGAATTACGCGTGGGGTTGGCTTGCCCGTGACCTGGTGCCGCCCGATCGACCAATGGCGCACGAACTCTGGCTCGGGATGCCCGTGCTGCTGATGGCATCGTTCCTGATTGTGCAGTTGTGGCTTGTGCTCCGGGTGGTTCGCTCCAGTCGTCGCGGGGCAACGCTGTCACAGCGCGATCAGGCCGTATTCGCCATGGGGATCGCGACCTTGATCGGCTGGGTCATGATGGTCGAGGTCAACAACATCTCGCTTTGGAAGATCGTGTTTCTCGTGCTGCCTGGTGGTAGCGCGATCCGCGCCGTCTTTCGCTATCAGGTGGTCCTCCACTTCGCGGTCATCGTCGTCGTCGCGATTGGCCTCGATCGCGTGGGTCGCTTGCACCAGTTTCGCGTCGCGTTCGTCATCGCGCTGGCCGCGATGCCTGCCGAACAGCTGACCGCCAATCGATCGCGATTCGCGGTCGCGGAAACGAACCAGCGACTTGCCGCCATTCCGGCACCACCGGTGGCGTGTCGATTTTTCCTGATCGAAAGGGAACGCGATGGCGCCACGCGCCCTGCCTTCCACTTGCAGGTGGAGGCCGTCGTGATCGCCCAGCAGACCGGTCTCCCGACGATCAACGGCTACAGTGCAAACCTTCCTCCGTTCTGGGGGCAGGACCTGATCGACGTCCGCTCACCCGGTTACGTGGATGCAGCATTGACCTGGTTGTCGCACAACAACCTGCGCGAGGGACTTTGCTTGCTTGATTTGCAGTCGAATACCTGGCGCATGCCCCAGTTGAGTTGGTCCGATCTGCGCGGCCGTAATCTGATCCGCCGCGACATCCGCAGCTTCGAGGAAGGCATGGCCGTAGCACTAAAGGGCTTCTATCCCATTGAGGCCGAGGGCAGGTGGACCCATGGAGCGGGACAGATTGCGCTGGCGAAGCCCGTGGCTGCCGTCGTACTGCAAATCCGCGGTAATGTTCGCAACCAGCGTTCACAGGTTCGCATTGCGGTCGATGGGACGACCATCCATGACCAACTGCATGAAGGCGGACCCTTCGCCGTGGATGTTGCCCTCACTGGCGCGGTGTCCACGATCGATATCGGGAGTTCCTCCTTTGTGCCGCGTGCGGTGGGCATCAACAACGATACACGGCTGTTGGGCGTGACCATTGAAAGCGTGGTTTTAAAATGAGTGCAATGCCAGATCATGGATGCTGCCACGAAGGTGCCCTGAACGTGAGCGCGTGGTGCAACGGCGACTTCGCCGCGCCGGAATGTTCATCGGAACAACGGTGAGTCAACCGTGGCTTGAACCCGTGCTGCGCAAGATGCGCATTCAGCAGGTGCTTCCCACCATCCGGCAGCACCCGGACTGCAGCCTGCTCGACATCGGCTGCGGCACGCACGCGTTGCTGTTGCGGTCGGTTGAGCCCTACATCGCACGCGGTGAGGGCCTGGACTTCAAGGCCCCGGACCTCCACACCGAGAAATTGCGTACCCGCTGCCTGACGCTCGCGGACCAGTTGCCGTGCGAGGACGCATCGTTTGACGTGGTCACGATGCTGGCGGTGCTGGAGCACCTGTCGCACCCGGAGGCCATCGTTCGCGAAATCCATCGCGTATTGAAACCGCTGGGTCGCCTGGTGTTGACCGTGCCCAGCAATGCGTCCAAACCGGTCCTTGAATTTCTTGCCTACAGGGTCGGAATTGTCAGCGAGGCCGAGATTCGCGACCACAAGCGCTACTACAACCGGAAATCGCTTGGCGAATTATTCGATGGCACAGGGCTCGACGTCGAGACCCATCGCTACTTCCAGCTTGGCATGAACAACTTTCTGGTGGCGCGCAAACAGTCCTAGCGTTCCTGCATGTGCGCTGCATCCCCTTTACGCGGGAGCGCGGCAAATTACCTGACATTGACACCCGTGTGGTCGATCATGGCAAATGCATCCTCATGAACGGCGCAACCAGTAGAAGGCTGCAAGCAACAACACGATGGCGCCCCCAATGACGATCCACAGCGTTGCAATTTTCGTGGTTTGCCCCGGCAGCGCGCGGCGGTCGTACTCGCCGTAGATGAGGCGCGCCTTCAGTTCGAGCGGTTCGAGATTCGTGGGCTCCATCAGCGAGACGCGAACATCCACCTTGGCATCCGGCGGCAGCGTGTAGGCATGCGAGTCGCGGCCGACCACGATGGTCCGCTTGCCGGTGGGCATCTCGACTTCCTGCTTCGCCATGAACGCAGTTTGAAACGGGAGCACACTCTTGGTGATCGGATAGCTGCAGCCGTTGGGTGTTTCGGGGCACTCGATGCTGATGCTCACCGCCCCCTCACCGGAACTGGACGGATTGACCAGAAAGGCCGCGTAGTCGATCACCAGCGTAACGGGACCGCTCCCCGACCGATGCATGAACGAGGCCACGTTCAAGTCGCGCGAGCTTTTCGGCAGGTCCTTTGGCGTACCGGTGACCTCGCGCGGCTGAATCCGGATCGCTTCCACGGACCAGATCCGCTCAGCCCGCAGCGTGATCGGTTGCGCCGGGTCCTTGCTGAGAAGCGGGGCCCGCATCGCGTCGCTCGATTGCGCGGACGCGTCCAACGCGCAGGCCGCGAGCCCGAGGTAAAGCGCCAAAATTCGTACATTCATCTACGATGCTGTTCCGCCAACGGTCAGGCCATCGATCCGCAGCGTGGGTTGTCCGACGCCGACTGGCACGCTCTGCCCGTCCTTGCCGCAGGTGCCCACCCCCGAATCGAGCGCAAGGTCATTGCCGATCATCGACACGCGGGTCAATGCATCGGGACCGTTACCGATCAGCGTGGCACCCTTCACCGGATAGGTGAGCTTGCCGTCCTCGATCATCCACGCTTCCGCGGCAGAGAATACGAACTTGCCGCTGGTGATGTCGACCTGCCCGCCACCGAAGTTGGCAGCATAGAGGCCATTCTTCACCGACGCGATGATCTCGTCGTGGTCGTGCGTGCCGGCCAGCATGATCGTGTTGGTCATCCGCGGCATCGGCATGTGCGCGAAGGATTCGCGGCGACCGTTGCCGGTGGGCGTGACGCGCATCAGCCCTGCATTCATCCGGTCCTGCAGGTAGCCCTTCAGAATGCCATCCTCGATCAGCACGGTGCGCTGCGTCGGATTGCCCTCGTCGTCGAGGTTGAGCGAGCCGCGGCGATCGGGCATCGTGCCGTCGTCCACCACCGTGACACCCTTGGCGGCCACCCGCTTGCCCACGCGCCCGGAGAACGCGCTGGTGCCCTTGCGATTGAAGTCGCCTTCCAGGCCATGGCCGATGGCCTCGTGCAGCAGGATGCCCGGCCAGCCATTGCCGAGCACCACGGTCATCGGGCCCGCGGGGGCGGCACGCGCGCCGAGATTGAGCAGCGCCTGCGCTACGGCTTCGTCAACGTATTTCGACAGCACCGAATCGGTGAAGTAAGCGTAATCGAAGCGACCACCGCCACCGGAGTGGCCTTGTTCGCGCCGGCCGTTCTCCTCGACAATCACGTTGACGGACACCCGCACCAGCGGCCGCACATCGGCGGCCAGCACGCCGTCGCTGCGCGCGATCAGGATCGTCTCGTGTTCGCCGGCCAGCGATGCCATCACCTGCACGACGCGCGGATCCTTCGCGCGCGCCATCCGTTCGGTGCGTTCAAGGAGCGCCACCTTCTCGGCCTCGCCCAGGCTACCTACCGGGTCGCTCATCGCGTAGAGCGTGCGCGCGGAAGCGCGTTGACCCAGCGCGGCCACGGCACTCTGGCCTTGCCGGCCGATGGCGCGTACCGCCTGCGCCGCGGCATTGAGCGCGGACAACGAGATGTCGTCGGAATACGCGTAGGCCTGCTTGTCGCCGGTGACCGCGCGCACGCCCACGCCGCGATCGATGCTGAAACTGCCCGACTTCACGATGCCCTCCTCCAGGCTCCATCCCTCATAACGGGCATGCTGGAAATAGAGGTCGGCGAAATCGATGTCGTGGGTATGGATGGATGCCAGCACCTCGGATAGCGTGGCGGCGCTTAAGCCCGCAGGGGCCAGCAGCAGGTGCTCGGCGTCGGCCAGGACGGCCGCGGCGACGGGAGGAACGGAGAGATCGGTCAAGGCATGCCTTTCGAGCGCTCGCAGGCGGCGGCGACGTGCCGGCTTGCGGAGGGATGACCCTCTATTCTGGGGCCGGGACGCCCCTGATTCAATCGACGGCCGCCCGTGTCGCAGCCCCCTGGCCCAGATAGGTGGCCATCACCTGAGGATTGACAGCAAGGTCGGCGCTGGGGCCTTCCAGCACCAGGTCCCCGGTTTCAAGCACATAGCCGTAGTCCGACACCTGCAGCGCCGCGCGGGCATTTTGTTCCACCAGCAGGATCGACACGCCCGCAGCCTTCAGCGCGGCGATGATGCTAAAGATCTCGCGGACCACCAACGGGGCCAAGCCCAGCGACGGTTCGTCCAGCATCAGCAGCTGCGGCTTCGCCATCAGCGCGCGGCCTAACGCCAGCATCTGCCGCTCGCCGCCGGAAAGCGTACCGGCCTCCTGATCGCGACGTTCGGCCAGCCGCGGAAAGCGCTGGTACACCTCGTCCAAGGTGCGCAACGCATCGCGTTCGCCCCGGCGCAACCGCGCGAAGGCGCCGAGTTCCAGGTTTTCACTGACTTTCATCGACGCGAAGAGATCGCGCTTCTCGGGGACGAGAATCAGACCCTCGGCCACGCGCTCTTCCACCGTCAGCATGCCGACAGCGCGTCCGCGGTAGGTGATGGCGCCAGACGCGGGCAGGATGCCCATGATCGCCGCCAGCAGCGTAGTCTTGCCCGCGCCATTGGGGCCGATCACCGTGACGATCCGGCCTTCGGCGACATCGATCGACACGTTGTGCACGGCTTCAACCTTGCCGTAGGCCACGCGCAGGTCACGCACCGTGAGCAATACCTCGCTCATACCACGCCCCCGAGATAGGCTTCCAGCACGCGCGGATCGCGCTGGATCGTCGCGGGCAGGCCTTCGGCCAGCTTCTCGCCGAAGTCCATGACGACCAGACGGTCGGTCAGGCCCATCACGAATTCCATGTCGTGCTCGACCAGCAGGATCGTGATGCCTTCGCGCTGCAAGGCGCGCAACAGTGCGGCCAGCTCCTGCTTTTCGAGATACCGCAGTCCCGCCGCGGGTTCGTCCAGCAACAGCAGCACCGGATCCGCGGCCAGCGCGCGCGCGATCTCGACGATACGCTGCTTGCCGAGCGGCAGGCTGCCGGCGGCGTCGAAGATGTGCGGCGTGAGGCCCGTACGCGCAATCGCCCGCGCGGCCTCGGCGCGCGTGCGCGCTTCCTCCGCCCGATCGAGACGCAACGCCGCCTTCACCACGCCCGAAGTACCGCGCAGGTAGGCACCTAGCGCTACGTTGTCGAGCACGCTCATCGAACCGATCAGCTTCACGTGCTGGAACGTACGGCCGAGGCCCCGGCGCGCGATCTCGTACGGCGCCCGACCGCTAATCGCCTCGCCGCGGAAGTGGATGGAACCGCTCGTCAGCGGCAACGCGCCGGAAACAAGGCCGAACGTGGTGCTCTTGCCGGCGCCATTGGGGCCGATCAGTCCCAGGATCTCGCCCGGGCGGATCTCGAAGGACAGGTCGTTGACGGCGACCAGTCCGCCGAACTGCTTGCGCGCCTTGTCGACCACCAGCAGTGCCCCATTCGTCGGCGTGTGGTCGCGCGTCGGCAACGGCGGCGCGTCGGGCACCGTGGCCTCGCGTCGGCGCGGCAGCAGCCGGCCTATCCACGGCCACAGTCCATCGCGCGCGAACTGCAGCATCAACACAATCAGGATGCCGAACACCACGAGTTCGAAGTTGCCCGTGCGGCCGAGCAGATCGGGCAGGATGTTCTGGAGCACCTGCTTCAGCAGCGTGATCACCGTCGCGCCCAGCACCGCGCCCCATACGCTGCCCGCGCCGCCGATCACCGCCATGAACAGGTATTCGATGCCCTGGTTGATGCCAAAGGGTGTGGGGTTCACGAAGCGTTGCAGGTGCGCATACAGCCAGCCGGAGATGCACGCCAGCAGCGCCGCATAGACGAACACGACGATCTTCAGTCGCGCGGCATCCACGCCGAAGGCCTCGGCCATGTCGAGCCCGCCCTTCAGTGCACGGATCGCGCGGCCCGGCCGCGAATCGAGCAGGTTGTCGGTGGCGCGCAGCGCGGCCAGCGCAATCGCCCAGATCAGGAAGAAATATCGACGCTCGTCCTTCAGCTCGAAGCCGAGCAGATCGAGCGGCGGGATGCCGGTCATCCCCGTATGGCCGCCCAGCATCTCGAGATTACCGAAGATGTAGTAGAGGCTGATACCCCAGGCAATGGTTGCCAATGGCAGGTAGTGGCCCTGCATGCGCAACGTGATGAAGCCGAGGAACAGCGCCAGCGTGCCGGTGAGGACCAGCCCGATGAAGAGCGTGAACCACGGCGAGGTCCCGTAGTTGACCGTCAGCCACGCCGTCGTGTACGCGCCGATGCCGACGAACGCGGCCTGCCCGAACGATGTCTGACCCGCGACACCGGTCAGCAGCACGAGACCCAGCGCCACGATGCTGTAGAGCCCGATGTAGTTGCCCAGCGTGACCCAGAACGCGGGCGCGCCAAGCGCCACGGCCACCAGCAGCGCGACGAACGCGAGAAACGCGCCGCGGGAGAAGTGCGTCTTCATCACTCGTCTTCCTCGTGATGATGCGTGGTGAGGCTGCGCCACAACAGTACCGGAATGATCAGCGTGAACACGATCACTTCCTTGAACGCGCTGGCCCAGAACGACGAGAATGCCTCGATCAACCCTACCAGCAGCGCCCCGCCGGCGGCGATCGGATAGCTCGACAGGCCGCCGATGATGGCGCCGACGAAGCCCTTCAGGCTGATCAGGAAGCCGGAGTCGTAGTAGACGGTGGTGATCGGTCCGATCAGCACGCCGCAGAACGCGCACAGCAACGCGCCCAGCGCGAACGTCAACGCTCCGGCGAAGTCGGGTGAGATGCCGCAGAGCCGCGCGCCGGCGCGGTTCACCGCCGTGGCACGCAATGCCTTGCCGTACAGCGTGCGGCCGAAGAACGCGGCCAGCGCCACGATCAGGCCGGCGCTGGTGCCGATCACGAGCAGACTCTGCACGCTGATTTTCACGCCGCCGAGCGTGAACGACGCCGATGAGAAGGCCGGGGTGCGTGAACCTTCAGGGCCGAAGAACCACAGGCCGAAGCCCAGCATCGCGAAGTGCAGCGCAACGGACACGATCAGGAGCACCAGCACGCTGGCTTCCGCCAGCGGTTGGTAGGCAATGCGATAGAGCAGCGGCCCGATCGCGGTGATGGCCCCCAGCGTGAGCAGCACCTGCACGAACAGCGGCGGTTGCAGCGGCGCCAGCCACCACAGCAACGCGGCAATCAGCACCGGAATGCCGGTCCACACGAACAACCGCCGCGGTAGCCGCGCATACTCGCCTGCGCGCACGGCGCACCAGATCTCCATGGCCCCCGCCAGCAACGCCATGCCGAGCAGCAGGCCGACGATGCCGGAGGACTTGCCGAGCTGCAGGCCGGCCAGCGTCAGCGTGCCCCACGCCACGAACTCACCTGAGGGCACCCAGATGATCCGCGTGACGGTGAACACCAGCACCAGCGCCAACGCCAGCAGTGCATAGATGGCGCCGTTGGTGATGCCATCCTGGGTCAGCAGCGCGGCAATGGAGAGATCCATGCGATCCCGTGGAAGCGACTAACAAAACGCCGCCGGCGAGAGCCGGCGGCGGCGGATCGAGGGCACGAAGAAACGTCGCGCGATCACGCGCGACATGCGTTCGCGTTTACTTCTGCAGCACCCACTTGCCGTCCTGGATCTTCACCATCACGCGGGCGCGGTTGTCGAAGCCGTTGTGATCGTTGGCGTTCATCACGAACACGCCGTGCACGCCGGTGACGTTGGAGGCCTCGAGCGCGTCGCGCAACGCCGTGCGGAACGCAGGCGAGCCCGGCTTCGCCTTCTTCAGCGCTTCCGGGACGGCCTGCGCTAGCAGCAGGTACGCATCCCACAGGTGGCCGCCGAACGTCGTGCGCTCGCCGAACTTCTGTTCGTACTTCGTGACGTACTCGGCCGAGGTCTTCTTGATCGGGTTCGAATCGGGCAACTGCTCGTACACGAGCATCGGGCCCACCGGCAACAGCGTGCCGTTGCCGTCCTTGCCCATGACGCGCAGGAAGTCGGGGTTGCCGACACCGTGCGTCTGGTAGATCTTGCCCTTGTAGTTGCGGGCGACCAGTTCCTTCTGCGGCGTGGCGCCCGGCGTACCCGCGGCGCCGATCAGCACGGCGTCCGGGTTGGTCGAGATCAGCTTCAGCACCTGCCCCGTCACCGACGGATCATTACGGTTGTACTTCTCTTCCGCGACGATCTTGATGCCGGCGGTCTGCGCCGACCGGCGCATTTCGGCCAGCCAACCGTCGCCGTACGCATCGGCAAAGCCGATGTAGGCCATCGTCTTGACGCCGGCCGCCTTCATGTTGACGGCAATAGCGTCGGCCATCAGCGAGTCGTTCTGCGGCGCCTTGAAGATCCAGCGCGTCCTCGGGTCGGTGGGATTGATGATCGCCGCCGACGCCGCCAGCGAGATCATCGGCGTGCCGGTGTCCACGGCCACTTCACGCATCGCGAGCGAGTTGGGCGTGGTGGACGAACCGATGATCACGTCGACCTTGTCCTCGCTGACGAACTTGCGCGCGTTGGTGACGGCTTTGGTCGTGTCGGACGCATCGTCCAACACCACCCACTTGATCTTCTCGCCACCGATGGACGTGGGCAGCAGGTCGAGCGTGTTCTTCTGTGGAATGCCAAGCGATGCGGCAGGACCGGTCGTGGAGATCGTGACGCCGATCGTGACATCCGCGCGCGCAGGGGTCGCGAGAGCAAGGGCAAGCGCCGCACTGAGGGCGGCCAAGGGTGCAGCAAATTTCATGGGGTTCCTCCGGTTGGGCAAGCGCGAATTGCGCTGCTCGGGCGTGCCGGCACTGTTGTTACAGGGGTGCCTAGAGGCCGCTTTGACCCCCGATTCTGGCAAACCGCGCCGCCGGGGTCAAATGGCGCCCCTGGGACGGACGCCGGTCGCCTGCGTCGGACCCGGCAGGACATGCGCTACCGGTTCTTCAGGGCGTCGCGGATCTCGCGCAGCAACAGCACGTCTTCCGGGGTGCGCGCGGGTGCCGCAGGCGTCGCGTCGAGGCGCGCTTTGGCCTTGGTGAACTGCTTCACCATCCAGAAGATCACGAACGCCAGGATCAGGAAATTGATGACGATCGTGATGAAATTGCCGTAGGCCAGCATCGGCACGCCAGCCTTGGTCAGCGCCTCGTAAGTCATCGGGCCAGTGTAACTGGCGGGTGGCGTGCCGAGCAGGATGTAGTTGTTGGCGAAATCGAGGCCGCCGAACAGCTTGCCGATCACCGGCATGATGAGGTCCTTGACCAGCGAATCGACGATCTTGCCGAACGCGGTGCCGATAATGACGGCAACCGCCAGGTCGATCACATTGCCCTTGATGGCGAAGTCACGGAATTCGGTCCGCATCGACATGGTGAAACTCCTTTTGCAACGGGTGACGCGCGCGCCGCGTAACGCGACGCCCGGAGCAATCAGACGGCGGCTTCGCCGGATTCGCCGGTGCGGATCCGGATAACCTGCTCGACGGTCGTGACGAAGATCTTGCCATCGCCGATCTTGCCGGTGCGCGCGGCCTTGACGATGGCCTCGATCGCGCGCTCGGCCAACGCGTCGGGCAGCACGACCTCCACCTTCACCT
>Ga0105048_10006025_pt1 | contig 19549 bp, 17 predicted proteins | sample MAT05_FD_78382 | JGI IMG/M metagenome (GOLD analysis project Ga0105048, IMG submission 78382) | Freshwater microbial communities from Lake Fryxell liftoff mats and glacier meltwater in Antarctica - MAT-05 | ecosystem: Environmental > Aquatic > Freshwater > Ice > Liftoff microbial mat | place... | reverse complement strand
TCTGGTGGTGCGCACACCGGCAGGCCGGGCCTTCGTCTACGAGGCCGCCGTCGACGAACCCGATCTCGCGGTGCAGCGGATCAGCAGGTTGCTCGATTCGTCATCGGATCGCGCGCAGGTGTTGAGCCGATTCATCGGTGGGCTGCCGGTCAAGGAGGCTGCGGCGGTCCGGGCGATGCTCGACAAAGCCGCCTCCGAGGGGGCCCGCTCCCGGAAGGAGAAGCGCTGATGGGGGCGCTCCTCGCGCCACCGATCCACGACCCGCACCTCGGCCAACTCGCCGTGATGTGGTCGAGTCTCGTCGTCACCGCCGGGTTCAGCGTGTACCAACTCCACCACCTGGGGCGACTGCTGACAGCGCTCTGCCCGCACTGACCATCGAGATCGCTTCGAGCGACCTGTGGTGCTGGCGTCCTTGTAGCTTGCCGTCATGAACGAGCGTTGGAGTCACACGCCGGACGGGCTCGCGCGGGCACGCGGCGTCGGGGTCGAGTTCCCCGGTGTGCCAGGAGCCTGGAACGCGATCACCGACGTACCGGGCATCGAGGTCGGGGTGACGACGTTGATCGAGGGCGACAACGTTCGCACCGGCGTCACAGCGATCATCCCCCGCAGGTCCGATCTGGGTGACCCGTGCGCAGCTGGGATCCACGTGCTCAACGGCAATGGCGAGATGACCGGGGCGGCGTGGATCGCCGAGTCGGGCACGATGACCGGGCCGGTGTGCATCACGAACACCCACGCCGTCGGGGTGGCCCACGCCGGCATCGTCGAATGGGTCGCCGACCGCCACCCCGAGCTCGGCGAGTCGTGGCTGCTGCCGGTGGTCGCCGAGACGTGGGACGGCATGCTGCACGAGATCAACCGGCAACACCTCACCACCGACCACGTCGTCGCCGCACTCGAGGCCGCCACGCAAGGACCCGTGCAGGAAGGGTCGGTCGGTGGCGGCACGGGGATGGTCTGCTACGGCTACAAGGGCGGCAACGGCACGGCGTCACGACTCGTCGAGCACGGTGGTGAGACCTACACCGTCGGTGTGTTCCTCCAGGCGAACTTCGGTCGTCGCGACGAGCTCACCATTCGGGGTCGCCATCTCGGGGCGTCGTTGCCGCCAGATGACGGCCGGCCGGAAACGGCCCAGGGCGCCGGATCGGTGATCGTCATCGTCGCCACCGACGCACCCCTCCTGCCCGACCAGTGTCGGGCGCTGGCTCGTCGGGTCACCATCGGCCTGGCTCGCACGGGCACCAACGGCAGCCACACCTCTGGCGACATCTTCCTCGCCCTGTCGACCGGCAATCCCGGAGGTTTCGGGGCCAACGCCGACGCGCTCGGTGAAGCGTCTCGTCCGCTCGACCGGCTGGAGTTCGTCCCCTGGGCGTCGATCAATCCCTTCTTCGCTGCCGTCGTGCAGGCGACCGAAGAAGCCGTGGTGAACGCCCTCATCGCCAACCGGGCGATGACCGGATACCGCAACCATCACGTCGCCGCCTTCCCTCACGACACCCTCTCCAGCTGACGCCCTCTCCAGCTCACGCCCTCTCCAGCTCACATGGGGCCAGCTGATGAGGCTGAGTGCGCTGAACTGCGCATCAGGTGAGAGTGCCTGGTCGCGGCGCCTCAGCGCGGGGGCATGCGGATAGCGCCGTCGAGGCGGATGTTCTGGCCGTTGAAGTAGGTGTTGCGGACGAGCTCGAGGACCAGCGAGCCGAACTCCTCGGGCTTGCCGAGTCGCTTCGGGAACGGCACCGACTTGCTCAGCACGTCGAGTACCTTCTGGGGCACCCCGAGCATCGGTGGCGTGGCCATGATGCCGGGCATGATCGAGTTCACCCGGATGCCCTGATCCATCAGGTCGCGCGCCATCGGCAGCACCAGCCCGTTCACACCTGCCTTGCACGAGCCGTATGCGACCTGGCCGACCTGTGCGTCCTGCGCAGCGACGGAAGCGGTGAGGGTGATGACGCCGCGTTCGAGATCTTCCAACGGTTCGAGGTGCTCCACCATGCCGAGCGCCGAGATCGATGCCATCCGGTAGCTCGCCACCAAAACGCCCATCGCCGCGAACGCATAGTCCTCCGTTGACAACCGCTTCCACCCACCGGTCTCGCGATCGCGTCCGACCGTCTTGCCGCCCTTTGCTGCGACGGCGCAGTGGACGAGGATCCGCTCCTGGCCGTGTGCTTCGCGAGCTTCCTCGAAGCCGTCGAGGACGTTCTGCTCGTCGAGGATGTTCACCTCGCAGAAGATGCCGCCGATGTCGTTCGCGACGGCCCGCCCGCCATCTTCGTTGATGTCGAACACGGCCACCTTCGCCCCGGCCGACGCCAGCGCGTACGCGCTGGCCCGCCCGAGCCCCGATGCTGCGCCGGTGACGACTGCGGCCGTGACTCCCTGTTCGATCTGCACGCTGTTCCCCTCGTTCGATGACGTGACTGCCGTGCGAACCTACCCACTGGTGGGCGCTGCGGCACGAGCTGCAGGCCGCCTCGTCGTCGACCCGGTCAGGTCGTGCCGCCGAAATCCAGTGGCGTTCGTCGTTCGTTCGTCACGGACTTCGTCGATGGAACCTGATCGACCCGCTGACTTCTACTCGGGACTCGTTGCGGAGTTGTACGCCGTGTTGCGCTCGAGCGACCCCGACCCGGAGCCATACGCACGCTTCGTCGAGCGGTCGGGCACGCCGGCGCTCGAGCTCGGATGCGGCGATGGAGATCCGCTCCTCGCACTCAGGCGACGCGGGCTCGATGTCGAAGGTCTCGATTCGTCGGCCGACATGCTCGACCGGTGTCGTCGGCGTGCCGCTGTGCTGGGGATCGACGTCGTGCTCCACGAGTCGTCGATCGAGTCGATGGAGCTCGGGCGCACGTACCGCTCGATCTTCCTGGCAGGCCCGACCTTCGACCTCTTGGCAGACGACGACACCGCTGGACGAGCGCTCCAGCGGATCGCCCTGCACCTCGCGCCCGACGGCAGGGTGTTGATCCCCCTGTTCGTCCCACTCGTCGTGGGGCAGCGAGCGATCGGGAGCGGCCCGGTGCACACCGACGACGACGGCACCGTGCTGCGATGCATCACGGTGTCGGTGAGCTCGGCCACCGCTGACGCGTGCCGAGCATGACGTGAGCGACGGCTATCGGCCGGTGGCGCCAGCCATGACGGCCAGGAATTCGTCGCGCTCGGGGCCGAGCCTCGGTGCTGGTGGGCGCTCGGCCTTGGTGGCATGGGCCTGCATCGCTCCCTGGAGCACCAACGGATCGGCCATCAGCGCATCGGGGGCGTCGAGCATGTTGAACGCCCGGAAGAACGCTCGGAACACGTCGGGGTCCACCCGGGTCGCCGGCAGGAGACCGTTGAGGATGAAGTCCCGGGTGGCGACCGCCATGGGGTCGGGCTCGGAGCCGTCGCGCATCGCGCCGTGGAGCTTCATCCGGTCGGCATCCTGGCGGACCGCCACCGTGTAATGCGGCTCGAGCTCGGTGCGCACCGCCTGATCCATCGCATGAGCGAGTGCCACCCGGTCGCGTCCGTGCTCGCTGAGTGCTCGTGACAGCTCCTCGGCCGCGATGCCGGCGAGCGAACATCCCTTGCCGTACCACGGGTTGGTGGCGACGGCCGCGTCGCCGATGACGACGAGACCGGTGACGACCGGTTGCCCGTCGACCACGAAACGACGGATCCGGTTGCGCAAGCGGGCCATCGACTCGACTCCGGTGATCGGGTCGGCGAGTCCATCTGTGGTCCAGGGCTCGAGGGGCTTCAACGTGCGGATCGCCGCTTCCCATGCACCCTCGTCGCGCATTGCCATCAGCTCGCGGTCGGTGGTGGGCACACCGAAGGTGATCGAGAAGGTTCGGTTGTCACCGTAGAACCCGGCGAACGCGATGTAGCCGAGGTCGCCACCGCCGCCTTCCTTGGTGAGCAGCGGCAGCTCCTGGCCATCGCGCAGTCGGTAGAAGCGAGAGAGGTAGACGATGCCGGCGTCGCTCTGCTCCTCGTCCGGTCGTGCGCCGCCGAGCTCACCGATCCAGTCCAGTACCGGGGAGTTGCGGCCGCCGCCGATGACGACGAGATCGGCCTCGATCGTCGTGCCGTCGTCCAACCGGAGGCCGTGCACCCGTGGAACCCCTGGCACCGAGGAACTCTCGGCCAGCAGGCCGGCGACTCCCACGCCGCCGCGCCAGACGACGCCCTGCTCCGCGGTGACGGCGCGGCGCAGCACCCACTCGATCGTGAGTCGTCGACAGCACAGCAGCACCAGGTCGTCGTCACCTGGCCGCGGCTCGCGGTCGGTGATGTCGGGCGGGAGGATCCGCTCGACGGAGAGCTCGGTGGCGCCCTGTGCCAGGAGCTCGTCGAGCACGTCGGGCGCCCGCTCGCGCAGGATCCGACGGAGCCGGGCCAGGATCGCGTGCGACTGGCGCGCATGTGGTGCGCCGCGTCGGTCCCAGTCGTCGAAGGCCTCGTCAGCGGTGTCGGGCAGGTCGGTGTCGTCGCGTTCGTACACCGTCACCCGGTGACCGTCGCGGGCCAACACGAGCGCGGCCAGCATGCCGGCCATGCCGCCGCCCACGACCGCGATGTGCTGAGGATCGGTCGTATGGGTGGGAATGGGGGTGGGCAGGGGGGTGGTCGTCGTCATGGTCTGAGGCTCCTGAGGAAGTCGACGAGCGCCACGTTGACGTCGTCGGGGCGCTCCTGCTGGGTCCAGTGGCCGCAACCTTCGAGGATGATCGAGCGATGCAGCTTCGGCAGCGTGCGCTCGAATGCGGCGATGGCGGGTGCGCCCCACACGGTGGGGCCGTCGCGGTCGCCGCCGATGAACAGCGCCGGCACGTCGATCCTCGCCCCGCGGAACGCGGCGAGGTCCTCCCAGTCGCGATCGACATTGCGATACCGGTTCAGCGGGCCGCGCAGGCCGCTGTGCTCGAACTCGCTCGTGTACGTATCGAGGTCGGCCTCGGTGAGCCACGAGGGCATCGCCTCCGGCCGGCTGAAGCGGTCCTTCATGCGGGCGCCACGAGCGATGGTCGCGATCGTGCCCTTCGTCGGATCGGGCGGCGGGGCGTCGCCCGATCCGCTGAACATGAACCCGAGCAGCCAGTCGCGCACGTCGGCCTCGATCTCGGCCTCGGCCCGGCCCGGCTCCTGGAAGTACTCGACGTAGAACTCCTCGTCACCGGCCATCGCCCGCATCGCGATGCTCGGCCTCACCTCCGACGGCGGTGCGAACGGCACCGAGAGTCCGGCCACGGCGGTGAACACGTCGGGCCGCAGCATCGCGGAGTTCCAGGCGATGGGTGCACCCCAGTCGTGGCCGATGATCGTCGCCGTCTCGGCGCCGAGTGCCGACACGAGACCGACGTTGTCGGCCACGAGGCGCACCATCCGGTAGTCCTCGACTGCGAGCGGCTTCGACGAGCGGCCGTAGCCGCGCACGTCGATGGCCACCGCGCGAAAGCCGGCGTCAGCCAGCGCAGGGAGCTGGTGGCGCCAGGAGTACCACGACTCGGGGAAGCCGTGCACGAGCAGGACGAGGGGACCTGCGCCCGCTTCCACGCAGTGGACGCGGTTCCCGCCGACACCCACGACGTGGGAGCGGCACCCTGCAGGAAGCGTGTGGATCGTCATGGGCACAGACTGGCAATCGGGCGGGTGAGCCGGCGAGTCGGATCAGCGAGCCAGATCAGCGGGTGGCGATCTGGCCGGCGCGTGCGTCCGCGATGTAGCCGTCATCGGCGCTCCAGGTGACCTCGCCGTTCACCACCACGTGCTCGACACCCTCCTGGTGACGGATCCAGCGGATGCTGTCGCCCGGGAAGTCGTCGGAGGCGATCTCTGGGCCGCGGCCGATCCGGTCGGCGTCGAACACGCAGACATCGGCGGCAGCGCCCTCGGCCAGCAGGCCTCGGCCCTTCAGGTTCCAGATCGTCGCGGGGTCGAGCGTGATCTTCTTGACCGCTGCCTCGAGGCTGAGCGACCCCGTGCCGCGCACGAACTCGGAGAACAGGTAACCGGTGTCGCCGTAGGTGGAGAACGAACCGACGTGCGCGCCACCGTCTGACGCGCCGACGTGGACGAGGGGGTCGGCGAGCAGTGCGCCGACGGCCTGGGAGTTGTCGTGTCCGATCGAAGCGCGAATGAACCAGGTGCCGAGGTCCTCGTCGAGGGCGAGGTCGACGATCGCGTCACCGTGCGAGCAGCCGCGCTCGCGAGCGATGTCGTCGATGCTGCGGCCGATGAGGTCGCGGTTGCGATCGTTCACGACGTCGCGCACCACGAAACCGCCCGCCCCGAGGCCGCCGTTGGGGCGCTCGGCGAGTGAGTTCATCTCGTCGACGAGCACCTGGCGCTGGGCGACCACCGCGGCGACCTTCTCGGCGTGTTCGCGACTGGAGGCGACCCGCCACCACATCGGCATCGTGAGCAGCATCAGGCTGCGCTGGTCGAGCGTGAAGCTGATGTCGATGGGGCGTGTCTGCACCTGCGGCCACACGGCGGCACCGCGCTCTCGAGCACGCCCGACCGCCTCCATCACCTTGCCGACACCACCGTGGTTGGCATCGGAGTGGAACAGCGGCGAGAAGGTGGTGGTGATGCCGTGGCGCACCGACAGCTCGGCGAGTTGCTCGACGCGAGCGACGGTGATGTCGGCGTCGAAGAACTCGGGCACGACCTGCAGGACGGCGTTGCGCTCGCCGAGCACGGCGGAGAGCGCGTCGAGCTCGGCAGGTGCCGCCCAGCGGCTGGGCACCGGGCGGTAGGTCTCGTCGATGTCGACGAAGCTGGTCGACAGCCCGACTGCGCCGGCATCGAGACACACCCGCAGCAGGTCGGCCATCGCGCGGATCTCGTCGGGGGTCGCGGTGCGCGCCTGTGCATCTGCCCCCATCACGTACATGCGAATCACCGAGTGCCCGACGAGCGGCGCGACGTTGAGCGCGATGGCCTGCGCCAGTGCGTCCAGCCAGTCGCCGAACCCTTCGCCCCACCGCCAGTCGACGCCGGCGTCGAAGGCAGCCTCGGGCATTTCCTCGATGAGCCGGAACATTCGGCTGAACGCATCGCGCTGATCGACTCGCAGCGGCGCGAGCGACAGCGAGCAGTTGCCAGCGACCACGGTGGTGACGCCGTGCTCGAGCGCCGGGAACGCGTACGGATCGAAGCAGAGTTGGGCGTCGTAGTGGGTGTGCGGGTCGATGAAGCCAGGCGAGACCACCTTGCCAGTGGCATCGATCACCCGGAGTGCTTCGCCGGCGCGGCCACCGACGGCCACCACCTTGCCGCCGCTGATCGACACGTCGCCGCGCCGGCCGGGCAGCCCCGAGCCGTCGACGATCAGACCGTCACGGATGACGAGATCGAGCATGATCTTCCCCTCTCATTCCGCGACCGGTTGCCGGTCGAGTGCCGGGAGCACGACGCTCCACGGTCGTCCCACCAATTCGTCGATCGAGCCGACACCGGCTCGGTCGAGCGAGGCGGTGCACGCCTCCGCGTCGAGCGAGATGGTGGAGGTGCCGCCGTTGTCGTAGGTGAGCTCGACCTCGATCTCGGCGCGTCCATCGTGCCCACCCACCACACTGGCCCGACTGATGATCGCGGTCATCGGGTGCCCGTCGTCGGCAGCAGCACTGGCATCATCGGGCCGGTGGGGGCTCGGTGAACACGACGTCGCTGGGCAGCAGACCGACCGAGCGGCCGAGCCCGACGCGAGCTGCCAGATGCAGGTTCCACGACAGAAGCTGCTGCTCGGCACCGTCGACGCCCGGCAGTTCCCTCGCTGCGATCGCGGCGAGGTCGTCGCCGGGAACGGGAAAGACGTACTGCCTGGAAGACATGCATGGCAAGCGTAGGAGCCAGGGGCACCGTCGATGCGATCGGAGCTCCAGGGGTGCTCGCTGCGGACATGGTCAGGGTTCGGTCGTCGAGCCGACCAACGTGTTGACGGCCGGGCCGGTGATCGGGAGGGAGTCGGGGCCGTGTCGGGGCGAAGCCGATCCGGGGCTCGGGAACGGGCGTCGGATCTGCCGGCCGGCTCGCTGCATCAGCGGTTGCAGGGCGAGCGCGATGCCGTTGGGATTCACGATCGCGGTGATGATCATGCCAGCGCCGCCGATCACCGCCAGGTATTGGTTGATGTCGGTGTCGGCGAGGGCGTAGTTGGTGGAGACGGCCACGAGGCCGGCCGGAGCCAGTAGACCTCCGATGATCGCGCCGTTGATCGACGTGATGCCGCCGAGATACGCGAACGCGAGAGAGGCGAGCGATGCCTGGTACACGAACCCAGCCGACGAGACGTCGTTCTGCCTGAACGCGAGCATCACACCACCCACCCCAGCGATGCCCGAGGCGATGACGAACGCGAGGAGCTTGGTCCGTGGCACGGCGATGCCGGCGGCCGCCGCCGCGCGCTCGTTGGCGCGGACGGCGAGGAACCGGCGCCCCGTGGGACTCCTGCGGAGGTTGGCCACCATCACGGCGCAGGAGGCGAGCACCACGAAGCAGAAGATGGCGAAGGCCGGTCGATCGAGGAGACCGCGGTCGCCGGTCGACGCCAGGCTGACACCGAACAGGTTCGCCGGACGGATGTTGGCCGGTGAGCCATAGGTGATGCCGGTGAGTGCGGCGTTCTCGAAGTACAGCGTCTGCAGCGAGATCGCTGCGGCGACGGTGACGATCGCCAATTGGGCGCCGCGGATGCGCACCGCCGGTAAGCCGAGGACCAGCCCGACGACCACCGCCGCAGCGATGCCGAGCAGGGCGGCCACCGGCCATGGCAGGCCGGGCCCGAAGACCGGGAACGGGTTCGCGATCGTGGACGAGCCGTCGGCCATCATCCGCGACATCAAGAACGCCGCAGTGCCCGCCAGCGACATCTGGGCGAGCGAGATCTGTCCGACGTAGCCGGTGATCACCACCATCGACAGCATGATGATCGAGGCCACCATCGACGTGGTCAGCGCGAGGGCGAACACCGTTCGCCGTCCACTGTCCTCGACCAGGAGCGACAGCACGACCACCACCACGCCCCACACGACGACGTGTTGGGTGACGCGGACGGGAACGGGCGCGATGGGCAGTCGGCGCTCTTCGACCGAGCCGCGCACGGGCAGGCTTCGGCCCCGCAAGAACAGCACCGCGCAGATCGCGATGAGCGGCACGACGTCGCGGACTCCCGAGCGCAAGAAGACGGGGAACCAGTCCTTGCCGGCCGAGAAGCCGAGCAGGGTCTGCACGGCGCCGAGTGCGAAGCCGCCGATCACCGCTGTCGAGATCGAACGCAGGCGCCCCAGCAGGGCGGCGGCGAGCGCTCCGACGACCAGGGCGCTGAGCCCGAGCGGTGTGAGCGAACCGCCGATCGGGCCGACCACGATCGCTGCCACCGTGGCGAGCACCGAGGCGATCACCCAGCTGCACGCGGCGAGCAGCTGGGGGGAGTAGCCGAGCAGGACGATGCCCTTTTCGTTCTCGGCCGAGGCTCGTGTGGCCAGTCCGAACCGTGTGAACTGGAACAGTCCCCACAGCGATGTCCCGAGCACGATCGCGATGACCGACACCCAGATGGTGGCCTGCGGGAACGGGCGGCCGAGGCCGAGGAAGTTCTGGTACACGCCGTCGGGCACGAGGCTGATCGGGAGCCGCCCGCTGCCGCCGAAGTTCAGGTGGGCGACGCCCTGCAGGTAGAGCATCACGCCGAGCGACCCGATCACCTTGCCCAACGGCGCTGCGCTACGCAGCGGTCGGAAGACGAGGAAGTGCGCCATCAGGCCGATCAGCACTGCCATGGCCACGGCGATCACGAAGGCCACAGGGATCGACACCCCGTCGTCTGCCAACCGGATGGAGATCGGCACGTTCAGGGTGTTCGTCGGCAGGAAGTCGACGGTGGGGAGCTGCAGATAGCCGTTCCGGCGAGCCTCGTCGAAGGTGAGCGCGCCGTACATCGCGAACGCACCCTGAGCGAAGTTGACGACGCCAGAACCCCGGTAGACGATCACCAGCCCGGTGGCGAGCATCGAATACAGCGCGCCGACGCCGAGACCCAACAGCAGGAACACGGCGATGTCGTTCACGGGCACTCCGGAGCTGTCGACGGCCGTCGGCCGGGCATCCCGACAGTAGGAGTCAGGTCGCGCCGGCGGCGAGACGAGCCGGAAGCCGCAGCGAGATGCCGGTGCTGGCTGTCAGGCCAGCGCGCCGTAGACCAGCGTCTTGAGCTGGCCGCGGAAGTCGAACGTGCCCGACGGCATCAGCTGGGTCATGAACACGACGGCGAGTTCTTCGACCGGGTCGACCCAGAACGCCGTCGACGCGGCGCCGCCCCACATGAACTCTCCGGCCGAGCCGACCACGCCGGTTGCCCGCGGTCCCTTCGAGACGGCGACCGTGAGCCCGAAGCCGCTGCCGGCGAAGCCGACCTCGCCGTAGCCCATCGGCAGCGCCAGGTCGGCCATGTCGCTGTCGTTCGGGAGGTGGTTGCACGTCATCAGCTCGGTCGTCTTGCGTGACAGCACCCTCCGCCCGTCGAGGTGGCCGCCGTTGGCGAGCATCGTGCAGAACCGGACGTAGTCGGCGGTGGTGCCGACGAGACCGCCGCCGCCGTTGAGGAGCTTCGGCCGGCGGAGATACGTGCTCTCGGTCGGGTCGTCCATGAGGACGAGTTCCTTGCGTGCGTTGCGTCCGTAGCAGGCTGCGAAACGAGGGACCTTGTCGGCCTCGACCCAGAAGGCGGTATCGGTCATGCCGAGCGGCTCGAAGATCGTCGTCCGGAGGTAGTCGTCGTACGGCATCCCCGAGATGATCTCCACCAGGCGCGCAGCGATGTCCATACCGTGGGAGTAGAGCCAGTGCGTGCCGGGCTGGAACCGGAGTGGCCACGGGCCGAACGCCTTCGACATCGATTCGAGATCGTGGCCGGCCAACCAGTTGCGCTCGCCGAGGACGAGGTCGTCGTTCTCCGCTGCGTAGCCGATGCCCGACGTGTGGGTGAGGATGTCGCGGATGGTCGGCGGCCGATGGGCGGGCACGACCCGCGAGATGCCGGCAGGATCGGGTTCGCGCACGGTCATGTTCTTCCACTCGGGGATCCATCGCTCGACCGGATCGTCGAGCTGGAAGTGTCCGTGCTCGTAGAGCGTCATCATCGCCACGCCGGTGATCGGCTTGGTCATCGAGTACAGCCGCCAGATCGCGTCGTCGGCCACAGGCACACCGCGCTCGCGGTCTTGCAGACCGAAGCTCTCGAAGTGCCCGAGCACCCCACCGCGAACGATGGCGACCTGTGCGCCGGCGATCTTGCCGGGCTCGATGTAGCGGGTTCGGATGTGGTGCCCGATCCGCTCGAGCCGTGCCTCGTCGAGCCCTGCCCCTGCAGCGTCCACCTTCATGCGCGTCTCCTGTCGGTCACGCTCGCCGACACGCCGGCGAACTCCTGCGGACACACGATGTCATGAACGGTCGCTGCGGACCCGAGCAGACGACGATCAGATGGCTTCGAAGCCGGCGATGATGCCGTCGAAGCCGCGGATCTTGCCGCTGGCAGCGTCGCGTGCACCCATCGGGAAGGCGCCCGCCGACAATGCATGGATGGCGCCGTCTGCGTCGCGCACGGTGACGGTGCCGGCATCGGTGGTGCCGAACACGGCCGTCACGGGGCCCGATCTGGGGGTGACGACTGCACACTTCACGCCTTTGCTGCCCCTGCCCTGCACCGGCACCTCGCCGATCGTCACCCGCTTGGCGGTGCCCTTGGCCTGTACGACCAGCAGACGATCGTCGGCATGCGCCGGATGTGCGGCGCCGACGACCGCATCGCCGGACGCCAGCTTGATGCCGCGCACCCCCGATGCGGCACGGCCCATGGGGCGCACGTCGTCGGGCGCGAACCGCACGGCCTGACCCGCCTGGGTGATGAGGAGCACCGGATGGGCAGGGTCGAACGCGAGCACCTGCACCACGCACGCATCGGGCGCGACCTTCGCCAGTGAGATGCCACCCTTGCGGTCGCCGCCGGCGAGGTCGTCGCCGGCGGTGCGCTTCACCTGCCCGTCGGAGGTGATGAGCAGCAGGTCGGTCGGGAACGTGCGGTCGGCCCACCAGCCGAGGATGCGGTCGGAGGGATCGAGTCCGGCGAACACGTTGACCGCTGCGGTGGGCTTGTCGGTGGGGATGGACGCGGCGAGCGCGCGATGGAGCTGGCCGGTGGCGGTGATCACCACCAGATGCTGTGCGGTGGAGGTGTCGAACGAGCGCAGTGGCTCGAGCTTCGGCTTGGCCTTCGAGCTGGCCCGTTGGGCCTGCACGTAACCGGCGGCATCGACCAGTACCGTGACCGGCTCGTCGAGCACCATGGCGGCCTTCGACACTCGTTGCGCCACCTCGGTGGTGATCGTGGTGACGCGAGGTGCCACGCCGTCGAACTGGGGGATCACCTGCTCGAGCTCGGTGCCCACCTGACGCCGCAGCGCGGTGGGCGATGCCAGCAGGCGTTGCAGCTTCGCCTGCTCCTTCTCGAGCTCGCGTGCTTCCTTCTGGAACTCGATCACGGCGTCCTCGGTGAGCTGACCGAGGTTGAGGTCGAGCACTGCGTTGGCCTGGCCCTCGTCGATGTCGAACTCGGCCATGAGGGCGACCCGCGCGACGGCCCGCGTCTTCGATGTGCGCACGATCTGGATCGTGCGGTCGATGTCGATCAGTACCGACAGGAAGCCCTCCAGGCGATGCAGCCGGTCGGCGATCTTGACCAAGCGGTTCTCTGATCGGCGGACCACCACGCGAACCCGATGATCGATCCAGGCCTGGAGGCACGACCGCAGGTTGTAGAGACGCACTGACCCGTTCTCGTCGAGGAAGTGCATCTGCACCTTGTTGGTCACCTGCAGGTTGGTCCAGCGCAGCAGGGCCGGGATGATCTGCTCGGCTGCGACACCGGTGGACAACCCGATGGCGATGCGGGTGGCGCCGTCGGACGACTCGTCGTTGTAGTCGACGATGCCGGCGAGGTTGCCCTCGTCGATCGCGTCGCCGACGGCGGCGATGAACTTCTCGGTGGAACCGGTGGTGGTGTCGGCGAAGGGGAGCGAGGTGATGACGAGCTGCTGACGGCCCCGGCCGAGCTCTTCGACCTTCCAGGCGCCGCGCACGACCACGCGGCCCACGCCGGCGCGGTAGATGTCGGTCATCTCGTCGCCGTTGGTGATGGTGCACTCCTGCGGGAACGACGGCCCGGGCAGGAACTCCATCAACTCGTCGACGGTGGCCTTCGGGTTGGCGATGAGATGCAGCGTGGCGGCGCACACCTCGCGCGGATCGTGCGGCGGGAGGTACGACGACAGTCCGACGGCGATGCCGTTGGCCCCGTTGACCAACAGGTGCGGGAACGCTGCGGGCAGCACGACGGGCTCTTCGGTGGAACCCTCGTAGTTCTCGACCATCGGCACCGTGGCCAGATCGATGTCGTCGAGCAGGAGCATCCCGGCGAACCCGAGCCGGGTCTCGGTGTAGCGGGCGGCAGCGGCGGCGAAGTCGGGACTGCCGTAGTTGCCGTGGAAGTCCAGCAACGGGACGAGGTTGGCGAAGGGCTGCGCCAGTCGGGTGAGCGCGTCGCCGATCGACTGGTCGCCGTGGGGGTGGAACAGAGCCATGGTGTCACCGACGACGCGGGCCGTCTTGACGAACGGTCGGTCGGGGAAGAGCCGCTGGATGTGCATGTCCCACAGGATCCGGCGGTGCACCGGCTTCAGCCCGTCGGCGGCCGAGGGCACGGCGCGGTCCTCGATCACCTGCTGGCCGTAGGCGAAGTAGTCCTTGTCGAGCTGCTCGACGGCGGGCAGGTCGACGATGGTCTCTTCGAAGTCGAACTCGGCCACGACCTGGTGCTTGTTCTTCTTGCTCTTGCTCGCGGCCATCAGTTGCTCCTCGCGATGTCGAGCGTCTCGCCGGTGCGCTCGAGGAACCAAGCCTTGCGACCCTCGGACTTCGAGCCGAACAGCCGTTCGGTGAGCTTGGCCAGCCCCGCCGGATCGTCGACCACCACGCGCCCGATGGTGCGCCCCGAACCGATGACGAGTCGCAGTTCCTGGTGATCCATCTCGCCCAGACCCTTCATCCGGCTGACGTGCGCACGGTGGTCGGGGTGCTCGGCGCGGAACGCCGCCAGGGCTGCATCGTCGGCCAGGTACAGGCGCTCGCCGCGCAGCGTGGTGGACCACAGCGGGGGGAGGGCGTAGAACAGGCGACCGGACTCGATGAACCCCGGGCACCACGTGTAGAGGAACGCCTCGATGAGCGAGCGGATGTGCAACCCGTCGTTGTCGGCGTCGGCGACGCAGACGATGCGGTCGTAGCGGAACTTGTCGAGGTCGAAGTCGTCACCGATGCCGCAGCCCATCGACAGGATGAGATCGGCCAGCGACTTGACCACCCGGTCGACGGTCTCCTTGTAGGTGTTCAGCGGCTTGCCGCGCAGCGGCAGGATGGCCTGGAACGAGGGGTCGCGCGCGTCGAGGGCCGTGCCGCCGGCGCTGTCGCCCTCGACCAGCAGCAGTTCCTTCGGCCGTGCCGACTTGCCGGTGCAGTCGCGCAGCTTGGGCGGCAGGCCGTTGCGCGACTTCGAGCCCTTCGACAGCAGCGCCCGCGCCGCCTGCTGCTCGGCGTTGGACTTCGTGCGCGTGCGCATCGCCGACACGGCCAGATCGGCCACTCGCTTGGCGTCGGTGGGATTCTCCTCGAGCCAGCGGCTCATGATCGGCAGCACGATCGCACGGGTGCGGGCGCTGGCCTCGGAGTTCATCAGCTTCGACTTGGAGTTGCCGGCGAACTGCGGGCCCGGGATCATGATCGACACCACGGTCATCGCGGCGCCGAAGATGTCGCGGGTGGTGGGGACCTGCTCCTTGTCCTTCAGCAGACCACGATCGGTGATGAACCGCTGAACCGCTTCGGTGATGGCGGTGCGAAACCCGGCGATGTGCATGCCGCCCTCGGGGGTGGACACGCCGTTGGCATACCCGATCGAGGTGTCGCGACCGTCGACCGTCCAGGCCATGGCGGCGTGGATGGTGGTGTCGTCGCTCTCGCCGATGAAGCTGAGCACCGGCGACACGGCATCGGATTCGGAGGTGAGCTCGGCCACGAGGTCGGCCACGCCGCCCTGCGAGCACCATTCGGTGACCTGCGGGTTGGCCGGGTCGCGCTCGTCGCGCAGTTCGAACGCGAGCCCGGGATGGACGAAGCTCTTGTGCCGGAACCGCTCGCCGATCAGCCGGGTCGACCACTGCGGTTTCGAGAACGCCGCGCCGTGTTCGTCGCTGAACAGCGACAGGTCGGGCCAGAAGCGGATGATCGTGCCGGTGGTGGCCTTCGTCTTCGCCGGTCCGACGTCGCGCAGCGCCTCGGCCGGTACGCCCGGGGTGAGCGAGCCGTCGCGACCCTTCACCAGGCGCAGCGAGAGAGCGTGGCGACGGCCACCGCGCCAGACCTCGGCGTCGAGGCGGGTGGACAGCCCGGTGACCACCGACGCACCCACCCCGTGGAGACCGCCCGACACCTTGTACGAACCGCCGTCGAACTTGCCGCCGGCGTTGGTCTCGGTGAGCACCACCTCGAGCGCCGATCGGCCTGCGTGCGGGCCGTCCTTGAACGGGTCGACCGGGATGCCGCGGCCGGCGTCGCGCACCTCGACGGATCCGTCGCGGTGGAGCACCACGACGATCCGGTCGCCGTTGCCGGCCATCGCCTCGTCGACGGAGTTGTCGACGATCTCCCAGATGAGGTGGTGCAGACCGGCGACACCCATACCGGCGGAGCCGAGGTACATGAGTGGTCGGCGACGCACGTGGGCGAGCCCGCTGAGCGCTTGGATGGACGACGCGTCGTAGGCGGCGGCGATGGACATGCAGTTCCTCGGTCAGGGCGACAGGATCGACAGGGCGGCAGGGTGGGTGTTCAGGTTGCCAGGATGGGTCGCCGACGATGGTGCATCACCGGTGTGACATCGAGCCCGCCACATCAGAGATAGCACAGCCGATCGTCGGCGGAGTGGAACGCCGCCCGGCGACCGGGGCCCTTCGGCTGCGCCGGTAGCCTCCGGCAGTCGGGCACGGCACGGGAGGAGACGCAATGGCTGGTGGCCTGGTTGGGCTGTTGGACGATGTGGCGGCGTTGGCCAAGCTGGCAGCGGCATCGATCGACGACGTCGGTGCCGCGGCTGGTCGGGCCAGTGTGAAGGCAGCGGGCGTGGTCGTCGACGACACCGCCGTCACCCCGGCATACGTGCACGGTCTGGCCGCCGAGCGCGAACTACCGATCATCAAGCGGATCGCGAAGGGCTCGCTCAAGAACAAGATCCTGTTCATCCTGCCGGCGGCGTTGCTGCTCAGCGAGTTCGTGCCGGTACTGGTCGAGATCATCTTGATGTGCGGAGGCACCTTCCTCGCGTACGAGGGCGCCCACAAGATCCATCACCGGTTCACCCATCACGGTGAGCCCGAGGTCGAGCTTCCTGCGGCGGCCGTCGACGAGGACCAGGAAGAGAAGACGATCGCCAGCGCGATCCGCACGGACTTCATCCTGTCGGCCGAGATCATGGTGATCGCCCTCAAGGAAGTGCTCGACGAGGGCTTCGTGTCGCGAGCCGTGATCCTGGTGGTCGTGGCCGTGCTCATCACGGCTGGCGTCTATGGCGTGGTCGCACTGATCGTGAAGATGGACGATGTCGGTCTGCGCATGGTCGACTCGGGCAGGCCGAGGGCCGCCAGGATCGGTCGATCGCTGGTGACCGGCATGCCGAAACTGCTCGCCGGGCTCTCCGTGGTCGGCACTGCCGCGATGGTGTGGGTCGGTGGCCACATCCTGCTCGCGGGAGCCGACGAACTCGGCTGGCACTGGCCGTACGCCACCGTGCGTTCGCTCGAGGACCCCGTGCACGACATCGCCGTGGTGGGCGGGGTGCTCGGCTGGCTGGTCAACACCGCCGCCTCCGCGCTGGTCGGCCTGCTCGTCGGCTTCCTCGTGGTAGCCGTCGTGTCGCGCATCCCGGTCCGCGGCGGTCGTGGGGCCGCGCCGGCTGCACACGACCACGCGTAGGCCACTCGACCGGGGCCACTCGAAGCGACCGGGGCGGCCTGAGCGCGGCTGCGTCGGCCTACGGTGGACCGATGACCTCCGCTCCGACCGGCGCCTGGGCGGCGATGTCGATTCGCGCCTACCGACTGCTGTTCTTCAGCGCGGCCATCGTGATCTTCGGCGTGATGGGCCAGGCGGTGGCCCGCGGCTGGCTCGCCCGCGAGCTCACCGGCAGCAACGCAGGCCTCGGCGGTGTGATGCTGGTGTTCGGGGCATCGATGCTGGTCGCCACGCCCTTCGGCGGAGTCGCTGCCGACCGCTACCCGAAACGCCTCGTGCTGCTCGTCTCGATCGCGGCGCTGATGGTGTCGTCGCTCGTCATCGGGCTTGCGGTCGTCGTCGACGCGATCGAGTACTGGATGCTGGTCGCCGTCAGCGGCGTGCAGGCAGCAGCGTTCGCGTTCTACCTGCCGGCCCGGATCGCGCTGATCTCCGAGGTCGTGCCGTCGTCGCTGATCCAGAATGCGATCGTGCTGTCACAGACGTCGCAGGAGGCGATGCGGGTGATCGCTCCGGCGTTGGCGGGCGTGCTGATCGGCGTGTCGGTGTTCGGTGTCGGCGGCGTGTTCATCACGGCTGGTGTCGCCAGCGCCGCAGCGCTCGTGCTCGTCGTGCGCCTGCCCCGATCACCAGTTCGGGTCGCGACCGAGAGCCGGTCGCCGTTCGGTGAGATCGCCGACGCCGTCGCCTACATGCGGGTGACGCCCGGCCTCGGTCTGATCGCCCTGCTGACAGTCGGCGTCGTCATGGTCGCTTTCCCGTACCTCACGTTCCTGCCCACGCTGGCCGACGAGCGGTTCGGTGTCGGCGCCGTCGGCTACGGGCTGATGTCGACCGCGGCCGGTCTCGGCGCGCTTGCCGCAGGGCTGTTCAGTGCGGCGCTCAACAAGGGCATGCGCCCGTGGCGGACGATCGCAGGATCGAGCACCGCATTGGGCCTCACCGTCGCCCTGCTCGGGATCGCCGACTCGTTCGTGCTGGCCCTGGTGGCCATCGCCGGCATCGGCGCCAGCGGTCTGGTCTTCCAGACCTCGACCCAGACCCAGATGATGCGCATCTCCGCGCTGGAGTACCACGGTCGTCTGCAGAGCATGGTCATCCTGGGTTTCAGCGGGTTCGGGCTCGCAGCGCTGCCGCTCGGGCTGGTGGCCGACGCCATCTCGCTGAGGTCGACGCTGGCGTGCATGGGTGGTCTCGTGATCGTGATGACCGGCGTGTTCTCGCTGGTGCACTGGCGCCAACGTGACACGCGGGCGATCGAGATCGGCTGAGCCCGTCGGGCCCCTCGGCCCTCAGCCGGTCCAGTCGACGCCGCTCGATGTGAGGGCCCAGTGCTCGGCGATGCGGTCGCCGGAGATCCGCTGGATGAGCATCCACGTGATCACGGCCGGTTCGCCCGTCTCGCGGTTGAACCCGCGGCTCGTCGCCCTCGTCCAGATCCGGTCGCCGACGACCACGCGGTCGTCGATCATGGTCTGGGGCCGGCAGAGGGTGCGTTGGAACTCGGCGAGCATCTTCTTGTACTCCGCCCGTGAGTTCACCGACGTCCCGACGGCGGTGTGGCGCACGAACGGATCGGTCAGGATCTCGTCGGCGGCGGCGATGGTGCCATCGCGCCAGATCTCGTTCCACCACCGGTCCGCGAGGCGGAGCATCGCTGCGTCATCCACGCCGCGCACGATAGCGGTGACAGCAGGCTCGCCCGCCTCGGCGGTGGTTCGATCGTCAACGGGTCGTCGACCGGCGGGATCACCAAGGGGGCGCCGGGGCATGGTGTGTACTCGGCGTCCAAGACGGCGGTGAACCACCTCGCCCAGACGCTTGCGTTGGAGCGCGCGCCGCGCCGCATCCGTGTGAACGCGATCGCTCCCGGACACACGCCGATGCCGCATCGCGGGTGACCGGTCAGGTGCTGGTGGTCAGCGGCACGCCCTGATCGTTCGGCCCGTGCGCCAGTCGATCAGTCGATCAGTCGATCAGTCGATGGCGCGTCGGTGGAGGGCGATCACGCCGAGGCCCCATGCCAGGACTGCATACCCGGCGAACACGAGCCCGCTCTGCGGGCGGGTGAGCGCAACCGCCAGGATCTCCGGGGAGTCGAGATCGGACTCGATGGCCAGCAGCTGCGCGCCGGCGTAGAACGGCAGGAAACGGATGTCGATTCCGTGCGCATCCGAATGGAAGAGGTCGGTCGACAGCCACCTGCACGTGCACGGCGCCACGCTCGACGAGGTCTCGCAGGTCACGCGGCATCGGACACGAGGTACACGGCCGCTGCGGCGAAGTCCTCGTCGCGGCCGAGGCGGCCGAGGGGTTGCTTCGACGCCAGCTTCTCGAACTTGGCGTCGTCGAACCCGGAAGCCCGGTAGTAGTCGGCCGTCGGCGTATGTCCGGGAGCGATCGCGTTCACACGGATGCG
>Ga0105048_10006020_pt1 | contig 19554 bp, 18 predicted proteins | sample MAT05_FD_78382 | JGI IMG/M metagenome (GOLD analysis project Ga0105048, IMG submission 78382) | Freshwater microbial communities from Lake Fryxell liftoff mats and glacier meltwater in Antarctica - MAT-05 | ecosystem: Environmental > Aquatic > Freshwater > Ice > Liftoff microbial mat | place... | reverse complement strand
TGCAAATGCAAGCGTGACGGTGAAAGTAAATGCCTTGCCAGTGGTCATAATTATCGGCGACGATGAGATCTGCAATGGAGAGAGTACGACACTAACAGCAAGTGGTGGTAGTAGTTATGTCTGGAGTAACGGAGCTACGACGAGTAGCATTACGGTCAGTATGGCAACAACAACGACATTTAGTGTAACTGTAACTAACGGAAACGGATGCAATGCAAATGCTATGGTGACCGTACAAGTGAATGCCTTGCCTATAGTCACTATCAGCGGAGATACTGAGATATGTATTGGAGAAAGCACAACATTAACGGCAACAGGAGGTATAGCATTTATTTGGAGCAATGGAGTGACAATGAGCGGCATCACAGTAAATCCAAATTTAACAACAACTTATAGTGTTACGGTAACTGACGGTAAAGGTTGTCAGTCAAACAGTAACGCAACCGTAATAGTGAATTCATTACCTGCAATCACAATTGGTGGAGATATTGAGATTTGCATTGGCGAAAGCACAACATTGACAGCAGTAGGTGGAATAAATTTTGAATGGAGCAACGGTATGACGACAAGTAGTATAACTGTAAATCCAATATTATCAACTAATTACGGAGTTACAGTTACAGATGTCAAAGGATGCAAAAATACTAAAAATGTTGAAGTTATTGTAAATACATTGCCAATCGCTTTAATTTCTGGAATTAGTAACATTTGTAGCGGAGAGTCCACGATATTGACTGCATCTGGTGGTACATCTTATGTTTGGAGCAATGGTTCAACTACTTCATCTATAACGGTTTCACCAATATCGGCAACTACCTATAGCGTTACTGTTTCTAATCAACAAGGTTGTACCGCAAATACCTCGATAATTGTCTCTATTAATCAAGCTCCTACAATTAGTATTGTCGGCCCGAATAATATTTGCAAAGGAGACTCTACAGTTTTGGTAGCTACGGGTAGTTCATTGAACAATTGTCCTGGGGAATGTAAGGTGAGTGGACCTGTAGTTTTATCCTATTGGAATTTGGATGCTTGTCATTCAGTTATGAATTTGGGAACCCACATGGATTATTCAGAATTTACACCAATCACTACAAATGGATCATGTACAAATGTAACCGCAGGTAATGTTCATAGATTAAATAACAACAAACATTCCTGTACTCCGGGGCCAGATGGAAGCATCGGTATGTGTATAGGGACCCAAAAAACTTGTAATCCATCAAAAATTGACTTTAGCCAGGCGATTAGATTCCAAATAACATTAAATCCTTTGCAATCTGGTCAAATTACAGGACTCCAATTTTATGAGCAGTCTCCTGAGAATTTTAGATGGGTAGGAGGTTCGACCGGTCCAAATAATTATGCCACTAAATATTTAATCAGGGTAAGTAAAAATGGCGAGTACATATATTATGAAGATAATATTATGACAAACAAAACGTGGGGTCTCGAAAGTTTTGATTTTTCTGAAAATGATAATTTCAAAACATTGACTCCAGCTACTTACTTATTCGAATTGGTACCTTATTGCACCATAAATAATGGTGCGGTGGAGACTATTTGGGATATTGATGAAATCAAAGTGCTTGGTGATTGTTGTCAGGGTACCACAAAAGAAATTTCTACTTATATGTGGTCAAATGGGGATACAGGGACATCAATTACAGTAAATCCGATCGAAACGACAACATACACTGTGACTGTTACAGATTGTTCCGGTTGCATTAGTATAGAAGAATATGATATTACAGTGGCTTGTCTGGTAGCAGATTTAGGCCCTGATAGAATGATCAATCTAGGGGAGACTGTAGAATTAAGTCCAATTATTTCAGGCAAGTCAATATGTAATGATCAGAACCCAACGGCGAATACTCTTAGATATCTGTGGTCAAATGGTGCGACAACATCTAGTATTACAGTCACACCTTCAAGTTCGACATTTTATAGAGTTACCGTAACTGATTGTAATGAATGTGAAGACACGGAAAGTATTTCTATACATATCATGATGGCTCGTCCGTTTATAATTTATCCGAACCCAGCAAGTGATAGAATCAATCTGGCATCAGAAAGTGTGATAGATCCGAATTTGGCAATCCGAATTTTGAGTGTAGATGGTAAAACGATAATATCAGAAAATCCACAATTGGTTATTAATTCATTAAATAATGTTTCAATAATAATTCCGGAAAATATTACCGATGGTATTTATTTCTTAGAAATTAAGAATGGTACCAAGGTATTTACAGAAAAGTTGATATTGATTAAATAGTAATATTGTTATAGAATTGTGAAATAAGAGCGGTTTTTTCAAATGGAGAATACCGCTCTTTTTGTTTACTTTATTTCTCAATGGGTTTTGGGTTTTCAAGTCCTTGTGTGAATGATCATAGACGTTGAATTCTAAAGGGAGAGTATTGTATCCAATTATTAGCAAATAATTTGCTATAAAGTATAAGGTACACTAAAGGAGAGAAAAGTTTGGTTTAGCCCCAAATCCGCATTAGAAATGAACTACCTGAAAATCTGACTTCATATTATCTCCACTTTGGTCAGATGACCAACGTGGTAAATCGTTCTCAATTTTATGTCCTCGCTATAGCTTAGGCTACACCTGCGGGATAAAATCTCCGAGCAATGCCAACTATTTTGTCATATATTCATTCGAATAAAGTCTAATGCGGAATTTGGGTTAAAATTGGTTATGTTAGGACCAACACCGACTGAAAATTTTTGGTTTAATTTTTTTTGTAACCATGAAAGTGTATGGAATAGTAATTTTATACAAGATAGCGCTTTTTTTTCAATAGTACATACTAAAAAAGCAGCCATAATTGAATATGGCTGCTATTTTATCTTTTAAATTGGAAATTGTTTTGCTTAATTTTTTCCAACAAATCTGTTGACAGCAAAACTTGCTTTATTTACCACATCATAATTAATATGATATATGTGATATTTTCCGGTAATTTCTACCGATACTACTCCTGACATTCTGAGTATTTTCAGATGCTGGGATGTAATACTTTGTTCTAAATCAAGATTGCTGTAAATTTTGTTAACATTGATAGATTTGTTGTCATCAATAAACTCCAAAATTTTTAATCTTAACGGGTGAGCTAAAGCTCTCATCAACTCCGACGAATAATGTAACTTATCACTGTCGAAAGTAACCTTTGTACCTCTCATTGTGTTCCTTATTTTATTTTTAAGACCTTGGCACAAATATGGAGAGTTATTTTTTAATGACAAAGAAAATATTAAAAAAAATTCTAATTTATTAAAAAAAAGTCTCAATTCGGCCTTTTTAAGAACTCAAAACGATGATAAAGGTAAATTTAGCTACATAAATTGTTGATGATCATTAAATAATAGTTGTTGACTGAAAGTAAGATATTAACTGGTTAAATCTTCCACAAGGGATGATATTTGACCTAATCTCTCTTTATCAAGAGAGTAGTATATGAACTTACCCTGTCTGTCAGTGGCTACAACACCAGCCCTCCTAAGGATAGCAAGATGCTGAGAGGCTACAGACTGTTCCAATCTCAGTTTGATATAAATATCTGTAACTGTCATGGTTTCACCATCTTCTAAAAGATCGATGATTCTTTGGCGAAGTTTGTGGTTTACGGCTCTCAGTACCAATACTGCTTTTCTTAGGTCAGCATAATCTAACTGTACTTCCTTACCCCCCTTCTTTAACGTAACTGTTTCGTTCTTCTTATTTCTCATGCGAAATGATTTGTTAGTTCACGGAATTCAGATAGGATAATTCAATAACCATACCAAACATTCAAGTGATAAATAATTTTTTGTTTTATTTTATTATATGATATTTAAAGATATATGTAATTAACTATATTTTAATGAAAATGGTTCAAAAAATTACAATAATTTCTTTAATGATTTTGTAATATTAGGAGATTTGAAATAATTGGGGGTGTAGTAATTCATGTCTGTAAATTTTTTTTCGATATATGCGTTGAATGCCTCAGTAGTCATATATTTTGCTGATGTATTTCTGTGGTGGATAGAAAACTGATTTGTGGCGTATAAATCCCACCACTTTTGAGCACCGTTGCCACATAAATGGATATTGCTTTTGGCACCAGTAAATAAGGAAAATGAGTCATTATCCAATACAACTGCTTTTGTGGGATCTATTATATTAAGGCTATCATCAAATACGGCCATATATACTTCCATTCGCCTTGCATCTATCATAGGTACAATAATATCGCTTGCCTGTACCTTATCTTTTGGAATACCATAGGCAAGTGTACTTAGACTATTTACTACAATCAATGGGCATCCCGTTGCATAGCATATACCTTTTGATGTGGCTACACCTATTCTTAATGATGTATATGAACCTGGGCCGTCACTTACTGCAATAGCATCAAGCTGTGAAATTTTATAGCCTGCATCATTCATACACTGCGATATCAGCAATGTTAGCTTTGCTGTATGACTGTTGCTTTCGGAAGTTTCATAACAATTTATCAGTTGTCCATTTTTGCTTAGCGCCACTGAACAGACTTCAGTGGATGTTTCCAGTTGGAGAATAAGCGCCATTATTTATTTTTTCCCAGAAGTGCTTTGTATCGGTTGGCATCTTTTAAGACAGATATGGCTTCTTTAACTTCAGGATCATCATCGAGTGTCTGTTGGACTTTCCCATTTTGAAAATAATATCTTGTGATGATTTCTTTTTCAATTTCGTCAATGATCTGTTCTTTTGCATTCATTAATTCATCGCTTTTTGATGAAGTTATCTTATTCTGCAATTTCTGAATATCAGCCAAAATATCTTTTGGATCGCTAATCCCCGGATTTTCTTTTACTTTTTTAAGATATTTTTCTGCTTCAAGTTCATATTGAAAGCCTTGTTTTTTGATAAAATCAATAAAATCCTGAAATTCATTGAATTTAAATAAACCTACCTTAGTAATAGTATCTTTTCCTTTACAATATTTGTTGGCATATTCGAAGATCATGTACTGGTCAAGCAAGGCCTGAGTCACAGGATAAATCGTTTTGCCAGTAAGTTTAATATCCGGGGAGACACCACCACCGTCTAATACTATACGTCCGTTTTTAGTTTTAAAGCCAGAGCGTTGATTATCTGGGATGTCTTTGGGTTCTCCGTTTTCATACTCTACACCCTGTATACATCGGCCACTTGGGATATAATACTTGGATGTTGTCAGCTTTAATCTCGCATTATAAGGCAAATCTTTAGTATTTTGTACCAAACCTTTTCCAAAAGACCTTTGTCCTATGAGGACACCTCTGTCAAGATCTTGAATCACCCCGGAAACGATCTCTGATGCAGAGGCAGACCTTTTATCTATAAGTATGGCCAGCGGTATGTCAAGATCTACAGGCGGCATCATGGTTTTAAAAGTTTGATCTCTTTCCTTAATTTTACCTTTTGTTGTTACAACGATTTCTCCGTTTGGTATAAAAATATTACAAATGTTTACTGCTTCATGCAATAGTCCTCCACCATTGTGCCTGAGGTCAAGAATTACACCTGACATGTTTGGATTTTTTGACTTTAGATCCTTCAAGGCTTTGGAGATATTTGATCCGGCATTCTGGGTAAAAACAGTTAGAGAAATATAACCGACATCATCAGATACAAAACCCGAGTATGGTACATTTGGAATATTGACTTCTCCTCTAGTTAATTTTTTTACTTCACTGATCGTTTTCCCATTGGGAAGGATGGTAAGATTTAATTCTGTACCTGGTATCCCTCTTAGAACAGCATTGATTTCATCCAATTTTTTACCTTCTATATTTATACCATCCACTGCTATTATTTCATCGCCGGCCTTAATGCCTGCAGCCAATGCCGGACCACCTTCGTATGGTTCAAGCACTTTGAATTTATTATTTATGATTCCCACTCTAGCACCTATTCCCTGATATTTCTCATCTTCATTGATCCAATAACTTTCTACCTGAGATTCTGACACAAAATTGGTATAAGGATCCAGAGAGTTTGTCATAGCATCTATCGCAGTTCGCATCATCGTAGACGGATCAAGTTCGTCCACAAAATTTGTGTTTAGTTCTCTGTAAACACTTATAAAAATTTCAACGTTTTTGCTGATTTCAAAAAGTTTATCATTGTTTACTATCACAGCACTGATTCCAGACATCAGGACGATACAGATAAGTATAACTTTGAATTTTTTGGACATTATTTAATATTTAAATTATAAAACGTAAAACTTAGGAATTAATGTCTTATAAAATCGATAATTTGCTTAAAAAGTTCATTTGGGTTGTCTACATGTATCCAATGCCCGGCATCAGCTATTGTAATTAGTCTTGCATTTGGTAATGAATTAAGGATGTCACCCATATCATCATTCAGTATATAATTTGATTTTGCTCCTCTTATAAAACACGTTTCTGTATAGCAAGGTTGGTTGAATACAATGCCGTCAAGTATGTTTTCATATTTTGCAAATAACAAAGGAAGATTCATTTTCCATTCAAATCCACCTTCTTTTTTACGGGTTAGATTTTTCATTAAAAACTGGACCGTACCATAGTCGTGCAGTTTAGCCATCATAATTGACTCTGCCTCACTTCTACTTTTAATAGATTCAATATCTACCGAAAACAAAGCATCAAATACATCTTGATGTCCTCCCATATATTTTTTAGTTCCAATATCGATGGCTATAAATTTTAAAATCATATGCTCATGTTCAGAAATAAACTGCAATCCGGTTTTTCCTCCCATACTATGACCTATGAGTACAGCCTCATGTATCCAGTTTTCTTCCATAAAGTGAAGTAAATCTTCTGAAAGTAAGGAGTAACTGAAGTCATTGGTATGTTCTGATCTTCCGTGATCTCTTTGATCAACCAAAACAACCATATGACCGGCTTCTTCAAGCTTTTTAGCCATATTCAGCCAGTTGTCGAGCATGCCAAACAAGCCATGTAATATTATTATTGGTTTTCCCTGACCAATGATTTTAAAGTTTAACTTCGGTCTCATCAATTGGATAAAATTTTTTTAAGGATTGCAAATATACAAATGAGGAAGCCATTACTGCCAATTATAGTTATCAAGAAGAAATTTTTTTAAATGAAATGGAATTTTTATCTAATATTTTTTTTGGTTGAAATATCAAAAAAGCTTTTCATTACTTAAAATTGAAATGTATAATAAATGTTTTTTTGATCAAAATACATGTGATATCAGTGAAATGATAGTTATTTACAATGCATCAAATAAAAATCATGATTAGTGGTGATTTATATCATCTTTTAACTTTCAGCCTCTTTCTATTTTGCACTCAAATTCGTAAAACGTGAATATAATACTGTATTTAATTATCATCAGCCTGGTCGTTGCCGGTGGTTTTCTGGCTGCCTTCTTTTGGGCTGTCAAAGATGGTCAGTATGATGATGAATATACGCCAGGTGTACGTATTTTGTTGGATGATGACATGATAGATAATAGTGATAAAACCAATTAATAATTTATAAAATCTGATTTATGGCAAACTTAGAAACATTTAGTTATGACAACAAAATCGTACGAAATTTCGCTTATGCATCCGTACTTTTTGGTGTTATAGGCATGTTAGTCGGTATTACAGCTGCACTACAACTGGTGTATCCTTCTTTAAATTTTGGTCTAGCAGAAGTGACTTACGGAAGAATAAGACCGTTGCACACCAATGCTGTTATTTTCGCTTTTGTGGGTAACGGTATATTTACAGGTGTATATTATTCGCTTCAAAGGCTTTTAAAAACAAGGATGTATAGCGATTTGCTTTCCAGCATTCACTTCTGGGGATGGCAGCTTATTATTCTTGCGGCAGCAATTACGTTACCTTTAGGGATGACAAGTAGTCATGAGTATGCGGAATTAATCTGGCCTATTGATATTGCCATCGCCCTTATTTGGGTGGTATTTGGTATCAATATGTTTGGTACAATCTTAAAGAGAAGAGAGCATCATTTGTACGTTGCCATATGGTTTTATATAGCTACTTGGATTACAGTAACAGTTTTACATATATTTAATAATATCCAAATTCCTGTAAGTGCTTCTCATGGTATTTATGCATTTGCGGGTGTACAGGATGCTTTGATTCAATGGTGGTATGGGCATAATGCGGTAGCTTTTTTTCTAACGACTCCTTATTTAGGTTTGATGTACTATTTTATGCCTAAAGCTGCCAATAGACCAGTTTACTCATATAAATTATCTATCATCCACTTCTGGGCTCTGATATTTATCTACATATGGGCCGGTCCTCACCACTTATTATATACATCGTTGCCAGATTGGGCGCAGTCATTGGGTACAGTATTTTCTATCATGCTGATTGCGCCATCTTGGGGTGGTATGTTAAATGGACTTTTGACATTAAGAGGTGTATGGGACAAAGTAAGGACAGATCCTATTCTTAAGTTTTTTGTAGTAGCTGTCACAGCTTATGGTATGGCGACTTTGGAAGGTCCATTACTTTCGGTCAAGTCTTTGAATGCTATAACTCACTACACTGACTGGACAGTAGGACACGTACATATCGGAGCTTTAGGATGGAACGGGATGCTTACTTTTGGAATGTTATATTGGTTGATACCAAGAATTTTTGGTACTAAGCTTTATTCTGTAAAGTTGGCCAATACACACTTTTGGATAGGAACATTAGGTATTTTATTTTATGCTATACCTTTATATTGGGCAGGATGGACACAGTCACTGATGTGGAAACAATTTACTGCTGATGGCTACCTTCAGTATGGTAACTTCCTCGAAACAGTCACTCAGATCTTACCTATGTATCTTATCAGAGCGATTGGCGGTACCATATACTTTACAGGTGTAATTGTGATGATTTACAACCTGTATAAAACCGTAAAGAGCGGTAAATTGATAGCCAATCAAGAGGCTAGCGCACCTGCCAGAATTAAATATGAAGCTCATAATAACGAATATTGGCACAAATGGATAGAAAGACGTCCGATTCAAATGTTGATCGTCAGTGCTGTATTAGTATTGATCGGAGGCCTTGTAGAGATCATTCCTATGATGATGATCGATAACAATGTACCAAAAATAGCTTCAGTAAAACCATATACTCCTCTCGAGTGGGAAGGTAGAGATATTTATATCAGGGAAGGCTGTGTAGGATGTCACTCTCAGATGGTAAGGCCTTTCAGGTCAGAGACAGAGAGATATGGAGAATATTCCAAATCGGGTGAGTTCATTTATGACCGACCTTTCCTATGGGGAAGTAAGCGTACAGGACCGGATCTCCACAGAGTAGGTGCTAAATATCCAGACAGCTGGCACTACAACCACATGATGGATCCTACATCCATGGCTCCGGGCTCTATCATGCCTCCATATCCTTGGTTGCATAAAAATAATTTAAATACACAGTACACAGCATCAAAAATCAAGATATTACAATCTTTAGGTACGCCATATCCAGATGGGTTTGCTGATAAAGCAGTAGATGATCTGAAAGCGCAGGCTAAAAAAATCACAGAAAGTCTTGCAAAAGATAAGATTACTCAAGAGAACCTGGAAAATAAAGAGATTGTAGCATTGATAGCTTATCTGCAAAGATTGGGAACGGATATTAAAGTCAAAGTACCTACTAAATAATCAATCATCTATAAAAATTTAAATCATGGCAAAGTATATTTTAGAAGGCGCTGGCAATATCAACTGGATGGCAATTTTTGCACTCATTACATTTTTAATCATATTTATTATGAGTGCGATCTTGGCTTTCAGAAAAGACAATCCAGTAATCAAAAGAATGGAAAATCTTCCACTCGATGACGATGCCTGAATAATAATAATTAAAATTAAATAATTAATCAAAAATAAAATGATGAAGAAGCTTTTATTAACCATCATAATATATATCACTACATTAATCAGTGCCGTCGGTACATTTGCCCAGACTGCTGCTGTGCCAGCCACAGATGCACCCGGACAGCCAGCACCGAATATATTCAATCTTGCATACAATAATATTTTATTAGTATTGGCAGTATTGGTACTTATTGGTGTCATCCTCGCTGGTTTGAGTCTTATTTGGGCACTTATTGAAGTGCAGAAGATGAAACTTCTCGAAAAATTCGGAACGGAAGGCTTGGAAAAAGCCAACTTAACATCTTCCGGATCCTTTTGGAGCACTATTTCTGAAAAGGCTTGGAACTTAGTGCCAAAAGATAAAGAAGCAGATATTGACCTTGGGCACGAATACGATGGAATCCGTGAGCTCGACAACTCGTTGCCACCATGGTGGTTGTGGTTATTTTATGGTACGATCATCTGGGCAGCTGTATATCTTTGGTATTATCACGTATCTGACAAAGGACCAAATCAGGAGCAAGAGTATATTGCTGCCATGGAAATGGGTGAAGCTGAAAAAGCAAAATTTCTAGCTACTCAGGCAGATGCCATAGATGAAAAAACAGTATCATTACTCACTGCCGAAGGTGATTTGGCTGAAGGTAAAGAAATTTATACAGCCAACTGTTTGGTTTGTCATGGTGCGAATGGTGAAGGAACAGTTGGACCTAACTTTACAGATAATTACTGGATTCATGGCGGCAGTATCAATAATTTGTTCACTACCATTAAATATGGTGTGCCTGAAAAGGGAATGATTTCATGGAAGTCACAACTAAGACCGGGAGCGATGCAAAAAGTGGCCAGTTATATATTGTCTCTACAAGGTACCAACCCACCCAATCAAAAAGCTCCACAAGGAATTTTGTATGAAGCGGGAAGTGCACCGGTTGCTAAAGACAGTACTGCCGTAGGTGCAGCACCGGCGGCAACAGATAGTACAGCGGTAGCACCTGCAGCAGATACGAAAAAGTAAAAGTGTTTTTGTAACCTAAAAATTTGTAATGAAACTCATTTTAAATATTTGGGTATAAAATTAATTTGTAATATGGCAGGGAGAAATTTTAAAATAACTTTCTGCCATGGTTTTTTATATCTGTACATATAGTCATGGATACATTAGTTACACTACCTTTATGTCAAATGATTTAATTTTGTATTAAAATATTTCAACAATGTCTTTAGATCAAAATACTAAGAATAGTGAACAGTTCAGAGATCAAATATCAACGGTAGACAAAAGCGGAAAACGGGTCTGGATATATCCCAAAAAACCATCCGGAAAATTTACAAACTACCGTACATGGTTATCTTATGTATATTTTGTGATTCTGTTTGGTCTGCCATTCATTAAAGTAAATGGTGAGCCATTCATTTTAATCAATATTCTGGAAAGAAATTTTATCCTATTTGGTTTGCATTTTGGCCCGCAAGACTTTTATCTATTTGCTATCGCAATGCTTATTTTTTTAGTATTTATCATCCTCTTCACGGTAGTATTTGGAAGGCTTTTTTGTGGTTGGATATGTCCCCAAACCATTTTTATGGAGTTGGTGTACAGACGTATAGAGTATGCCATTGACGGGGATTACAATGCTCAAAGGAGGCTTGACGCATCTCCATGGACAATTGACAAAATCATCAAAAGAGTCAGCAAACAAGCTATATTTTTTGGTATTGCAGTATTGATCTCCAATACATTTCTGGCATATATCGTAGGTTTGGATGAAGTGATAAAAATTATACAGGAACCTATATCTATGCATACTGGTGGATTTATAGCCATGATTATTTTTTCATTTGTTTTTTATATAGTTTTCGCTAGATTGCGTGAGCAGGTATGTACCACGATATGTCCGTACGGAAGGCTGCAAGGTGTGATGCTGGACAATAAATCGCTTGTAGTAGCGTATGATTTTGTTCGTGGCGAACCAAGAGGGAAAATTCATAAAAATAAAATAATTTCCCAACCTGCTGCAGTAACAGCGGATGTAGGAGAAGACTATTTTGCATCAGTACAAAATAAACTTGGTGACTGCATTGACTGTAAATTGTGCATACATGTCTGTCCTACAGGTATAGACATCAGAAATGGTACTCAGCTGGAGTGTGTCAACTGTACCGCTTGTATGGATGCTTGTGACGAAGTCATGGAAAAAGTGAACCGACCTAAAGGACTCATAAGGTTAGATAGCATAGAGGGTATAGAAAAAGGTGAACATAAATTTTTAAATGCCAGAACTATAGCGTATTCAGCAGTCTTGTTTATACTAATAGGCGTAGAAGTTGTATTATTTTCTCTAAGGTCTGATGTAGAAGTTCTTTTTCTGCGAACTGGTGGATTGCTTTCTCAGGAACAAGCCGATGGTAGCATCAGCAACTTGTATAATTATCAGATGATCAATAAAACGGCAGATTCACTATCCATAGAGTTTAAAATGCTGGAACCTGAAGCTGGAACTTTTGAAATTATTGGTGGTAAGAAGCCTGCAGTAGATAAAAATAGTAAATCCGAAGGCGCGGTATTCATTAAAATTCCTAAGAATAAACTCGAAGGAGGCAAAAATAAGATAGTCATCGGCGTATATGCTGAAGGCAAGTTGATCACAAAAGTGAAAACTACCTTCTTTGGACCCATGAAGTAATTTTGAACTTGATAAGCCTGTCGATTGTTAACATTTTATAAGTCACAATCACGGGCTTTTTTTACTTTTTTTAAATTTATTATTTACCATGAAATTCAATTGGGCAACTGGTCTCACTATATTTTTTATCATTTTCGTAGGTACACTAATTTTTGTGGTGTATCAATCTACGCAGGTGCACGATAGCTTGGTGGTAGAAAATTATTATGACGAAGACATTAACTATCAAAGTCACTACGATAAAAAACAAAATACAGCTGATCTTGCCATCAAAGTCAAAACTGAATATAACAGAGATGCCAGAGAAGTGGTGATCACATTCCCTATAGATTCGGTATCTGTCACATCAGGCCAGATTCTTCTTTACAATCCTTATTCTGAAAAGTCCGATGTCAAATACGACTTTAATCTAGGCAAGGAAGCTCTTTACAGACTGCCAGTAGATAAAATAAAAGCAGGACGATGGAAGCTGAAGATTGACTGGAAACGAGGCGACAAAACCTACTATCAGGAAGAAGAAATCATTATATAATCCCAAAGTAAATTGGTATGCAAAATTTTAGGATTTTCAATGAAGTATCCGCGGCGTCGGATGTATTAAAATCTGCATTTTTCGCAACATAATTTCTTTGTACCATAAAAGAATGTTTTGTACTGGATAGCATTTACACTTGGATTTTTTGGAAGCTTGCACTGTATAGGAATGTGCGGACCACTGGCTCTGGCTGTGCAAACCAGTAAAAAAGTAACTGGTCCAGCCGCTTTTTTCTCATCATTACAATATAATATCGGTCGTACTATAGGATATGTTAGTCTTGGACTTTTATTTGGATTATTGGGAAGTGCTGCATCCTTTGGCGGAGTACAGCGTGCTGTTTCTATTGTTTTAGGTTTAGTGATGGTCATGTTTTTTTTATTTTCTATCAATCCGGATCATTTGATATCGAAAATGCCAGCCATCAATAGATTTTACACATCTATCAGCCAGAAATTATTCGGATTACTGCGCAAGAGTGAAAAAGTACCATCCTTATATCTCGGCACAATCAATGGATTTCTTCCATGCGGTTTGGTCTATATAGCCATAGCTGGAGCTATATCATTAAGCAACATTTGGGGAAGCGTTGGCTTTATGCTTTTTTTTGGATTGGGTACTTTTCCTGCTATGATTGGAGTCACATTGGGACATCAGGCAGTCAGTCAAAAGCTACGGATATCCCTGAAGCGACTTTACCCAATCATTACACTGGTCATGGGTGCTTATTTGATATACAGAGGTTTGATGTCAAAATTACCTTTAGAGCTTGACTTCTTTGAAGCACTGAAAAATCCAGTGATGTGTCATTGATACATTACAGGACTATTCTTATCTTTTTATCGACTACCGACATATTTGCTATCATTTGAATCTATACAATTGATTTTTAATACTTTTGTTAAAAATATAAAAAATGACTGTACGACCTTATATTTTGGCCGAAACCAACTGGAAAGCCGTAAAGAATGAAAATTATGATCTGGCAGTATTACCTTGGGGAGCCACTGAAGCGCACAATTATCATTTACCTTATTCTACAGATGTGATTGAAGCAGACGCTATGGCGGCTGGAGCGGCAAAAGTTGCATACGAAAAAGGAGCCAAGGTAATCGTACTACCCGCTATTCCATTTGGAGTAAATACTGGTCAGCATGATGTAAAACTGGATATCAATCTTAACCCATCTACACAGTTGGCCATTCTGAATGATATCATCGAGACCCTCAATCGGCAAAATATCCACAAACTTGTAATCATAAACAGTCATGGCGGCAATGATTTTAGACAAATTTTGCGTGAATTGGGCCTGAGATTTCCTAAAATGTTTCTTGCAGAAGTAGATTGGTACAAATTTAAAGAAATCAAACAGTATTTTGAAGAACCGGGAGATCATGCGGGAGAAGCCGAAACCAGTATTATGCTGCATCTGAAACCCGAATGGGTTTTGCCTCTTCATGATGCTGGAGAAGGAGCAGCAAAAAAATTCAAATTTAAGGGCATGCAGGAAGGTTGGGCATGGTCAGAAAGGCATTGGAACAGCGTAACTCAGGATACCGGCATAGGTAATCCGGCAGCAGCTACAGCAGAAAAAGGGGAAGTATTTTTAAATTTTCTATCCAATAAAATAGGTGAGTTTCTGTATGAAGTTGCGATAACAGATAGGGATAAGTTTTATACATCAGAATAAAGTAGCTTCACTATAACTAGAAATCAAACACAATGAATATAAAAACTATTAACAAAATATTCTTAAAGACAAGTGAGTTCTATTCTTGCTTCAGAATTTGTTCCAGTTCGCTAATTATCATGGCTGTAGCGCCCCATAATTTGTAGCCATTTATATCATAGTAAGGTGTATCTGGCAAAACTATATCTCTGACCTGAATATCAGCAGTCCCTTTATTTTTGGCTTTTGCAAAATGAGTTACAGGTACTTCTATTATATTTTTAACTTCTGTATCCTGTTTGCTGAACCTTGGATATTCTGTAGTAAATCCAATATAAGGATGAACTAAAAAGTTACTGACATATACAAACACAGGCGTAAGACTTCCCAATATACCAATATTATCCGGTGGGACGCCTATTTCCTCATACGTTTCCCTAAGTGCACAATCTTCATAAGAATAATCGCTGGTATCTAATTTGCCACCCGGAAAACTTATTTGACCAGCATGTTTGTCTTCTGGATGGTGACTTGCTCGTTCTATGAGGCTGATGTGCCATTCGTTGTCTTTGGGAAATAATAATGCCAAGACGCAGGCTACTTTATGGTCAGGAGTAATGATTCTGTATTTCTCGCTACCTTTGGGGGCCATAAGGTTTTGATATTTTTCACCAGGCAGGTCCTGATAAAGTCTCTTTTCAAGATTCTGAATGAATTTTACATCCATCAGATTATATTAATATTAAGCAATAAAACAACAAAAATAATGTTATTTAGGCCCATTTGATTTAACAATGTAATTTTCTAAAGCTTTGGTCATCGACGGTGCTTCAGGAGTTGGTGCCTTTATATTTACAAAAAGTCCTTTATCTTCTGCCGCTCTACAGGTAGCATTTCCGAATACGGCTATTCTGGTATTGTTTTGCTTGAAGTCAGGAAAATTTTCAAACAATGATTCTATTCCTTGCGGGCTAAAAAATGCCAAGATATCATAATATACATCACTAAGATCAGTCAAATCTGCTGAGACTGTATTGTACATAACTACTTCTGTATGATTGATATTCAATTTTTCAAGGAAACTTACTATTTCCGTAGAACCAAGATTGGAACATGGGAGAAGAAATTTTTCATTTTTGTATTTATTGAAATAGTGTGCCAAGTCCTCAGACACCCTTTTGCCTACAAAAACTTTCCTTTTTCTATAAAGAATAAACTTCTGTAGGTAGTTGGCTATAGCTTCTGTAAGGCAAAAATACCTTGTATCCTGTGAAATTCTTGCTCTTGTTTCTTCGGCAAGCCTAAAAAAATTATCAACAGCTCCTTTACTATTAAAAATAACACACGGAAATTCAGCAAGGCTGATTCTGTTTTTACGAAATTCTTTTTCAGATACAGGCGCTACTTGTATAAATGGTCTCCAGTCTATTTTAAGATTCCATTTTTGTTCCATATCAAAGTATGGGGACTTATCTTCTGGTTTAGGCTGCGAAACCAAGAGTGATTTTACAGTATTATATTTTTCAATATATTGAGCTTCTACCTGTGACGCTATGCTTTTACTTGCCATTTACTCCAATAAGTTTACTAAATATTTAGTTATTATTGTCCCAAATTCATCACTGATTTGATCAGAATTAATACAGGAGCAATTTCAAAAGCACAAAGGTATAAAAAAATTTGAAATATTCTACCCATCAAATGTTCTGAAACAATAAATATTCCTCTTATTGTCCTGAGCAATACTAAAATCGCCAAAACAATAAATGAAATGTTTAGTATTATTTCCTGAATCCCATTCGGCCCGAAAGCGATTAAAAAATTTAGGGGGATTAATATCAAACCAGCAAATTGATTAAAAATCATGATAGCAAAGCTATATAAATCTGTGTATTTATTTACATCAAAAATTTTACCAAGTAAACTTAGACTTAGATGTCTAATGATATACAAAAAAATAACACCGGACAAAATGGCAAGAAATACATAAATCCCATTTGGTGCGCCTAAAGATGATGCTGCCAAATATAAAAATACGGCAAGATTTATACTAAAAACAAAATAAAGCAGAAATAAATAGGAAGAAAATTTAGTACTCTCTTCACGATAGAAAAGTTTTAACATGTTTTCATTCAGTATCGAACGATAAATCAAAACCGGCGCTTTCCTTTTAAGATTCAATACTATGGCTAAAATACCACATGCCAAAAGTAAAAACCAAAAAAGAAAACCATTGGAAGTACGGGTCGTTTCGATTTGGTTATTTGGATTTTCATCATTAATAGAAATAGCAGATTTTCTTAAGGGCACATGATCGATCTCAAATGGATTTTCATCAGGCGATGGCGTTTCCCTGGATTTTATACTTTTTTGATCTTTTGTTGGTGTGACTGAAACTAATGTGTCATTTTGGTCAGCAGTTGACTTTGTCTGAGATATTATTGTATCAGTTAAGGGCAGTTTCTTAAGTCTGGGTTTGATTTCAAAAGGATTACTTTTGGATTGAGCAGAAAGAAATGAAATTATAACAAGAAAAATATATCCTGTATAAATAAATCTGCGTTGGTATATGTTAAATACTTTCATCGGGGGCTCAAAATTAGGAAATATCTTGGTTATAAACAATTTTGACTATAACTTCTTATCTTTGAGCGGGATAAAAAATAATTATGCCAAATAATTTAATCAGAAGAATTATAATATTGGGAGGGTTGTCTATCATAGGAATCCTTTTTGTACAATCTTACTGGCTGCTGAAAACCTGGGACATTAAAGACAAGGAATTTGATCAGTCTGTCAATATTGTACTTCGAAATGTAGGTGAGCGAATGGCCAAATATAATAAAACTTTGTTGCCAAAAACGGATCTCGTACAACGACGCTCATCCAATTATTATGCTGTAAACATAAATAGCGCCATTGATGCCGGGTTATTGGAACAATATCTGCTGCAGGAAATGACTAAACAGTCGCTCAATATAGACTTTGAATATGCAGTGTACGATTGTGTCACGGATGAATTGGTTTATGGTAATTATTGTAGTGCTGAAAATAAAGATGAAAAAGACATTAAAAAAAGTAAAAAACTACCAAAATTTAATGATCTCATTTATTATTTTGTCGTAAGATTTCCCAAAAGAGAAAGTTTTTTGCTGGCAAACAGAAATATGACCTTGACACTGACCTTACTTTCAGTATTGGCAATTGCATTTTTTTTATATAGCATGTGGGTTATTTTGGAGCAGAAAAGATTGTCGGAACTGCAGAAGGACTTTATCAATAATATGACCCATGAATTCAAAACCCCTATTTCGTCCATCAAGATAGCTTCAGATTTTCTGGCAAATGATCAATATGTAAAAAGTAATGCCAGATTGACTAAGTATACTCAGATAATCAGGGATCAAAACCAACGGCTCAATGATCAGGTAGAGAAGGTATTGAATGTTGCCAGATTAGAAAAGGACAGTATTGAGCTTAAAAAGGAAATTTTTGAGATAAATCAAACGTTAAGTGATATAATCAATAACGAATCATTGAAATTAAAACTAGGAAATATTACTTTTACACCTTTAGAATCGATGGTTTATATCAATGCTGATAAACTTCATTTTGTAAATGTTGTTGCTAACATGATTGACAATGCAATAAAATATAGTAATGACGTGCCTGTAGTGGAGATAAAACTGAACAATGTAGGCAATGAAGTGTCTTTACATATCAGCGATCAGGGTATAGGAATAGATAAAGAAAACCAGAGAAAGTTGTTTGATAAGTTCTACAGGGTATCTACCGGAGATGTTCATAATGTGAAAGGATTCGGACTTGGTTTATTTTATGTTAAAAATATTTGTTTGGCGCACGGCTGGCCTATTCAGGTGCAGTCTCAGCTGGGTGAAGGGTCTGAATTTATTATTACAATTCCAAAATTTAAAGAAGCATGAGCGAAAAATCAAAAATTTTATATGTCGAAGATGACGAAACATTAAGTTTTGTTACAAAGGATAATCTGGAGTTGCATGGTTATAAGGTTGATCATTGTTTGGATGGTGAAAGCGCCATCGAATCTTTTTTTAATGAAAGTTATGACCTTTGTATTTTGGATGTGATGCTTCCTAAGATGGATGGATTTGCTGTAGCAGAAAAAATAAGAGCGACGGATCCGAACATACCGATTTTATTTCTTACCGCAAAATCAATGAAAGATGACAGGATTCACGGACTAAAAATAGGAGCGGATGATTATATCACAAAACCATTTAGTATCGAAGAGCTGATCCTTAAAATCGAAGTTTTTCTTCGCAGAAAGTATGTGTCTGTGTCTGTAAATGATCAATACAAAGTGGGAAATTACAATTTTGATTATAGAAATCTGATCTTGTCAATGGATGGAGACGACCGAAGTCTGACTCAAAAAGAAGCTGATTTATTAAAAATGCTGTTGGATCACAAAAATAATGTGGTCAAACGAAGCCTGATACTTGAAAAATTATGGGGCGAAGATGACTATTTTCTGGGTAGAAGTATGGATGTATTTATCAGCAGACTTAGGAAATATTTGTCTGGTGACCCGAAAATAAAACTGGATAATATACATGGGGTAGGCTTTAAACTTATGATAGATGCATCTTGAAAGATATCATTAAATTATACCGATTACAATGCCGACATGGTGAAATAAATCTTTAATTAATGAATAATCGCAAGGTGATATCATCGACTTTTTATTGAATAATAGTGTATATATGACAATTTGATATTTTTTTATTCATGTTTAATATTA
>Ga0105048_10006018_pt1 | contig 19554 bp, 13 predicted proteins | sample MAT05_FD_78382 | JGI IMG/M metagenome (GOLD analysis project Ga0105048, IMG submission 78382) | Freshwater microbial communities from Lake Fryxell liftoff mats and glacier meltwater in Antarctica - MAT-05 | ecosystem: Environmental > Aquatic > Freshwater > Ice > Liftoff microbial mat | place... | reverse complement strand
CAATCCGTTTTTTTTCAATGCCACGCCTGATACAACAGCTTTTGTTTCACTGGTCAATGTAAATGCTTCGGGTTGTCAAGCGACTGTTTCTGGCAACGCCCAGGTAGCTGTTCGTCCGGCGCCTGTGGCTATGATTGCCTCCGATACCCTGCAGGTATGTCAGGCGCAACTTGTAGATCTGTTTGTCCATTTTTCAGGCGCGCCAGGGCCTTACACCTACATATATACCGTTAACAGCATCCCTTCGGATACCATCACCACGTCGTTTGCAACTGATACATTGAGCTTCATGCCAGTTTCTGGCAACTACCTTTACGCCCTCGATTCGGTGGGGGCAGGCGTTTGTCCAGGAATGGTGATTGGTCAGTTTCTGTTCCAGGTCGTGCAATCCATTACAGCAAGCATCAGTGGGAATGACACCCTGTGTGGACCAGGTGGTGTAGATCTGACGGTAGATTTTACTGGAACCGGACCATTTACCTTCGTTTACGCCATCGATGGTATAGCGCAACCCTCTGTTACGACTTCCAACAACCCATACCTTTTAACGGTTTCTCCAACGGCAACCTCGTTGTACACGCTGTTATCGGTAGAAGCGCCCGGCTGCACAGGAACCGTATCGGGACAAGCGGAAGTAATAGTCCAGCCTGGCGCTTCCGGCGTTTTGAGCGGAGGCGGCGTAACGTGTACCGGTGGTACGGGAAGTACCATTACCATCACTTTCAGCGGACCTGGTCCGTACACCTATGTTTATTCCGCCGATAATGTGGATGAGCCACCCGCAACTGCAAGCAATACCGTTGTTGTTATTCCTGTAAACCCAAGCAATGGAACGTTTTACAGACTTGAATCGGTGAGTAATGGAGCTTGTGACGGACAGGCAACAGGTGGCGTTTGGGTTTTTGTTTTTACACCGCCTACAGCTGATCTTACCGGCGATGCCACCATTTGCAACGGTGTAGATACAAGCCTGACCATCGACTTTACGGGTACAGGGCCATTCACCATTGTTTATTCCATTGATGGGGTGCTCCAGGCTCCCGATTCTACCTTTGACGACCCTTACTTCATTCCGGTAAACATCTCTTCTACCACAGAATATGCTCTGATCAGCGTGGAATCGCCAGGTTGTTCAGGCATACCCATTGGTGATGCTACCATCACCGTCAACTATCCGCCTCAGGTAACCAACGTCAACATCCTGTGCAACAACAACGACATTACCTACCAGGTTGAATTTGACCTGCAGGGACAGGCGCCCTTTACCATCACCGGATTGACGGGAACCATTGATGCTTCCAACCATTTTGTCAGCGATCCCATACCGCAGGCAATGCTTTACAACGTTATGGTGGGTGATGCAAATGGTTGTGATGAGGTGCCCTTAACAGGTATTTCCGTTTGCAATTGTACATCGTCAGCAGGAACCATGTCGCAAGTTCTGGAAACAACCTGTGATGGACTTCCAGTGACTGCTACTTTCAACAACGACGGTGTACTGGACGCAAACGATGTTTTACAATACGTACTGCATACGGGTTCCGGAGCCACACTGGGCACAGTACTTGCTGTCGGTCCAACTGCTCAGTTTGCATTCATTCCGGGTGTAACACTTTCCGGAACAACCTATTATGTTTCAGCTGTGGTTGGCAACAACAATGGTTCTGGATCGGTAGATCTGAACGATCCATGTTTGTCCGTAGCTGTGGGTGGACCGGTCCGATGGGTGCCGGCGCCTACCGCAAGTTTGAGTGGAATGTTCGACGTATGTCCAAACGAACCCCAGGTACTGGGTGTGACATTCACCGGACAGGCGCCCTACAGCCTTACGTATACAAACAACGGATCGCCGGTTTCTATAATTTCCAATCAAAACAACTTCAACATCATTGTCACCCTTCAGCAGTCGTCTGCTTTTGTGCTTACCTCCGTTCAGGATCAAAATTGCACTGGAACGGTCAGTGGACAAGCAACGGTTACCGTACACCCTGCACCGTTAATTGGAAACATTCAGGTATTGTGTGATCCGACAGGTCAAAATTATACCCTTTCGTTTGATGTAGTTGCTGGAGACCAGGCAACTGCTGTGGTAGGTGGCCTTGCCGGTGTTTACAATCCAACCAACGGCACCTTTTTATCGACGCTTGTACCAGTGGCCAATCCCTACAATGTTACGCTTGCGGATTTTTGGCAATGCGGACAGGATGATGCCAGCGGTGTAGCGTTGTGCAATTGCACGACAGCGGCAGGCACGATCACCAGCGCACCCCAGCAAGCCTGCATTGAAGACATCATAGGTTTGCCTGCTTCCACCGGTTCATTCCTCGATTTTGATGATGGTTTGGTTTACCTTTTGGTTACGACGCAGGATCCTTCTACCTGGACAATATTGCAACAAACGGCCATTCCGGTTTTTAGTTTTTTGCCCGTAATCATGACGCCCGGTCAAACGTACTTTGTCGTGGCCATCGCAGGCAATGCTTCAGGTCCTGGCGTCGATTCGAACGATCCATGCCTTTCCATATCCAATGCGGTAAACGTCTTGTGGCAAATTCCACCATCAGCAGTGCTTTCGGGAAATGCAACAATCTGCACGGGCGAAACGGCCCAGCTTTCAGTACAGTTTGCCGGTGGCGCTGCTCCTTATGCGTTCGTAATCAACGATGGAACAACGAATCTATCTTTTACCACCAGTCAAAATCCATACATCCTTGGTGTTTTACCAACGGCACCCATTAGCATGTATTCCCTCGTATCATTTGCCGATGGAAATGGCTGCGATGGCACCATAAGTGGAAATGCACAGGTAACCATTGCAGCTTCTCCAACTGCAACCATCAATTTTGATACCACCTTGTGCCAGGGAAGCAATGCTGTGTTCCCCATTGTTTTTACCGGTACCCCACCCTACCAGTTGGTGTATGCGGTGAACGGTAATCCTCAACCGGTATTGGTCGTGCCACAAAACACGTTTACCATCATAGTCAGCAACATACAATCCGACCAGACTTATACCCTGGTTTCGGTTCAGGACGCTGTTTGCACGGGCACGGTGGGTGGAAGCGGTACTATTCAATTACAGGAACCAGCCAGCATAGATCTTACGCCGGCCGGACAAGACATTTGTTCAGGAGATTCAGCTTATGTAACCCTGGAACTTGAAGGTGGCTCATACTTCATGGTCATTTTGTCGGACGGGCTAAATCAGTTTGTTTTCGACAGTGTTACCAACGGTGCCGTTATTGCTTTTGCCTCGAACCAAATGAACACAACATACAGTGTGACCGGATTTTCGGCCTATGGAAACCCTTGTCCCGGAAACATCGGACCAGGTGTGTCAGTACAGGTGTCTTTTCTTCAGGTGACAGCATCCTTGTCGGACTACAACGGATTCAATGTAGGCTGCAACGGTGACAGCAACGGATCGATCCAACTTGCCATTGATGGAGGCATTACGCCTTACCAGATTTTGTGGAGCCAGGGAGGGACGGGTACTACCGCAGGCAATCTCAATGCGGGAATGTACAGCGCGACGGTAACCGATGCAGCTGGCTGCATCTACGAACAGTCCTTTGAAATCACTGAGCCAACAGCATTAAGGCCTGAATACCTGACTTCGTCGCCCATTTGTGTTGGTGATGCTACAGGAAACATACAAATCAATTCCATTGAAGGTGGTATTTTGCCCATCGGTGTGAGCATCAATGGCAGTGCTTTGACCGACATCACATCGTATCCTTATGTGATAAACAACCTGGCGGACGGTGAGTATGAATTGATTTTTATGGATGCCAATGGTTGTGAAAACATCCTAAACCTTACCATTGTGCCAGCCTCGCCTTTGGTTGTCGATCTCGGCCCGGATCAAAACCTTGAATACGGTGAATCTACCGTACTGGAAGCTCTGGTGAACTCAACGTCCATCGATAGTTTTTTCTGGTCACCACAAACCTACCTCTTAGCACCCAATGCACTGATTACAGAAGCGGAACCTTTGAATTCCATTGTCTATGAGTTTTGGGTTCGGGACCTGGCAGGTTGTGTGGCTTCAGATGCTCTGCAGATCAATGTGCAACGTGTGGATCGCGTGTACATTCCGAACGTATTCAGTCCGGACGGCAATGGCCAGAACGATGTGTTTACGTTGTTTGCCGGACAGCAGGTCATAAACGTACGAAGCATGCGCATCTACGACCGATGGGGTGAATTACTTTTTGAAAAACTGGACATACAGCCCAACGATGAGACTGCGGGTTGGGATGGATACACGAGGGGTAAACAGGTGATGCCCGGTGTTTATGTGTATGTCGTGGAAATTGAATATTTTGATGGTAATAGTGAGGTCTTCGAAGGTGATGTAACGGTCGTACGTTGATGCTTTATTTTACCAGATAGGCATATACGCTGGCGCCGTTTCCCACGAGCAATACCGGTTTTTTATCATCGGCTCTCAAAGGCGTCAGCGTAAATGCCGTGCTTCCAGCCAGAGGAAAATCCTGGTGGACTTTGCCTTTTCCATCGATGAGCCAGATTTTTCTTTTTTTGGACGAAAGCAAGCCCAATTGTCCGTTTGTGCCGGCATCGAACAAGGTTTCAGCTCCATCAATGCTGATGGATGACCAATTTTTAAAGTTTGTGCCTTCGTATCCCTTGATGGACAGTTGTTTTCCATTGTAAACTGCATAGTCGAATCGTGCATCACCTTGGAGTTGTGCAAAAACGAAATAGGCATTTACGCCTGTTGCAACCGTGGTTTTGATGAGGTCAAATTGGCTGCCTTCAAGATTTACCACCACCACTTTCCCGGCGGTATTGGCGCAGGTTATGCGTGGTGCAGATCCGTGGGCGTCGCATTGTGGAGCCAAGATGAAGGTGCCCTCTAAAAATACAGGCTGGAATCTATGGACTCCGTTTCGGGCAAATACGCTTAGTTTCCCCTTGGTGCTTAAACCAACGAGGTAATCCTTGTTCTTATGCACAAAGTGTTGGATGGGTGTATGAATGCTGCCAACACCTGGCTTGGGGTTCCATCCAGGAAGAGGTCTTCCGTATTGATCATAACCGTACAAATTGCCATTGTCGCATGCTATGAAAAAATGGTATTTTTGGTTTCCATCAAAATCCGCAACGTTCACGCCGTTTGTAGCGGAAGATTGTAGTTTGAGAGGAAAGCCTTCGATATCCTCACCTTTTTCATCAACAATCCATATGTCCTCTGCCGTGTTGAAAAGAAAACATGGTTTCTGGTTGTTGTAAAAGTCTATGGCTTTCACTTCAGAAAGAACGGGTCCGGTAAACTGACGACGCCAAAGAACAGTGCCGCCCTGATCCATGCAATACAGTTCGTTTTTCTGGTCCTGAACAAAAATATTTTTATCCCTACCCTTCAATCCCGTTGCATTTGGAGCATTGCGTGCCGGGGATTTGAGTGCTGTTTTCCACAGAATACTCGCTTCCCTGTTTTGGGTGGCGCCTTTTTTTTGCCAGGAAGGCGATAACACGATGCCTCTGTTTTTAACCAAACCGACATCCCAGGACAACAATCCCAGGTTGCTGAAAGCGGCAATGTCTTTGTTGATGCTTTCGCCTGATTGCATCAAATTTTGCAACAACATAGGCAAAGAGGAAGCATCGAACAACAACATACCCTGGCTTTCGGGTGCAAGGTTTCGCCTGAGCTGAAGGTAGTCTGTACTGCTTGCCATGGTTTGGTTGATTACGTATTTGTCAATCCAAACTTCAAGTGTGGAAGCGGAGGGTGCGACGACGAGGTAGTTGCCCAAAATACCTGCTACCGGATTTCGAAATGCTGCATTGTTGCTTCCAAGCATGGCTTGCAGAAAATCATTGTGCAGAAATTCCCACACGTGGAAGGTATTGTAGGTACGTTTACGGACCAGACCGCGGGATTTTCCATAGGCGTTGAGGCTTTTCTCCACCATTCGTTCGTCGTCAAATCCGAGCACCAGGCACTGGTCGTCCAGAAGGGTTTGAACATTGGGCTGGGTGATCACATACGCCGCTTCGCGTCGGAGCCAGGGCGCAATGTACCTGCGAAAATCGGTGTCGCCTCCATCAATCCAGGATTTGAGCGGTTGCAGATTGGAAGTCAGTCCCGTCCAGGCAAGCAACGCCGTGTTGTCGGGGAGTATGCTGAAAACGGAGTCACGTGCAACTTTCCGGCCCTGGGTGTTGAAAGCAGAGAGGTTTTTGGAGGAGCCCAACAGGTCGACTTTTTCTCCATCCCATGCAATACCGATCCAGTTGATTTGCCTGGCAAACCATGTTGGAAAAGGCTGCCACGGTTCAGCCATTTTGTTGTGGAAAAGTGCTGGCAGGTTTTCAGGACGTATAAAGAACTGGATGGCAGCTTTGCTCTTAGGCATGGTTGTTTTCTTCTTATCCCACCAGCTCGGGCCAGATTTCCCTGTTTTGAGGCCTTCTTCTACCAGGTAAGAAAAACGGGAAAATAGCAACAGGTTACGGCATCTGGCAAATACGAATTTATCCTGTTGGCCTATACGGACTGTATAAAGTGTTTGGTTGCCGAATTGTGAGGGGAATACCCTTATGTCAGGGTCCAAATTGTTGAGCCAATCTTCAATAGAAGGCGCTTCAGGGCATTCAAGAATAAAAAGACCATGCAGACTGTCGGATTCTTCGAGGGTAAAGCCGGCAAGTATGGTATTGTTTGCAAAGCTTTTTTGGTAATCGGAATTTTTAGGAAGCAGTTTTTCCACCAGCCCTAAATCGCGCTGCATACGGGTTAATAAGGAAGTTTTGAAAACTTCGGACCAGGGTGTTTTTTTTTGGCTTCCAAATATTGTGCGAGCCTCTCTGAGGTTGTTCATCCGCAAAACGCAGGTAACGCTTTGGGGTAAACTGTCCTGCGGGGAAAGTTGTTTGAAAAACAGAAAGTAGACAATAAGGACAACGAACAGCAAAAGAGCGCTTGCGCCCAGCCAGATTTTGGTAGGTAATGGTTTTATTTGCATTTGCAAAACACGTTCTTGGAATATTCAACGGCTAAATAGGGGATTTTTTCTGACTTTTCGTCTTCAAATTTGTGCAGCAACCTTTTGCTGTGCTTCAGCAACCACCAACCAGCACATGTTATACCCAAATTCGCTTCTGTTTTTACGCCTTGCGGCAATCATGGGCGCTACCGCCGTAGCCATTGGCGCGTTTGGAGCGCATGGCCTCAAACCAAAATTGGATGCTTACCAGCTTGGTATTTTTGAAAAAGGCGTTCAATACCATTTTTACCACAGCCTTGCATTACTTGCGGCGGCCATCCTTTTGCAAATGCAACCAGACAACCCCTATTTTAAGTGGGCGGGTTACTTGTTTGTCGCTGGTATTTTTGCCTTTTCCGGCTCCTTATACCTCATGGCATGCAAAAATTTGCTGCCTTTCGGGGTATCCTGGGCAGGACCGGTTACGCCGCTGGGAGGTTTGTGTTTCATTGCCGGTTGGATGATGTTGTTTTGGGCAACCTTTCAGGACCGATGAAAAAAAAGAGTCACTCCAAAATTTCTTTGAAGTGACTCTTTCAGCATCGTGCTTTTTTGCGCTTTACCTAACAATGGAAAGCTTTTGGCTCGAACGGCCAATACCATTGTCGAGGACAATGAAGTACAAACCATTGGGAATGGATTCGAGTGGTAGTGCAATATTGTTCAAACCACTGTTGATGCGAACTCCTTGCAAGCTTTGGATCCGGCGGCCCAGGGCATCGAACACATTGATGTTGGCTTCAAAGGCATTTTCGGCCTGGATGGCAACATTGATGCTTTGTGATTCGTGAACCGGATTGGGCCAAATTTGCCATCCTGACAAACCTTCAACCTCATTGACATCGGAAGTCAACGGTGTTTTGAACGATTGCTGGCGGGCAATGGCGCAGGTTGCGTATTCGTTGAAAGGACGAACACGCCAGAAGTACGTTCTGTTGGATTGCAACGATTCAACCAGAACAGAGGTTTGGTTGGTGATGAACGTCTGAGCGTTCGGCGAAGCGTAATTGGTGGTGATGTCTACTTCTACGAGGTATTGGGTTGCTCCATCAACAGCATTCCATTGGAACAGAATGTTATCAAAATACTGGGTGGTTTGTCCACTTATGGGTGCGATCAACAGGTCCGCAGGGGTAATAATTTCGTTTGCCGGCGGCGTGTAAGTGTTGTCGAGGTAGTTGCGTGCAGGAGTTTGAAGGTCGGCATTGATAATGTCCATTTGCATGGGTGTAAAGGCATAGTTACAGCCCTGAAAGTATCCCATAAAATTGTTTTCCATAGGATCAACAAGCGCGCCGAGGGGGTCTTTTGCACCACCGGCATATTGGCTGCATCCGGAGGAAACGAAGCCGAAATTGTAATCAGGGGGCGTATCTTCGATGCCATCGGCGGCAGTGGTGGAATTGCTGCCATTCACACGTTCGGTGGCAACGCCGCCAGGAGAAAGTACAGGAGCGTTGGGCCAGCCCGGATCAGCCGAGTCGAATGGATTGGTCTCATAACCAAGGAAAGTATGCGACAGGCTGAAAAAGTGACCGATTTCATGCGCGAGTGTTCCGTTGCTGCTGCCGTTGATCTGGTCCTTTCGGCTTACAATCCAGTCTGCAAAAGGACTGAAATAGGCAAGTGTGGTTCCAAGGGTGTTACCGGTTTCGGCGGTGTTTACAACAAAAACGTTCATGGCGGTGGTATTGCGCCGATTTTGCATGATGAACGTATTGGTCTGGTTGTTGTAAACATTGTTGCTGTTGATCGAATAGTCGAACAAGCCGTATGTAGGATGTGCTTTCAAGTAGAACTGAATGTCCAGTGCTGCGTAGTCTTCGTTGAGCTCACAGAGTTGGTCAAGCACGCGCGATTCTTTGTGTTTCCCTGCTCCGTTGGCGTCGCCTACAAGGTGGAAATGGATGGGGACGTAAGAAACAGCTCCGCTACGATCAGAAACGGGAAGAGTTCCTTCTGCAATGGCTTTTTTGTTTGCAAAAAGGCGTTCGCGGATAGCCAGTTGGTCCTCTATTGTTGTGCCGCATGTGCCGTGATCGGCGGGCTGGGCAAAAGCGCTTGCGGCGAGCAACACGGCAAACGAAAAAGTAAACAAAGATTTCATCGAGCAAGTAAAATTTGGATAAGGAAATGAACCGCGCAGACAGTAACGGCTGCTTTCGACTGTAAAAGTACGTAGTTGAACGTTATGCATGCGTTCTTTGTCGATGATTTGACGTCTTTATGCTTAAGAAGTAACCTTATTTGTCGGTCGAATGTCTCATCACATCATAGGTAGAAGGTATGGTGTAGTGCCCTCCAAATGAGAACCTTTGGCCCATCGTAGTGTTAACTTAGCATTAATTGTGTTTGGGCTATATTTTGATGGGTATTGCAGAATTTAATTTTTCGTTTATCTTTGTATAAATGCTTTTGAAATTTTCTTAATCGAATCTTGTATAGTGCTTGAATAAATTCAGAATTAAATTCTGTAAACATGAAAATGGTAACTTTTTTGAAAACATATGTTTTGGCCCTTCTCTTCAATGTTGGGATTTGCGGAGTTGTTGCTGCACAGGATACGCCTGATTTGCCCTCGGTGTTTGAGCGGCTGACGGAGGTTGAATACGTCAAAATGACGTTGGTAACAGACATGACTACCCTTATAGCGCAAAAAAATTCAGACGAATATTACCCCGGAACGCTCACTACGGAGAATGGCAAAATGTATAAGGTGGAAGTTCGGGCCCGTGGCAAATACCGTCGTAAGGTGGCTGAGGTTCCTCCGCTTAAGTTGAAATTCTCCAAAAAGGCGCTTAGGGCAGAAGGTTTGGATACCTTTAACGAGATCAAACTGGTGCTTCCTGTGTTCGACAATGCAGAAGGCGATGATTTGATTGTGCGAGAATACGTGGCTTACCGCATGTACGAGAAGCTGACCCAGGCGAGTGTACGGGCACGAATTGTCAAACTGACCATCCGAGACTCCCACGTGGAAAAATCGAATAAAACTTTGTTCGCCATTTTGATGGAACACGAAGAAGAAACTGCTGCTAGGCTGAAGGGCACAGAGGTTGATGCTTACGGTTTGCCGATCGACAGCATGATAACCAACCAAGTCGCCTTGGTGGCCATGTTCCAGTACATGATCGGCAATACGGATTGGGATATCCCCATGCAGCGCAACGTCCGTCTCATCAGATCCAATGAAACGGGCAAAATCCTGGTTGTACCTTTTGATTTTGATTTTTCCGGCTTTGTCGCTGCACCCTATGCAAGTCCTTCGGCCGAAAGTGGCCTTCGGACAGTGCTCGACCGTTACCTGATGTCGTACGGTGTTAAGTCAGATGCCCTACGGAGGGCCACCCAGACGTTGAAACTTTCTCGGAAGGAACTTGACACGTTGTGCAAAGGCAAATACATCTCAAAGTACAATTCTGAGCACATGATCAAGTACCTCGACACTTTTTTTGAACAGATCAACGAAAAAGATGTGGTGCCACAAATGATGCGTGTATCTCTGATGGACAGATAAACAAATTTTGTTTTACCTTTGCACCGCCACGGAGGAGTGCCAGAGTGGTTGAATGGAGCGGTCTTGAAAACCGCCGTACCCTTACGGGTACCGGGGGTTCGAATCCCTCCTCCTTCGCAACCCAAACGGCTCGTCATCACAATGGCGAGTCGTTTTTAATAATTCACCGAACGGGCCACACGGAAACCAAGACAGGCATTGTGAACAGAAGGACGATCAGCGTATCTGTAGGCGATGGTGTTTGAAGTTTTTCCGGTATTCCAGGATCCGCCGCGAATAATCCGGTAAGTACCTGTCTGTGGACCTTGAGGACTCTGAATTTTATTGGGTTCGTAAGCATCCTTATACCAATCGGAGCACCATTCCCATACGTTTCCTGAAATGTCAAACAGGCCAAGTTTGTTGGGATTGAAAAACCCTACAGGTGAAGTTTGGGCAAATCCATCGTTGTATTGGTTGAAGGATAGAGGTAATTGCGGGTGTAATTTCTGTTTGGCCACATCCAGCACGTTGCCACCGTTTTTTCCTGTCGGACCTTCATTGCCCCATGCATACCGCGTGTGCTCGGCTCCGTTGCCAGCAGCATATTCCCATTCCGCTTCGGTGGGCAAACGGTAGGGTTTTCCCGTTGTTTTGGCAAGCCATTCGCAGTAGGCTATGGCATCATTCCAACTGATGAATTTGACCGGATGGTTGTATTGTGATAGATCGGCGGTTTGGCCTGTAGCGTCGCACCTCCAGTTGATGCCCTTGACGGTAATCCATTGGTTGCCGTTTTCATTTTCAATGTCGCTACTGCCAATGCGTTCTGCATCAGTTATGTACCCTGTTGCATCCACAAAAGCCTTGAATTGTTTGATGGTGACTTCGGTTTGGGCCAAATAAAAATCACCCAAGGAAACATCATGTACCGGTCTGGCATCTCTGAAACTATCAAGGCCCATGCTGAATACACCACCTTTGATCAATGCGAAATTGCCAGAATGCATCTCTGCATACGTTTTTTCAGGACAACCCTTGTTCAACGGACTTCCTTTCTCCGTGGGACAGCCATCGTCAACATCAGGGATGCCGTCGGTGTCGGTGTCGGGACAACCCTGAAACTGGGATTTTCCGGGAACGTCCGGGCATCGGTCGCTGGCATTTGGAACGCCGTCCCGATCGCCATCGGCAAGCGGACAGCCACTTTCCGCAGACGGTCCTTTTTCCATGGGACAATGGTCTTTCTGGTCGGGGACGCCGTCGCCGTCAGAGTCCGGGCACCCCATCCATTTGGCCTCTCCTGCAAGATACTGACACTGATCCTCAGCGTCCTGTATGCCATCGTTGTCTGCGTCGGGACAACCCATTGGGGTTTGGGCCCAAACGTCTGGACATTTATCCTGGGTGTCGGGTACGCCATCGTGGTCCCTATCTGTTCCGATGATGGGGTTGCTGTTTTGCGGTGAACCGGAGGCTGCGGACTCCTGTTTGCGGTTGTTGGGTTGGAAAAGGGAAAAATCATCGCCGCTCAGCTTCATGGTGCGCACTTTTTGAGGATACGTGAGCGAGGCTGTCATGATGCGTACCGTTTCGGCGACGAATTTTTCAAACTCCGTAATGCTCACAAACCCGTTACCGTCGTTGTCCGGTTCGAAGTATTTATTACGGCTTTTGTCAAAGGTGCTTTTCCCATCCAAGCAGTCCAGGATGGCCTGGGCAAAATACCCGTTTTGGCAGCCTGGGCACTCAAAGGATTCCTGATCGGACGAGGAAGACGTGAGGGTCAGGGTCGTTTTATCGCTTTGGCTCAAGGCCATACTGAGTTCCTCTGAGGCTTTTTCCACACTTAAGCGGTAATCGCCGGACCGCTGGGTATTTTTCGACAATATGTTTTTTGCAAAAGAGCCCGAATGGCAGGCATCAAGAAGTATAATGTGGTTGCATTGCAAACCTGTAAGTTTATTGCGCAGGTCATTTTTCGACAAGGTGGTGGCATATGGATCGTTAAAATCGAAGTCATAGGGTACCAAAGCGTCCTCCATGCCATGCCCGGAATAAATGAACACAAAAAGGTCGTCGCCTGTTACCTTTTTTTGAAAATCATCGAAGGCCTGTCTGATGTTATTACGGGTCGCCAAACCGTCGGTCAACACCTTGATGTCCACGATATCGTACAACGTGGTTTGGTTTTGCAGCGCTTCGGCCAGGTCTCGAGCATCGTTTGCCGAATAGTTAAGGTTGAGCCTGCTGTCCTTGTATTGGGAGATGCCTACCGAAAGAATGAATAATTCCGGCTTTTGGGCTTGAAGCTGGATTGCAATGAAAAGCAGGGCGAACGGTAAAAGTATAAATTGTTTCATGGCATATGTGGGTCATGTTGCACGCAAAAATAATGTTATTTCATTTTTATTTCAATCTACCATTTGTGGTAGATCGTGGGCTGGTACCTTTGAATCAATTTTGGTTTACCACCATGTACAATCGTGATTGAACAGGCAAGGCAGGTTTTACAAAAGTACTGGGGCTATCCAGCCTTTCGTCCACTGCAGGAAGACATCATCCAGTCCGTCCTCGACGGACGCGACACCCTGGCCCTGCTGCCCACCGGCGGCGGTAAATCACTGTGTTACCAAGTGCCCGCCATGTGCCTTGATGGATTGTGCATCGTCGTTTCTCCGCTTATTGCCCTGATGAAAGACCAGGTGGCCAACCTTCAGAAAAGGAATGTTCCAGCTGCCGCCATTTATTCGGGTATGAAGCGGCGTGAAATCGACCGCATTTTTGAAAACGCCTGCAACGGAGGATACAAGCTGCTGTACCTAAGTCCCGAACGGTTGCGTACCGAATTGGCTCAGGCCAGGTTGCAACGCATGAACATCAGTTTATTGGCTGTTGACGAAGCCCACTGTGTGAGTCAATGGGGTTACGATTTCCGCCCACCCTACCTGCAAATCGTCGAAATCAGAACACTGCTGCCCGGAATACCGGTTCTCGCGCTTACTGCTACGGCTACAACGGATGTCGTGGACGACATCCAGGACAAGCTTGGGTTCAAAGCCAAAAACATCATAAGGCAATCGTTTCGCCGCGAAAATCTCTCGTATTCGGTGTTGTATGAAAATAAAAAACGCGACAAACTGGTGGATATTTTGCAAAAAGTTCCTGGCAGCGCGTTGGTGTACGTGCGCAGCCGAGGCGAAACAAAAGACATCGCTGCACACCTCGTTCAAAGGGGCATACAGGCCAGTTTTTACCACGCCGGGTTGAGCTTTGAAGACCGCAACCTGCGCCAGGACGAATGGCAAACGGGCCGTGTTCGAATCATGGTTTGTACCAATGCTTTCGGTATGGGCATCGATAAGTCCGACGTGCGTACCGTTGTTCACATGGGACTTCCGGAAAGTCTGGAAGCCTACTTCCAGGAAGCAGGCAGGGCAGGCCGCGACGGCAACCGTGCATTTGCTGTGATGCTCTATACCCCTTTGGATGCCGACAACCTTCGCCGGCAACTGGAGATTTCCTATCCATCGGTTGAGCAAATCAGGCGGGTATATCAGGCATTGGGTTCTTTCAGTCAGCTTGCTGTTGGAGCCGGAGCCGGAGAAAGTTTTGATTTTGACCTGCCGTTGTTTTGCCAGACCTATAAACTCGAAGTGCCTCAAACACATGCCGCTTTGCGTATTTTGGAACAGGAAGGCTGGGTGGCAGTAAGTGAAAGCGGACAAACCATGTCTAAAGTTTGGATCAATGTGAGCCGCGAAGTTTTGTACGATTACCAGCTGCGCAATGCCCAGGCCGATGCGGTAAGTAAGGTGCTCCTGCGCGCTTATCCCGGTATTCAGAACAATCCCATGGAAATCAGCGAAGCCACAATAGGCCGATTTTGCAACACTACACCGGAAGCCGTACAGGCTGTTTTGGAAAATGCCGCACGGGAACAAGTACTGGAGTATTATCCGCGCACGACGAAAGCTCAACTGCTTTTTTTGCGTGAACGGGTATCAGTGGACAACCTGCACCTCGACACAGCGGCGCTTCAATTCAGGCAAAAACGGGCAGAAAAGCGTGTAGAGGCTGCTATTTCTTATGCCTCGGTGTTGCGCTGCCGCAGCCGTCAGTTGCTGGCATATTTTGGAGAAACCGAATCAACAAGTTGCGGGATATGCGACGTTTGTACCGGCCGAAACAAGGTGGACGAAAGAACTGCGGCATTTGAAACTTTGGAGAAAAAAATCAAAGTCTTGTTGCGCAAAGAACGCCTGAGCATAGCGGAAATTTCCGAAGCTTTTGCACCCAGGCACTACGAAACGCTGATGCATGTGATTGCATACATGCTCGATGAAGGCACCTTGAAACAGGATCCGACTGAAAAACTTTACTTGTCTGAATGAGCGCTGATGGCTTGTTGCAAAAGAAGAAGAAGTTCGTTTTCATCTGTTGTTTCAACATCAACCACCACATGGGCCCGTTGGTAGTCTGCCTCCCTTTCAGCGAGTTTTGAACCTACAAATTGAAGAAGTACTTCCCCTTCCATGCCGTTCAACAACGGCCTATGTGCCGTTTCTGCTTCAAGTCGGAGACTAAGAAATTCTGGTGTCGCTTTCAGGTAGATGGTAAAACCTTGTCGCAGCATCCAATCCATGTTGTCGAGAAAACACGGTGTACCTCCTCCGCAGGAAAGTACCAGGTTTTGATGGATTGCAAAATTGTTGAGGTAATAACGTTCGATGCGTCGAAAGCCGACTTCACCATGGTTTTCAAACAGCGTTTTAACCGACTGTTTTTCCTGCTCTTCGATGTAACCATCGAGGTCGACAAACGACCAACTGAGGTGATCGGCGAGACGTTTTCCCAGGAAGGATTTTCCGCTACCCATGAAACCAAGCAAAAAGACAATGGAAGGCATGCCGTAAAGATGCGCCATTTTGACAGTATACCAACTTTGGGACGTATTTTTGCAGTTGTAAAAACAAAAAAGTTTTGCCCATGCGAATGTCATTTTTTATTCCAGTTGCCGGTATGCTGCTTTGGGTAGCCTGCCAGAACGATTCCAACTCCGAAGGTGTGCAGGAAATACGCAACACCGACGGGCCCAATGCAAGCATCGTGCGCAATCCGGTTTCGGCCGACGGGTCGATTGATACCAATGCTCTGGCCCAAATCAAATTTGAAGAACCCATCCACGATTTTGGCACCGTCAACGAAGGTGACATTGTAGAGCACCGTTTTAAATTCACCAATACAGGTAAGGTGGCGCTAACCATTCTGGATGCCAAGTCTTCTTGCGGCTGCACCGTGCCTGAATGGCCCGACGATCCTATCCCTCCCGGAAGCAGTGGTGAAATTGTTGCCAAATTCAACACCGAAATGAAACCAAACAAACAGAAAAAAAACATCACAGTTACGGCCAATACTTATCCCAATGAAACCAAGGTAACCTTAACAGGCATGGTTACGCCAAAAGAAAAGTAGGGTCTGAACAACTGAAAATATGAAAAAAGCCTTGCAGGATTTCCTGCAAAGCTTTGATTTTAGGGAGAATGAGGGGATTCGAACCCCCGACCTCTAGTGCCACAAACTAGCGCTCTAACCGACTGAGCTACAAACTCCGTGTTGCTTTTTTGTAAAGCTGCGCAAAGATACGCCCGTTCACCTAAATTTCTCAAGTGTTTCCGGGAAAGTTTTTTTCCTAACCATTTAATACATCAAACGGCCGGTGCGCTTGTTTCCTTAAAATGGCGCCAGGAACGCAATTTTTTCAAAAATTTGTACAACTTCAGGTTTAGTGATGGATTGGCGTTGAAAAAGTGCCCGTTGATGGTCAGCCACGATTTGTCGCGGTGCAACTGATGCATCTCCTTGAACAATACCCTTCTGGCACGATCGAATGGCGCCCTCCAGTACAATGCGGCATCGGTAAGCGCGAAACCTTCCTTGCCATTGCCTTTGAACGAAAGATCTACAACGCAATACACCGTTTCCTTTCTCTCTGCTTTCAGATAACTTTTACACACGTTTGCAAGCAACAATGCATCCATACCTATAAAATCGGTGTACACCTCCTCCTCTTCGTGTTCAAAATCGAGGTAATCGGCAACCATAGCACTCAAATCGATGTTTGTTTGCTGCGCGTGTTCGTACTTCAAAATAGATACTGGTAGGATCATGCCGTTCAGGTCGGGGCAATATTGGATGCAGAAATAATCCAGCAAACCTTCAAAAGCTTGTTCGATGCGCCAGTCTATTTCAGGCAGGCTGTCGTTGCCAAACCGTTGCCAATGCAACAAGGCGTCCGATCCTATTTGTTTGGCACGCACAGCATACAACTCCTTGAACTTTGATTCGTAAAACCGTCCTACATATTCGCTGTACATTTCGGGATCATGCTCCTCCTTAACCCTCCCGCGTAGTTGTTTAAAGAAGAGCGCTTTGACTTGCTCAGTAATGGTTTGACCATCAAATTTTAATGCATAAACAGGCGTATAGGCATGTTTTTTTCCTTCAAAATGGAAGCCGCAATGGTGGCAAAATACGGAAGCAAGCGGGCTATCTTCCTGACAGGCAGGACAATCCTTTGTTTTTTCAGCAATTTTATCCCCACATCGGTGGCAAAATTTGGCGCCTGGGATAACCTCAACCGCACAGTTCGGGCAAAGTCTCATGGTAATCAATGTTAAAAGAACAAGCAAATATAAAACTATTTGTTTATTAAATAAAACATTTTGTAATAAAAATTAAAACATGCCTAAAAACATCAAAAAACGCGATCTGCCGCAAAAGATCTGCGTAGCCTGCGGACGCCCGTTTACTTGGCGAAAAAAATGGGAAAAGGTATGGGAAGAAGTTAAATACTGCTCCGAAAGGTGCAAGTTGGTCGGTTAGTCGGTCGGTATGTCATCTAACCGATTTTGGATTAAATGCGGCGAATACCACTTTAGACCAACCGACTAACCTTTCAGATATTTCTCATAAAGGTCTGGCCGGCGCGTTTTGGTGCGTTCAATACTTTGCTCGTAGCGCCAGGTGTCTATGTTTTTTTCGTGACCCGACAGGAGGACGTCGGGAACTTTTTGTTCCCGCCATTCTGCAGGACGGGTAAACACTGGTGGCGCCAACAGGTCGTCCTGGAAACTGTCGCTCAATGCGGATGACTCATCGTTGAGGACGCCAGGAAGCAGTCGCCCAACCGAATCTACGATGACTGCAGCGGCCAGTTCGCCGCCCGACAATACATAGTCGCCAATGCTCACCTCCAGGGTGATGTACGTTTCCCTGATCCTTTCGTCCACGCCTTTGTAATGCCCGCAAAGGATCATGATGTTGTTCATCATGGACAAGCGGTTGCACAAGTGTTGGTCGAGTGTAACACCGTCGGGACTGGTGTAAATCACCACATCGTACGACCGTTGCGCGAGAAGTTCGTCCATACATGCGGCGATGGGTTCACATTTCATCACCATTCCTGCGCCGCCGCCGAAGGGATAGTCGTCCACCTGCCGGTGTTTGTCGGTGGTGTAATCGCGCAGGTTGTACGTGTGTACATCAAGCAGCCCTTTGGTTTGGGCGCGTTTCATGATGCTGTGGTTCAGCGGACTTTCAAGCAACTCGGGCAAAACCGACAGAATATCAAAACGCATGATGTTAGGATGAGCTTTTTTATTGATTTGGAAGCACAAAATGCTACATTCGCTGCCGTGCTTGTATGCAACGGAACAAAAGTATTGTGGATTTGGGGTTTCGCCCCTTTTTTTTGAATCAATCATGTTGTCAGTTACCCAGGATTTGCTCACCAACCAGCGCAACCGCCCTTATTTGCGCGACAAGGTTAATTACGCCATTCGTCATTTGAAGGGTATTGTAGCACATTGGACAGCCAATACCAGTCCCGGTGCTCATGCGAAGGCCAACCGCAATTATTTCAACAACACCGACAGATATGCCTCAGCGCATTACATCGTTGACGATCACAGCATCCTGCAATGCATCCCCGACCATGAAGTGGCTTATCATGTGGGCGCACAATCGTACAAGCCCGATGGGCAGCGCATCATGGACGACGCTTCCTTTTCACCCAATTATTACCTTATAGGATTTGAAATGTGTGTCAATGCAGATGGGGACTGGACGCAGACGTATAAAAATTCGGTCGCCTTGGCGGCTGCTTTGTTAAGACGTTACCAGTTCAGCACCAACGATTTGTACAGGCATTTTGACATTACGGGCAAAGATTGCCCCAAAATGATGATTGAATCTGCGGCCTGGTCAGCCTTTAAAGACGACATACAGAAGGCCATGATTGAAGCTGGCGATTTGCCTGTTGCCAAAGGATTGGTAACCTCCAACGCACTCAATGTTCGCTCGGGGCCTGGCATTACTTTTCAGGTAAATGGATTGCTGCGTGAAAACGACTTGGTATATGTTTTGGACCAATCAGGCTCTTGGTTAAAAATAGGCGAGGCACGCTGGGTAAGTGCCAATCATGTTGTTTTGAAAGAAAGGGCCGCGGTGGGCTCCGTTGTTGATCGCACAGGCGCCAATGTACGCAAGGGCCCCGGCAACCAGTTTGTGGTAGTTAGTACGCGCCCAAACGGCGCTTTGGTGCGCCTCATCAGCAAGGATGGGCCTTGGTGGGAAATAGAACCCGACCATTGGATGCACCAGTCTTTGGTGGAGCCTGTCGTATGGCAGGATGGATTGGTGATAGGAACCGCAGCCCTCAACGTGCGCGTTGGTCCGGGTACTCAGCACCGTATCGTGCGCAGGCTGCACCGCGGTGATCGGGTTTCGGTGCGTGAAACTTACGACCGGTGGATGCGCATTTCCAACAGTGAATGGGTGTACGCATCATTCATTGATCTTACCCCCTAGGGCTGCGTCCAGCGAATGACATACAGTTTCGCGGCCCTATTTTTCGCTCAATGTCGTTATTCGTCGGTTAAAATGTCCCGCATTTTGACCTCCTCACGCCTAATCGAGTAAAAAATAGGTCTCGCTAATTTGCACGTCATTCTCTGGACGCGGCACTAATGGGGGTAATAT
>Ga0105048_10006015_pt1 | contig 19560 bp, 9 predicted proteins | sample MAT05_FD_78382 | JGI IMG/M metagenome (GOLD analysis project Ga0105048, IMG submission 78382) | Freshwater microbial communities from Lake Fryxell liftoff mats and glacier meltwater in Antarctica - MAT-05 | ecosystem: Environmental > Aquatic > Freshwater > Ice > Liftoff microbial mat | place... | reverse complement strand
TCGTCATGCGCCTAGCTTAAAGCGAAGTCGGGGAAGGCGCGCGTTGCGTACAATGACCATCATGGCGTCGATGCCCCCCATCACCTCGGATCGCCACGTCGTGCGTGGCGCATGCCCGCACGATTGCCCCGATACCTGTGCGCTGCTCACCACGGTGGAAAATGGCCGCGCCATCGCCATCCGCGGCGCGGCCGACCACCCCGCCACGGCCGGCGTACTGTGTACGAAGGTGGCGCGCTACCTCGACCGCACGTATTCCGACCAACGCGTGCTGCACCCGATGAAGCGCGTGGGCGCCAAGGGCGAAGGCCGCTTCGAGCGCATCACCTGGCGCGAGGCCATTGCCACCATCGCCGAAAAATTCGGCGCCATCGCCGCCTCGCCCGATGGTCCGCAGGCCATATTGCCCTACAGCTATGCCGGCACCATGGGGCTGCTGCAGTACGCCTCGATGGACCGGCGCTTCTTCCACCGGCTGGGCGCGTCGTTGCTCGACCGCACCATCTGCGCGTCCGCTGGCAAGGCCGGCTGGGTCAGCGTGATCGGCGCGACCATCGGCATGGATGTCGAGCAATACGAGAACAGCAAGCTCATCCTGATCTGGGGCAGCAATCCGATCGCGTCCAACCTGCATTTCTGGATGGGCGCGCAGGAAGCCAAGAGGCGCGGCGCGCGGCTGATCGCCATTGATCCCTATCGCAGCGCCACCGCCGAGAAGTGCCACGAGCACATTGCATTGATGCCGGGCACCGATGGCGCGCTGGCGCTAGGCCTGATGCACGTACTAATCAGCGAACATCTGATCGACCGCGACTACATCGCGCGCTACACCGTCGGCTTTGACCAGCTGGCCGCGCGTGCCGCCGAGTGGAACCCGCATCGCACGGCGAAGGTCTGCGGCCTGCATGCGGAACAGGTCACCGATCTCGCGCGGGCGTATGGCACGACCAGGCCGGCGGCCATTCGGGTGAACTACGGCATGCAGCGCGTGGCCGGTGGCGCCAATGCCGTGCGCGCCATTGCGTGCCTGCCCGCGTTAGTGGGTGGTTGGCGCGATCCGGCGGGCGGTGCGTTGTTGTCCTCCTCGGGCACGTATCCGGTGAACGCGCCGGCGTTGGAGCGGCCGGACCTGATCCGCGGCAACCCGCGCACGATCAACATGACCACGATCGGCGATGCGCTGGTCGACGCCAAAGATCCGCCGGTACGCGCGATCTATGTCTACAACTCGAATCCCGTCGCCGTCGCACCCGAGTCGGGCAAGGTGCGCCAGGGCTTCGCGCGCGAGGATCTCTTCTGCGTCGTGCACGAGATTTTCCAGACGGACACGGCGGACTTCGCTGACATCCTGCTGCCCGCGACCACGCAGCTCGAGCAGATCGACGTCCACATGTCCTACGGGCATTTGTACGCGCTGGCCAACAACAAGGCGATCGAACCGTTGGGCGAGGCATTGCCTAATACGGAAGTCTTCCGGCGCCTTGCCGCGGCGATGGGCTTCACCGAGCCATGCTTCCGCGACACCGACGAGGACATCGCGCAGATGGCGTGGCGCCACGATGATCCCAAGGCGCGCGGCCTCGACTGGAACACGCTGCGGCAGTCCGGCTGGCAACGGCTGGAGGTGCCGGTCGCCTATGCGCCGTTTGCGCACGGCAACTTTCCGACGGCCTCCGGCAAATGCGAGTTCTTCAGCGCGATGCTCGACCAGCAGGGTCTCGATGCCGTGCCGCAGTACATTCCGCCACGTGAATCCGTGGTCACCAATGCCGCGCTGGCCGCGCGCTACCCGCTGGCATTCATCTCCCCGCCCGCACGCAATTTCCTCAACTCGTCATTCGCCAACCTGCCGGCCTTCGTGGGCGAAGAGTCCACGCCGTGGCTCGATCTCAATCCGGTGGACGCTGCGCCACGCGACATCCACGACGGCGACCGCGTGCGCATCTTCAATGATCGCGGTGAGTTCTCCGCCACGGCGCGCGTGTCGGATCGCGCGCGGGCCGGCGTTGCCGTGGCGCCGTCGATCTGGTGGCAGAAGCTTTCGCCGGACGGCAAGAATGCGAATGCCGTGACCAGCCAGGCGCTGACCGACCTGGGCCGCGCGGCGACGTTCTATGACTGCCTGGTGGAAGTGGCGCGTGTAGAAGCCAACGACCACCCGTCGGCAAGACTGTAGGCGAGGCTTCAGCCTCGCGGGTTTACCGCCGGTATACCTGCGAGGCTGAAGCCTCGCCTACAGCCTCGCCTACAGCCTCGCCTACAACTTCCGGACCAGCCCAACCATGACCCCGAAGATCTCGAGCGAGCCCTCCGGGCGAATGACCGCATAGGCCTTGTTTTCGGCGCGAAGCACGAACTTGCCGTCCTCGAGGTCGAGGCGCTTCAACGTGAACTGGTTGTCTACAATGGCCACGACGATGTCGCCCTTCTTGGCCGACGGACGTTTCTCGACGACCACAAGATCGCCGTCGAAGATGCCGGCGTCCATCATCGAATCGCCCTTCACCCGGATCAACACCGTCTGCGACGGGCGTTCGATCAGGTAATCGTCGATCGTCAGCGCATCGGAGTTGCTGTCATCCACCTGTTCGGGCAGGCCCGCGCGCACCGGGACCTCCGCCAGCGGCCGGGCGAAAAAGCGTTTGGTGGGTGCGAGCCGGCGATCCGGCGTGGAATCGAGGAAGCCGGCCAGCTTCAGCCGCGCCACCATGGCGGCCACCGAAGATTTGGATTTCAATCCCAGTAGGCTGCCAATCGATGCGTAAGATGGCAGCGCGCGATGCCGGGCGTAGTAATCCTGGAGCGACGTCAGGTAGGAACGATCGTTCGACATGCGCGTAGAATACGAACGAACGTTCGCGCCGTCAAGCCCCCGGCGCCTTGACACTCTGACGACCCTCCAGCCACCCTGCCCGATGCAGCTCTTCGCCCCGTCGCTGGCCTTCGTCGATCTCGAGACCACGGGCATGCACGCCGAGGGGGACCGCATCACCGAGGTGGCAATCGTCCGCGTCGACCTCGACCTCGCCGGCGGCCCGCCCCGGATCACCGAATGGAGTTCGCTGGTCGACCCCGGCATCCCCATACCACCCGTCATCCAGGTGCTGACCGGCATCACCGACGCCATGGTCGCGGGCGCACCTGCATTTGCCGACATCGCCGGGCATGTCGAAGCGCATCTCGACGGCGCGGTGTTCATCGCCCACAACGCGCGCTTCGACCATGGCTTTCTGAAGCATGCCTTCGCGCGCGTCAACCGGCCGATCACCACGCGCGCGCTGTGCACGGTGCGACTGTCGCGACGGCTCTATCCGGACGCGCAGGGCCACGGCCTCGATGCGCTGGTGGCTCGGCACGGGCTGACCAATACCGCACGCCACCGCGCGCTGGGCGATGCGCGCGTGCTGTGGTCGTTCGTCGAGTTGCTGTATCGCGAGCACCCAGTCGAGACCATCGCGGCCGCGGTGAAGCGGATCATGAAGATTCCCAGCCTGCCACCGCAGCTTCCCGCCGATGCGCTCGAGGTGCTGCCCGATGGCCCCGGCATTTATCTCTTCTACGGCGAAAACCCGCTGCCGCTCTACGTCGGCAAGAGCGTGAACCTGCGCGAACGCGTCGGCGCGCATTTCACCAGCGACTGGCGGCAGGAATCGGACCTGCGCCTGTCGCAGGAGATCCGCCGCATCGAGTTCGAGCCCACTGCAGGCGAACTGGGCGCGTTGATGCGCGAGGCCATCACCATCAAGCGCCTGTTGCCGTCGCACAACCGCGCGCTGCGGCGCAAGCACGACGCCGGCGTGCTGCGCTTCGATGCCCATGGCAATCCGCAATTTATCCTGGCGCGCGATGTCACGCCGGCGGAGCTGGTGGGCGCCTTCGGGCCGTTCGCGTCAAAGCGCGGCGCGCGCGAGGCATTGCGAAGTGTGGCGGGGGAACATGGCCTGTGCTGGCGGCGCATCGGCATCGAAAAACGGGCCGAAGGCCCCTGCTTCCAGCGTCAGCTGAAGCGTTGCGCAGGGGCGTGTATAGGTGCGGAATCGGCAGCTGATCACGACGCGCGACTGCTGGCTGCTTTGGCGCCGCTGGCCGTGCCAACGTGGCCGGTCGATGGCATCGGTCTGTTGCGCGAAGTCGATGCGAAAGGCGAGCGCACCGACGTGCACCTGCTGCGCGACTGGTGCTGGCTGGGCACGGCGCGTGACGAGGGCGAACTGGTGATGTTGCTTGAGTCACCACCAGCACCGTCGTTCGACCTCGATGTTGCGCGGTTGTTGCTGAAGCGTCACGCACAGGGCAAGTTGTCGATGCAGGCAGTGGCCAAGGTTGCCTCCGAAGCTTTCGACTGACTCACGCGTTTGGCTGAACCACCGCCATTGCGGGCACCTGCACTCGTACGACATGCGGCACGCGGTCATCGCGCAGCGGTATCACTGCGTCCACCTGCAGTTCGCCATCGACCCACACCGTGGTGGCCCCGTCACTGGCGGAACGCTGCTCGACGGTGATGTGAAAGGTCGTCTCGCGGAAGCGATAGTCGATGGTGAACTCCCGCCAATGCGCAGGCAGGCACGGCGCAAGTCGCAGGGTATCAACGCGCCGATCGAGCCCGAGCAGCGATTCGACGAGCAGCCGATACATCCATCCCGCCGAGCCGGTGTACCACGACCACCCGCCGCGGCCGCGATGAGGCGCCATCGCGTACACATCCGCCGAGACCACGTACGGCTCCACGCGATAGGTGTCAGCGCCTTGCGCCGTGCGCCCGTGATTGATCGGGTTGATCATATCCATCAATTCCCACGCCCGGCGCGCGTCGCCTAGCGCCGCGAAAGCCATCACCGTCCAGATCGCGCCATGCGTGTACTGGCCCCCGTTCTCGCGCACGCCGGGCACATAGCCGCGGATGTAGCCGGGATGGTGGGCCGAATGGTCGAACGGCGGCGTCAGCAGTTGAATGACCGCGTCATCGCGGCGGACGAGCTTCGAATACACGGCGTCCATCGCCGTGCGCGCGCGGGCGGGCTCACCGCCACCGGAAAGTACCGCCCAGCTTTGCGAGATCGAGTCGATGCGGCATTCATCACTCGCGGCCGAGCCGAGCGGTGTACCGTCGTCGAAGTAGGCGCGGCGATACCAGTCGCCATCCCACGCGCCGGTTTCGATGCGGCCAAATAGCGCAGTGGCTTCCGCCGTGCAGCGATCGGCAAACGGGTCATCGCCGCGAAAACGCGCTACCGGCACGAATTCGTGCAACACGTGACCCAGGAAAAATGCCAGCCACACGCTCTCGCCCTTGCCTTCGATGCCAACCAGATTCATGCCGTCGTTCCAGTCACCAGAGCCCATCAGCGGCAACCCATGCGCGCCGAAGCGAAGTCCGTGCAGGATCGCGCGCGTCGCATGGTCATACAACGGCGCCAACACAGCCGAGCGCTGAGGCAGGTCGTAGTAGGAATCCTCGCCGGCGTTGACCTGGCGACCCTCGAGGAACGACACGGGCTCGTCGAGAATGCCGGTGTCGCCGGTGATGCGCACATAGCGGGCGATGGCCAAGGCCAGCCACAGGTAGTCATCCGAGCAGCGCGTGCGCACGCCGCGCCCCGCCGGTGGATGCCACCAGTGCTGGACGTCGCCATCGACGAATTGCCGGCTGGCACACAGCAGGATCTGCGCGCGCGTCAGCCCCGGCTCGGTGTGGATCAGCGCCAGCACATCCTGCAACTGGTCGCGAAAGCCGAACGCGCCGCCGGATTGATAGAAGCCGCTGCGCGCCCACAGCCGGCACGCCATCGTCTGGTAGACGAGCCAGCCATTGCACAGCACATCGAGCGACGGATCGGGCGTGCGCACGGTCACCGCGCCCAGCGCATGGCGCCACTGGCTACGTACGGCTTCGAGGGCCTGCCGCGTGGCCACGGCGCCCCGGAAGCGGTGCGCGAGCGCCTTCGCGTCGTCGGCGTGCTGCCCCGCGCCCAGCCGAAACGTCACGTCCCTGGCTTCGTCGGCCGCAAGCACCATCGCGACACTGAACGCCGCGCACGGGTCGAGTCCAGGACCGGATTTGCCCGACAGCCCCACGCGCGCCATTGCTGCCGGTGCTGCCAGTGAGCCGTTGCGCCCAATGAACTCGGTGCGATCGCAGGTGAGCGTGCGCACCGGCGCGTCGACATCGAAGAAGCCCACGCGCTCGCTGAATTCATTACTGTAGGAATTGCGCGCGTAGACGGCACCCGTCGCGTTGTCGATGGTAGTGACGACGTGCAGCAGCGATTTGGCGCGCAGGTCGCCAAGCACCCATTCGACGTAGCCCGTCACGGCAAGGCGGCGCGACCGCCCGCTGCCGTTGCGCAGTTTCAGCCACGAAAACTTGACGGCGGCATCCGCCGCGACGAACACCCACAGCTCGGTATGGATGCCATCCTCCTCGTGCTCAAACACCGTGTAGCCAAATCCGTGGCGCGTCACGTAGGCACCGACGCCGCGCGCCGGCAACGGCGTAGGCGACCAGAATGCGCCGCTTTCCTCATCACGGATGAAGATGGCCTCGCCGCTGGCGTCGCTGACGGGGTCGTTGCTCCATGGCGTCAGCCGGAATTCGTGGGCGTTCTCGCTCCACGTGTACGCGCCACCGCTTTCGGACACAATCGTGCCGAACTGCGGATTGGCCAGCACGTTCACCCAGGGCGCGGGCGTAAGGTGATCGCCGTCGGTGGTGATGACGTACTCGGTGCCATCCGGCGTGAATCCACCGAGTCCGTTGCCGAGAATCAGCGGCCGCGGAGGCAGCGCGTCCGGCACCCGATCGCGCGTGCGCGACAGCGTCGGCACGAGGCGTGGTGGACGCGTGGCCACGAGGGCGCGACCATCGATCTGTTCGGCCAGCGTGCCTCTGCTATCGGCGACGATGACCCGCGCCACCGCCTCGAGCAGCGTGCGATCCTCTTCGGAGATCTGATCGCCGCGACGCACGAAAATGCCACCGGGACGGTTCATCAGCGAGCCTTGGTTGCGGGCGTCGATCAGTTCCAGGATCTGGTCCTGCAGCAATTGTCGGTAGCCACCATGGTCTTCGTTCCAGATGACGAGATCGACGGCGAGACCTTTCAGCCGCCAATACGCGTGCGCCTGCACCATCTGCCGCACCAGCTCCATGTTGGCGGCGTCGCTCATTCTTAGCAGCACGATCGGCAGGTCGCCCGAGATTGCGTAACCCCACAGGCCGGACTGGCCGCGCCGGTTCCGGGCGATCACCGAAGGGTCCGCGCGCAGCGCCGCATTGGCAAAGACGATCGAACTCGCCAGCCGCGCATACAGGCGCGCATCGGTCTCGCTGGCGTTGATCTGCCGCAGGATCACCTGCGCATGCGTCCACGCGAGCTCAACGACACGATCGGCCAGCCGCGGATCCTTGTACTTTGCCACCAGCGCCAGGACGGTCTCGCGCGATGCGGCTGCGCCCAAGACCTGATCGATGGTGACGCTTTGGCCCGGATCGAGCAGCACGCGCATCCGAATGGCGAGAATGGGATCAAGCACCGCCCCGGCGCTACCGGACAGCGGCGAGGCGTCCGTCATCGCCAGGGGTGCGGTTGGCGTGCGGCCACGACCGATAAAGCGCATCCGATCTGTTTCGTAGGAGACATCCGTGGCGGTCGCGCCATGTACCGCCAGCAGCCCGAACATCCACGGCACGTGCTCACCCGGCGAACGTGAGCGCCGTGTGGCGATGACCGCGTTGGCATCCGGCAGGATCTCGGTCTGCACGAAGAGGTTACTGAACGCGGGATGACTTGCATCCTGCGCCGCTGGCGCCAGCACGATCTCCGCATAGCTCGTGAACTCGAGCGTGCGCTTCGCGCGCGATCGGTTGACGATCCGCATACGCCGCAACTCGATATCGTCCTCGGGCGAGACCGTGATCTCGGTGTGCAACTCTATGCCGTGATCGCGGCGGCGAAACTCGGCGCGCCCTTCGGAGAAGATAGCCTCGTACTGGTCGGCACGCTTGCCCGTCGGCTGGTGCGCGGCCGACCAGAATTCGCCACTGATAACGTCGCGCACGTAACAGTAGGTGCCCCAATGATCGCAGGTTGCATCCTCGTGCCAGCGCGTGACGGCGAGATCCTGCCAGCGACTGCTGCCGCCGCCGGCGTTGGTCACCATCAGATGATAACTTCCGTTCGACAGCAGTTGCACTTCGGGTACCGTGGTCGTCGCCGTGCCGATGATGCGTACTGACGATGCGGTGGCATCAGAGTTCTCGCGGATCTCGCTGATCTGCGTAACCTGTGGCAGGAAAGCCACGGCGTTCGGCACGCGCTCCTGCAGCAGCAGCAACGTTGCCTGGAAGACCGGGTCGGCCTCGAAACGCTTTTGCATCGGCCGGTCGAGCAACAGATGATTGAGCGCCAGCAGGCTCATGCCCTGGTGATGGGCCATGAAAGAACGAACCACGGCGCTGGTCTGTCCGCGCGGCAATCGGGCCGCCGTGTAGTCGATGGCTTCGTACAAACCAAAACGCCCGGCCAGCCCGGCGCTCGCAAGACGCTGCAGATTCGCGCATGCGGCCTCGGGCGCCACCATCAGCGCCAGCGCCGACGCATAGGGAGTCACCACGGCATCTGCGGCGAGGCCGCGCTTCAAGCCCAACCCCGGCACCCCGAAGGCGCGATACTGATAGTTGAGCGCCGCATCCACGGCGTTATAGCCGGACTCGGAAACGCCCCACGGCAGGCCGAGTTGCTTGCCATAGGCGATCTGCCGCTCGACCGCCGCCGTGCCCGTGGTTTCGAGCAGCGTGTTCTCGTAAGCCGGCATCACCATCAGCGGCATCAGGTACTCGAACATCGAGCCGCTCCACGACAGCAGCACGGGGCCGCCCGCGGAGTACGTGAGCTGACGCCCCAGCGCAAACCAGCTCTCCTGCGGTACCTGGCCTTCGGCGATGGCGATGAACGTGGCCAGGCGCGCTTCGGACGCCAGCAGATCGTAGTAGCCCACATCGCGCTGCCGGTCGTCGACGTTATAGCCGATGACGAACAGATGCCGCGCCTTGTCGTACAGCAGGCGGAAATCCATGCGTGCCAGCGCATCGCTTTGCGCGGCAAGCGCATCGATGGTGGCAAGGCGCGCATGGGCAACTTCGGACGCGGGGCACGCCTCGAGTGCAGCCAACGCACGCCACGTCGGCACGCGGTCGTGCGCCGTCAGGCCTTCGCGCGCCACGGCGGACGCGCCGCTTTCCAGCCACTTGAACGGCACGACCCACTCATCCCCGATCGACTGCCATTGCGCTTCCAGTGCATTGGTCCAATGGGCGATCTCGGCTGCAGCGGCCTCACTGGCATTGGTCGGCGTCGTCGTGCGCAACGCGGCAACCGCCGCAATCACCAGGGCGTCGAGATGCCGCCATGCGGCCAGCATCGCCGGCAGCGATGCCGGCGGCGCGGTGGCTGCAGCTGCAATTTCACTCTGCAGGTGCACGAACGCCACCGGTGCAGCGGCGCCAAGCGTGTTGCGAAGTACATGCAACGTGTCGGCCACGCCGGTGATCAACCGCCAGTCGACGATCTGGTGATCCGACAGCGCGAGCAGACCCGCGCGCAAGGTGAGAAGGTGCCCCGCGAGATTGCCGCTGTCGACGGTCGAGATGTATCGCGGCGGCAGCGGCTTGCCCGTTTGCGTGTCGTACCAGTTGTAGAAGTGACCGAAGCTGCGTTCCAGGCCCTGCATCGATTGCAATGTGTTCTGGCAGCGCTCCAGCAGCCGCCCGGCGGGCAGGAAGCCGAAGTCGTACGCGGCAAGATCGGCCAGCAGCGCCATGCCCATGTTGGTGGGCGACGTGCGATGCGCAATCGTGCCGGTCGGTACCACCTGAAAATTGTCGGGCGGCAGCCAGTTGTCCGCTGCACTGATGAAGGTTTCGAAGTAGCCCCAGGTCTGGCGCGCCAGCGTGCGCAGGAATCGTCGCTCGTCGACGGTGAGCGTCACCGGGCGCGGGTGCGTCAGCCGGCTCATCCACCATGCAAACGAGGGGGCCACGAACCAAAGCAGCAGCAACGGTGCCGCCACCGGCAACGCGGCGGGATGCACCCGCGCCAGCGTGATCGCCACGACCAGGGCGAAGGCCGGCGCGAACCACATCGCGCGCACCGAGGCTTGGAGCGACGCACGATCGTGCGGCGCAAGTTCGCTCGAAGGCGTCCATTCGAGCCGCTTGTGGTGCGCGATCAGCATCCGCCAGTGAGTGGTGAGGATGGCCAGGATGCTGAAGTACGCTTCGTACGGCAGGCAGGCCAGCGAGAACAGCAACTGCAGACCACGTCGTGCCGCCGAGCGCGAGGTGAACGCGAGATGCTGGCGCAGCGACACTTCGGTGGGCTTGCGCAACATATCCAGCAGCGTCGCCATCAGCGCGGGCACCACGGCAATGCCTACGACAATCACGGTCCACCACCATGCTGGTGCCAACACGGTCCACGCCAGTACGAGCAACACCAGTATCGCGGGCGAGACGACACTGCGCCGCAGGTTGTCGAAGATCTTCCATTGCGACAACCACGACAGCGGATTGCGCTCGCGGGAGCCACCCGGGCCCGGGACGGTACGCAGCAACCATCGCGCGATTTGCCAGTCGCCACGAATCCAGCGTCGCCGCCGGCTCACATCCGTGCTGTAGCGCGCCGGGTAGCTGTCGTACAACTGCACATCGGTGATGAGTCCCGAGCGGGCGTACGCCCCTTCCAGCAGGTCGTGGCTGAGGATGCGGTTCTCGGGGAAACGGCCGCTCAATGCCTGCTCGAACGCATCGACGTCATAGATACCCTTGCCGATGAACGAGCCTTCGTCGAATGCGTCCTGGTACACATCGGAAACGGAGCGCGTGTACGGGTCGATGCCGGGTTCGCCTCCGAAGACCTGTGCAAACTGCGATCGGTTCGAGCTGGGCAGGCTCGTTATCATTCGCGGCTGCAGGATGCCGTAGCCCGCCGTGACGCGCCGTTGCGCTGGGTCGAAGTACGGGCCGTTCAACGGATGCGCCATCGCCCCGACGAGATGGCGCGCCGCATCCCGCGGCAGGTCCGTGTCGGAATCGAGCGTGATGACGTACTTGGTACCCAACAGCGCGGCGGGGTCCCCGACGATGCACGAGAAGCGCGCGCTGGCGTGCGCTTCCCCACGCAGCAGTGCATTGAGCGCACCGAGCTTGCCACGCTTGCGCTCATATCCCATCCAGATCTTCTCGCCGGGGTTCCAAAGCCTTGGGCGATGCAGCAGGTAAAACGGCGCGTTGCCCGCGGATGACGCCTCACTCGATCCAGCCGCGACGCGGTACTTGGCATTGAGCGCGCCAATGCGCTGCTGCGCGAGTTGCAGCAACGGCGCGTCCGCCGGGATCGTGGCGGCGGTCGCATCGACGAAATCCGTCAGCAACGCGAAGCGCAGGTTGTCGTCGCGATTGGCCAGGTAGCGCACTTCCAGTGCCTCGACCAGCGCGTCGATGCCCGCGCTGCTGGTCAACATCGCGGGCACTGCCACCAGCGTGCGCAACGACGCCGGAATGCCCGCCTCGAGTTCCAGCTGCGGCAACGGCACTGGCGACACCAGCGTATCCACCAGCCAGTTGGCGAGCGCCACGGCAAGCTGGCTGGTCGCGATCAGCACCGCGATCAACGTGAGCATAGCAACCAGCGGTGACAACGGCGACGCGACCGCTACCGACATCATCGCCGCCGTCAGCACCGACGTGAGGACCAGGATGGCGGACAGATACAGCGCCGTCGGCGCGCGCGCCAGCCAGCGCAGCCACGCGGCCACACCGGTACGCCGCACGCCGATCGCCCGCTCGAGCGTCGGCCGCCCGGCATCGATCAGGTAGTAACCGACGTGCTTGCGGGCCTCGGCGCGTCCGTCGGCCCTGACGTCGGCGCCGCTCGCCAGCGCGATGGCCGTCCGCGCCACCTCCAGTTCGGGCATCGACACGTCGCGCGCCAGCTTCTCGATCACGTGGCGAAAGCGGTCGCGCGTCACGAAATCCATACGAGCATAGGTGCCGTCGGGGTCCTGTCGTAACGTGCGCTCGACCACGCTCATCGACTCGACGAACGTGCGCCAATCCATCGCGCCCAGGAACCGCAGGCTGCCGATGCTGTTGCTGACCGACACCTGGTTGGCCGCCTGCTGGTGCGTGCTGGCCTGCACCAGCCGGTCGATCGTCAGATTGCTTTCGGCCAGCCGCTGCTCGATCCATGTCAGGGGCAACGCCAGTGCCGAGCCATGACCGCGCAGCCGCCGCGACAATTCGGCGACGAACGCCATGGTCATCGGCGGGTTCGACCGCGCCATGTCAGCGATCACCAGCACCAGGCTCTTCGGGTCCGCCTGCGCGACGGCCACCATCTGGTCGGCCCAGCTGTCGGCGAGATCGCGATCGAGACGTCCGGCGGCAACGTCCGAGCCTACGCGGCGCAGGTTCTCGATCAGCGCCAGCCGCAACATGATCGGAATGGCCCAGAGTTCGCCGAGCATGATCGGCGTGACCGTCTGGTAGGCGGCAACAAAGCGACTCAGGCTCTCCGGGTCGACGCGGCCGTCACCGTGCGCAATGGTCTCCAGCGCGATGTCGTACACGCGCGGCAAACCCGCGGACGAACCCGTGTCGAGGCACGGCAATTGGCGGCTATAGTCGCGCGGCAGGTGCCGCTTGGCCGTGCGGATCTGCTCTTCGATCAGGTAGAAATTGTCGAGCAGCCATTCCCCGGCGGGCGTGATGCGACGATCGGCGCGTACTGCGGCGGTCAGCAGCTCGCAGGTGTCGAGCAGCAGGACCTCGTTGTCCGCCAGGCGCGGCAGCAGGCGATCCTCGGCGCGCCGCGCGCTCAGCCGATGTGCCTGCGCCAGACGCTTGCCGTGCTGCTCCATCTGTTCGGCGCTGAAAAGCTCCGCGCGCAGCGGATGCTCCGCACTTCGCACGCCCTGGGGGCGTAGCGACAATAGTTGCCTGACGAAGCGAAAGAGCGATTGAATGGCTATCTTGGCGACAACGTAAGCGTCGCGACGTGGACGTGGCCAGCAACGATATCCCGTGGAGGATTTCGCCTTGCGGTGCGGCGGCCTCCATCAATACCATGGATCACGCGCAAACTCCCCATTGCCACTGGCGGATTTCGGGCATGTCTTCGCCGTGCTCGACGATGTAGGCACGATGTGCCAGCAGCTTCGCCTCCAGCGTCTGCTGCAGCGACGCCCCGGCGGCACCAAGCTGCGGCAGGTACGCCAAGGCGTCCAGGACCAGATGAAAGCGATCGAGGCCATTCAACACGGTCATATCGAAGGGCGTGGTGATCGTGCCCTCTTCCTGGTAGCCGTGTACGTGAAAACTGCGGTGATTGGTGCGCCGATAGGTCAATTGATGGACCAGCCGCGGATAGGCGTGGAACGCGAAGATCACCGGCTTGTCGCGGGTGAAGAGCGCATCGAAGGCAGCATCCGTCAGGCCGTGCGGATGGACCGAATCGGGCTGCAGCTTCATCAGGTCAACCACGTTCACGACGCGCACCTTCAGCGCCGGCAGGTGCGTGCGCAGGATCGACACCGCCGCCATTGTCTCAAGCGTGGGCACATCGCCGCAGCAGGCCATCACGATATCCGGCTCGTCGATGCCGGCGTTACCCGCCCACGTCCATTCGCCGATGCCTTGCGCACAGTGCGTGGCCGCCGCGTCCATGGCAAGCCACTGCGGCGCCGGGTGTTTGCCCGCGACGACCACGTTGACGTAATGCCGGCTGCGCAGGCAATGGTCCATCACCGACAGCAGGCAATTCGCGTCCGGCGGCAGATAGACACGGACCACCTCCGCTTTCTTGTTGACGACGACGTCGAGGAAACCCGGGTCTTGATGGGTGAAGCCGTTGTGATCCTGGCGCCATACATGCGACGCCAGCAGGTAATTGAGAGATGCGATGGGCCGTCGCCACGGAATGCGCGACGTCACGTTCAACCACTTGGCATGCTGGTTGAACATTGAGTCAATGATGTGAATAAACGCCTCATAGCAATTGAAAACGCCGTGACGCCCGGTGAGCAGGTAGCCTTCCAGCCAACCCTCGCACTGATGTTCGCTCAGCACCTCCATCACGCGGCCGGTGGGCGCCAGGAATTCGTCGGTGGGCAGCGTCTGCGCGTTCCATTGTCGCTGCGTCACCTCGAACAGCGCCTCGAGCCCATTGGACAGCGTTTCATCCGGGCCGAAGACACGAAAGTTGCGTTGCGCTTCATTGCGCGCGGCCACGTCGCGCAGGAACCGGCCGAGCACGTGCGTATCGCCGATACCCCGTGCGCCGGGTGCAGGCACGGCGACGGCATAGTCGCGAAATGGCGGCATGTCGAGATCGCGCAACAGCGCTCCGCCATTGGCATGCGGATTGGCCCCCATGCGGCGCGTGCCCTTCGGTGCGAGTTTCGCCAATTCCGGGACCAGCCGCCCGTCGGCATCGAAGAGTTCCTCCGGCTGATAACTGCGTAACCACGCCTCCAGCAATTCGAGATGGCCGGGATGGGTCGAGGGGTCGGAAATCGGCACCTGATGCGCGCGAAACGTGCCTTCGATCCGCTTTCCATCCACGACTTTCGGTCCTGTCCAACCCTTCGGCGAGTCGAGCACGATCAAAGGCCAGCGCGGACGCGCACGGTGCCCGTTCTGCCGCGCGTCATGATGGAACGTGCGGATCTGTTCGACGGCGATGTCGAGCGTGGTCGCCATGGCCTCGTGCATCAGGGCGGGCTCGTGGCCCTCGACGAAGTACGGCGTCCAGCCGTAGCCGCGCAGCAACTGTTCCAGTTCCTCGCGACTGATCCGCGCGAGCAGGCTGGGGTTGGCGATCTTGTAGCCGTTCAGATGCAGGATCGGCAGTACGGCCCCGTCCGTGACCGGGTCAAGAAACTTGTTGGAGTGCCACGCGGTGGCGAGCGGGCCGGTTTCAGCTTCACCGTCGCCGATGACGCACGCCGCAATCAGATCGGGATTGTCGAAGACCGCACCGAACGCGTGGCTCAACGAGTAGCCAAGTTCACCTCCCTCGTGTATGGAGCCGGGGCATTCCGGCGACGCGTGGCTGGGAATGCCACCTGGAAATGAAAACTGCAGGAACAGCTTGCGCAGCCCAGCCTCGTCGCGAGTAATCTGCGGATACACCTCACTGTAGGTGCCCTCGAGATAGGTGTTGCCCACCACTGCCGGCCCGCCATGCCCCGGTCCGCAGATGTAGATCATATTGAGGTCGTACTTCGTGATCACCCGGTTCAGGTGCACGTAGATAAAGTTCTGGCCGGGCGTGGTACCCCAATGCCCAAGCAACATCCGCTTGACGTCCGAGAGCGCTAGCGGGCGCCTGCACAGCGGGTTGTCGCGCAGGTACATCTGCCCGACCGACAGGTAATTGGCGGCGCGCCAATACGCATTCATCTGCTGCAACAACGCGGGGTTCAACGTGGGGGGCCGGTCGATCATCAGCAACTATAGCCCGTCTGCGTCGCCGCTCGGGCTTAAGGCGCCCTCCACGCGGAGGCCCCGGGATGTAGCGAAATCGTCCTACATCGGTATCGGTCCATCTCTTACGTGGACGCGGTCAACGGTTCGCCATCATTCAGTTTGAATTGTCCACTCCCCGATCCCGCGGGGTTCACTACATTTTATGGGAAAGAAACCAATGTCCACGCTGCTTAATATTCTAGGATCCAACGTCAATTCGCTTCTCCGCGCAAGCGATATCGTCAACGATGGCGTCTACGACCATGCGGGTCGACGCCTGGGCGAGATCGAGGACATGATGTTCGACTCGAAATCAGGGTGCGTGCGCTATGTCGTGGTCTCGATGGGTGGCTTCCTGGGGTTTCGCCGGAAGCGCTACGCGGTGCCATGGAGTGCGCTCACACCGCACCCGGATTTGCGCCGGAGCGTGCTCGATGTCGCGAAGATGCGAATGACCGCGCGACTCCTGTCCGACGATGGTGAACTCACAGTTTTGCCCAACCGGACAGCCACGGCTGCATTCTGAGGAGTTTCTCTAACGACGGAATGTTCGCCGATCCCGACTTTACGACAGATCCCGCCTGAAACCACTTGAGTCCGCATCCGTATTACCGCGTATGGACGCCCAACGCCGACTGCAGCACATTGAGGGACACCCGGATCCCGGGCTGCAGCCTTGACATCCGGCAAACAAACGAATCATAGCGCGCAGGACATAAGGGCATGCAGACTCACCCACCTGTAACTGGACGAGCGTTCGAGACCGCGTTGAAACGTGAAAAGCCGGCCATGAATTCCGGGGAGTCGCAATGGTGACCACCATTCTCATCGTCGACGATGAGCCGAACGTCCTGCGCTCGCTCGAGCGGATGTGCATGAACGCGATGGGAGAGCCCGCCCTCCCTTCCGAACTCAAAGTCTTCACGTTCACGGATCCTGGCGAGGCGCTCGTCTATCTCCGAGCCCGGAATGCGGACCTCGTGATCTCCGACTTCCGCATGCCGGCCATGGATGGCGCCACGTTTCTGACCCATGTCAAGGCGCTCCGGCCGGATACCGCGCGGGTGATCCTGAGCGCTTGCACCGACATGCCCGGCATCGTGCGCGCGATCAACGATGCCGGCATCTTCCGATTCGTGGCCAAGCCGTGGAGCGATACCGACCTGCGGGCGACGATCATCAGCGTTCTCGATCACCGTGCCATGCAGCTCGAAAACCGGCGATTGGCTGACGAACTCAGGGCGCAAAAGAACGTGATATCGCGACAACAGTTGGAACTGGCGCGCCTCGAATCGGAAACGCCAGGCATTACCCATGTGCGCTGGACCGAGGACGGCGGCGTCCTGTTGGAAGAATGAGCCGTTACTGATTCTCGACAGCGCTTCTCAAACGGGTACCCAATGGTAAAGGCCAGCCGGAGCAAACGCCACGTCGCGGAAGTTGTGGGTACGCTGGCCCCCACCGTCCCGAGCGCAACATTTGGAAGCGAGCCCGGCAATGCTTCCCACTTGCTGTGGGTGCAAGCGCTCTACGAGCTGGGTCAGGCCGTCGCCGGCGGAGGCGTCCCGCAAAAAGTCCATCACGACATGCTGCAACACATTGTCACGGGCTTCGGCGCGCAAAGCGGTTCCATCGCACTTCATGTCGACGCTGAAGGCAGCGCGCTCGAGCTGGTGGCGGGAACCGACCTGCCTCCAGGCGTCCTGGGCAGCCGGCTGCCGCCCGCGGTGGGCGTGTTCGGCCATGTACTTGCAACGGGAACCGCCCTTCTCATCAATGGCGACGTTGCGGAAACCAACCTGCCGATTCGCAAGACCGGCCGACTTGATCGCAGCAAGCAATCGACGATGTGCTGGCCCCTTCGGGTGAACAACAGGACGATCGGCGCCGTCGCCATCAACCGACTGCCCGAGCAGCCGCGCTATACCGTGGCCGATCTCGACCGCGGGCAAGTGGTCACCAATCTGCTTGCACTTGTCGTCGCCAACCATCGCATGCACGTCGAACGCGAAGGACGGATCCACGAGCTGTCGACGCTCAACGAAATGATGCGGCGGATGAACCAGCAACTGGAGGAAGCCCAGGATCAGCTCATGCAGTCGGAGAAACTCGCCTCCATCGGCCAGATTGCGGCCGGGGTTGCCCACGAAATCAACAATCCGATCGGCTACGTGCTCTCCAACCTCGGTACGCTCGGGTCATACCTGCCGCGTTTGTTCGAGTTATGCGATGCCTACATCGCCGCGGAGTCGGCCGGTGAAGCCGCCGGCGAAAAGCTCGCGCTTGCACGCGGCATTCGCGAAAGGATGAAATTCGATTACGTACGCACCGATACCGGTGCGTTGATGGCAGAGTCGATGGAAGGCATCCTGCGGATCAAGCACATCGTGCAGGACCTCAAGAATTTTTCGCGTGGCGCGGTGGATGAAGCCTGGGAAAGGATCGACCTGCATGATGCACTCGACCGCATGCTCAACATCGCCCGAAGCGAAATCAAGTACAAGGTCAAGATCGAAACCGATTATGGCAACCTCCCACGCGTCGAATGCCAGCCTTCGCGGTTGCACCAGGTATTCCTGAATCTGCTGGTGAACGCGGCCCAGGCGATCGCCGTGTCAGGGACCATTCGGATCTCGACCGGGCACAGCCCCCCTGACGTCTGGGTCTGCTTCGAGGATACCGGCTGCGGAATACCTGCTGACCAGTTGAACCGGATTTTCGATCCGTTCTTCACCACCAAGGAAGTTGGCGAAGGCACCGGATTGGGACTTTCGGTCTCCTACGCCATCGTGCATCGCCACGGCGGCCGAATCGACGTCGAAAGTGAGGTCGGCAAGGGTTCGCGCTTCACCGTGCGCCTGTCGGTCAAGCGGCAAATGGACTACCAAAGCCGGCTACTTCCCGAAGCGGTGGACGACGGTGCGTCGAAGAACGTCGAAAGTGCTTCGGCGGACTGATGCGGCCCACGGTCCAACAGGTCAATGCAAGCCGGACTTGACGTCCAGAACCATCCGTACGAGCTCGGCCAGCGAGTCTGCTTCCATCTTCCTCATGATGCGAGAACGGTGGACCTCCGCCGTCCGGTAGCTCATGCCGAGGCTGCGGCCGGTCATCTTGCTGGTGTTTCCCAGGACGACCAGCTGCATCACCTCGTGCTCACGCGCGGTCAGCGTGGCGATCTTGGCGCGAATCTCGTTCATGTCATCAACGACGCTGATTTCGCCGGACTCGCCTTCGAGGGCAAGGCGTATCCGCGCCACGAGAATCGAGTTTTCGACCGGCTTTTGCATGAAATCCACGGCGCCTGCCTTCATCGCCAGCACGGCATCGGCAACATGATGGGTACCGGTGAGAAAAATAATGGGGATACGCACTCCACGATCGGCAAGGCTCGCCTGCAGCTCCAGCCCGCTCATTCCGGGCATCGCAATATCGAGTAGAACGCAGCCGCGGCGACTGTCAACGTCCGTGCCAAGGAACTCGGAAGCCGAGGCAAAGCACTCGACCTTGATGTCGGCCGCGACAAGCATCCGCCGCAACGCATTGCGCATCGGTTCCTCGTCGTCGACGATGTAGACCGTCAGTTCGGACACGTTGACAGGTTCAGACAAGGCGCCCCCGGTTGCAGCAAGGTTGCTATTGATCGTTTCGTCGTGCGCTGTCGGCCACAGTCTCGTACTCAATTGGCTGGTCCTGAGTCCGTGACCGTAGAGAACTCCGGCATGGCAGTCGATCCATCAATTTTGCGGTTTTGGCAGGCGGCCGACAATAAGCCACTGACGCATTCGGCTGTGGACTTCAGTCCTACAGGGCCGCGCCGGACGCCGGTCGCGTGCAAGAGCTTTACACACGCATCGACACAAGATCGGGTCTGTCGCTCGAAACGGTAGATTGGAGAGGGCGAGTGCGCGTCTACAGGGTTGCCGCGAGGTCAACCGCCGACATGGGTGGACCCGCCAACCCGCCCTGCATCTGGTCACAGGTCAGCAAATGCAGGACCTTGGCCTGCGCCTCGGTTTCCACGCCAACCG
>Ga0105048_10006014_pt1 | contig 19563 bp, 16 predicted proteins | sample MAT05_FD_78382 | JGI IMG/M metagenome (GOLD analysis project Ga0105048, IMG submission 78382) | Freshwater microbial communities from Lake Fryxell liftoff mats and glacier meltwater in Antarctica - MAT-05 | ecosystem: Environmental > Aquatic > Freshwater > Ice > Liftoff microbial mat | place... | reverse complement strand
TCGAGATCGATGGCTATGCGGCGCGTGCCAGTTAAGAAATAGCTGTTGTCTAGCTCGCCATTTTCCAAAAGCCGCCCGATCAGCACGTCGTTGTTGTTTTTACCGGTTGATTTGGCGTCGCCGACAAAGGCAATGCGGTCGTCATCGAGAATTTTGATCGCGAGAACGGTCGCTGAATCGACCAGTGCAAGCTGCAAGTTTTGCCGACCGTTGAAGCTGAAGCTGTTGTCGAACGTCCCGTTTGGATTGAGCCGTGCGAACACTGGCTGCGCACCACCCGCGGCGTCCGAGAAGCCCGCAACCACGATGCGTCCTTGCGAATCGACTGCAATCGACTGCGAGAAATCGCGGCTGACGCCATTCAAATCAAACGTTATCCGCGTGCAGCCGCTATCGCCGAAAGTGAGGTCCGGGTTGCCCGCGCCAAACAGCCGGCAAACAAGGAAATCAGAGTCGAGAGCCGAGTCCAGGCGCGTCAGCAAATACGTCAGGCCACCCGGGTTGTCGGCGACGCGCGGATCGTTGAACGTGCCCCCGCGATCGCCAAGGAAAAGCAGGGTGTTCGGGCGAGTGGGATCGGTTGTGCCATCGGCCAGCAGGCGCACGTAGGCAATTCGGTTGCCGCTGTTGGTACTTACTTCGGCATAAATTTGAATACGACCGTTCACATGGATCTTTGCGGCCGGTGTGATGTCGCTTAACTGCCCGCCAATATCGAACGCGATCGAGCGCTGGCCGTTCCCCGCGAAAGTGATGTCTGGACCGCCCTCATCAAACGCCATCGCAGACCCCGAAGCCAGCGCGCAGCCGAGGGCGAGGGTTAAAACAGCACTTTTGAGCTTCATACCGAACCACACTGATTAAGGGATTGTCAGTTCAATACGTAAAACCCAGCGATCGCGGATCACGAATAGTTTGCCTAGAGATGTGTCATCTGGCCGCTTAACTGCAACGAATTGACCCACTATTTAGAGTAACGTAGCCCGGCGGGCGGCCCGAGCGATCGCCAGCGGGGCTTTTGTCGGGATAAAAAATTGAATCGAATTTTCCAGCTTTTCAGAGGAAAACAATATGAAGAATTTAAGGTTAAGCGCGTTTTTCATTCTGTCTTTTTATTCTGCATTGGCCAGTGCCCAAGCCTATGTGGGCACGCTCACCGGGGCCGCTGAAGCGCCACCAAACGCATCTCCAGCAACCGGTTCCACGATCATTACCTTTAGCAGCGCCGCCAACACGTTGGCGTTTGATACCGTGTTTGCTGGGTTCACGGGCAATACGACCGGCGCGCACATCCACTGCTGCGTCGCCACGCCGTTTACCGGAACAGTCGGCGTCGCCACCCAGACGCCAGCGTTTTCAGGATTTCCCCTCGGGGTCACTTCGGGCACGCACATAGTGACCCTCGACCTAACCAATTCCACCAACTTTAACCCGCCCTACATTACGAATAACGGCGGCACCACGGCCAGCGCGACCGCTGCACTCGCCGCCGGACTAGCAAGCGGTCGGGCCTATTTGAACCTCCACTCAACCGCCTTCCCTGGCGGGGAAATTCGTGCTTTTCTGATCCCAAACGTGGTCTTCGCAAATGGCTTCGAGCCGACGGCGGGTGGCATCGCGCCGCTACTGGTGGATCTGTCGATGCAATCTAAAGTCAGCGCGACCGATCAACAGTGCGATCACGGCGCCGCGCCCTCTACGCTCATCGCGAGCCAGGAGCCCAAATAGCGCCAACGCACTGCACTGATGGAGCGGTTTTTAAACCGCCCCAAAGACACCACTACCGCTGGCACACCCCACAAAAAAAGCTTGAGCGTTGCCCGAGAGTGACCTTTTGCACCAAGCCTGTACAGCCGGATTTGACGCACGGTTGGCCGGTGCGGCCGTAGACGCTGAGCTCGAGGGCGAAGTAGCCGGGGTTGCCAGTGGGATCGAGGAAGTCGCGCAGCGTAGTGCCGCCGCGAGCGATGGCGTGGCGCAGGATCGCCTTTACCGCGCTAGCTAGGCTTGCGTAGCGCGTTTTGGATACCTCACCGGCCGCGCGGCGGGGGTCAATGCCGGCTGCAAACAGCGCCTCGGCGGCGTAGATATTGCCGACGCCGACCACCACACGCTGGTCCATCAGGAAATTTTTGACGGCAACTTGGCGACCTCGGCTGCGTGCGTAAAGATACCCACCGTCAAAGTCATTGTTGAGGGGCTCTGGGCCGAGTGCGGTGAGCAAGGCATGCTCGGTGTCGAATGCTTGCCACAAACACGCGCCGAAGCGCCGCGGATCGTGGAAACGTAAGGACAGCCCTGAGCTCAAATCGATTTCGATGTGGTCGTGTTTTTTGAGCGCCAGAGTGGGCTCAACCACGCGCAGCGAGCCGGACATGCCCAGATGCAGGAGCAGGCTTCCGACACTGGTATCCAGCAGCAGGTACTTGGCGCGACGCCTAACGGCGTGGATGCGCTGACCGGGCAGCAGGCTTGAGATTTCAGCGGCGATGGGGAAGCGCAGATCAGCCCTATGCAGCCGCACGCGCTCGACCCGATGGCCCAACACATGCGCCTGCAGGCCGGCACGCGCGGTTTCAACTTCCGGCAGTTCAGGCATCTGGACAGGCCAACGGTTGGCTTGAATCGAGCAACTCGGCTTTAAATAAATCGCTATAGCGATCGACGATCAGCACGACACTGCCGTCGGTCAGGCGCACGTAGCGCCAGCCGTTGATCGGTTCGAGGCCGCCAAATTCAACGCGCTGACCGTTGAGGTGTATCGCTCGACGCGGCGTAAGCCCGAGGCGCGTGTCGTCTAAATCGCCGCGCGGATAGCGCTTCAAGACGCGCGCTGAGGCAAGGCCTGCTAAGCGCTCCAAGGCGGGCGCGAGGGCGCGTTTAGGGTCCGCACCTGCGCGAATCCAGCCGCAGGCATCGCGCTCAAAGCTTGTGCTAGCGGTGGGCGTGTCAATCCGGATGCGCAGCGCTTTGTCTAGTTGAAGCAACTGAGTTGTTTGCTGCTCAGCACTCGTAAACCAAAGTGCGGACCACAGCGCCGCGCTAAGCAATGCGACTGCGAGATTGCTGCGCGTGGCACCCTTCATCGCGCGCGACGCCTAACTATAATCCCAAGCAAAACCAGCAGGCCCGGCAGGATCAATAATAACCAGGCGCTCAATAGAAGCGCGCCACTACGGTCGAGTTTCAAGCGCGCGTCAACCGGCTCAACCGCCGCGAGCATGGTCGCGCCGTGCGGGTCCAACGCGTCGATCAGGCGCTCGCCGAGCAGCCGGTTGCTGCCCATTCCGATGTAGTTATCGCTTAGAAAATCTTGATCGCCAACCACCACCACGCGCAGTTTTTGATCCTGCGTAAAGCCAAGCGCCAGCGCGCGTGCAGCCGAACCATCCGGCCCCTTGGTCGATTCAAGCAGGCGCTCGACGGTCCAGCGCGGCTTGCTGACAAACTCAAGCGCCGCCGCGCCGGGCATCACCACCGGGCCTGCTAAGCGTGGGCTTAAGTTGACGCGCTCAGGAGTGACTTGCAGCATCGTGGGATCGCTCAATGAAGCCTGCGCGCCAGATTGATCGACCACGCTGCCGGGCATGACGCGCAGGCCCAGCAGCGTTGCCAATTCGCCCAAGCCCGCCGAAAACGGCTCGCGAGCGATCAGCGCGTCAGGCGCAAGGATGGTCGGGTCTACTAGCCAGAGCGCAGACCCGTGCGCTTCTAGATAGCGTTGCAGCTCAAAGGATTCACCCGCATTCAAAAGGCGTTGACTGCCGAGCAGCAGCAGCATGCTCAAGTTCGAGGGAATGCCGCTTTGCTGCAAATCCAGGCGCAGCACGCGGGCGCCGTCGGCGCTCAAAACGCTCAGAAAGCGCTCATGGCGCGGCGGACGTTCGTTAAGCTCCAGCACGCCGATCACCCGTTCGGTCTTGCGCGTTAGTTGGTCGAGCGCACGCGCGAAGGCTTGATCGTCCAGCTGGGCCAAGCGCACCTGGCGCTCACCCAGCCGCACCCGCATTTCGCCGTTCACTTGCAGGTTAAGCGCACGCGCGGCTTCGGGATCGGCGTCGGGATTGACCATGCGCAACTGCACGCGCTCAAATCGCCCGAAATAGCGGGTTATTGCGCTGCGCAACTGCACGTCGTCGCGCGCGTAGGCGACCACTTCAATGGGCGCTGAGATCTTGTCTAGGCGCTCACTCAATGCGTGCGGGACAGCGCGCGACACGTCGATTTGAATCGGCTGGGTGACCCGCGCGGCGAGCAGCGTCAGTGCAGCAACGATGCTCAACGTCAGCGCAGCAAAAAAAACATCGCGCCACGCCCACGCGCTCATCGGCCCTGCCTCATGCGTTCGATGCGACGTTGCAGCAGTAAATAGCTCGATAACGCTGAGCCAAGCAACAGCACCAGACCCGCCACGGTGGGCCTGCCCTGTAAAAAGCTCGCGTAGTGCGCCAATGGGTTTAAGACGCTCAAGTGATCAAGCGCTAAACCGCTGGCGCTGGCACTTAGGTCAATCAGCACAAAGCTCAAGTTGACGCTCAAACTGGCTAGCAGGGCCGAGGCACTGCTGCGCGCGTGACACACGATGAGCGCATGCAGCTGCGCAAAAAAAAGCAGTAAAAACCCGACACCCAACCAAGCGCTCATGGTGAGTTGCAGATCGAGCGTCGTGCCCAACCCTAACGCTGCCGCGCCAGCCATCAGCACCGCCACCCAAAGCGCTGCGATTGCCCAGACGTACAGCAAAATGCCGCCGGCCAGTGCGCCCGAACTTAAGCGCGATCCCAGCCACAGCGGATGCGCATGCGTGTTTGACGCCAGCAGCGGGCCAAGCAGCAGCGGAAGCGCTAACAGCACCAGCAATTTAAGGTTGCTCAAATACGGTGCCAGGACCATCGGCGTCACGCCAAAGGTGTCAGACGCCACGGCCACGCGTGCCTGCGCGCCGATAAATTGCTCCACTTGGATAAGCAACAGCCAACCGCTTAAAGCGCTTAAGCCCGCCAAAAGCATCCAAAAGCTCGGGTTGCGCAAGCGCGACGACAGAAAATAGCGGGTCATGTCTGCTCATCCATCGGGCATCCTGCCCGAGGATTCGAGGGCCTGAAGGGGCTCGGCTCCTGCCTCGTGGGCGCTTTGAGGGTGTTTCGGCGGGCTGGGAGAGATACCGCTTTGTTGGAGATAGAGCGCGGGGTTTGCTCATCCATCGGGCATCCTGCCCGAGGATTCGAGAGCCTGAAGGGGCTCGGCTCCTGAGTCTGCTCATCCATCGGGCATCCTGCCCGAGGATTCGAGAGCCTGAAGGGGCTCGGCTTCGGCCTCGCTGGGCTTCGCGTGGGTTTTGGGTTGGGTGGGTTCACTTTGCTATGGGTTTGGGCGCGCGAGGTGGGTGATCGCGATTCGCGCTTCGCTGAGCGAGCGGGCTAAATCGTCTACGGTTGCGCTTGGTTTGAGTTCGAGCTGGGCTTGGCGCGGGTTGCTCATCATGACCGACTCCACGCAGGCAAAGGCTAGGCGCTCGGCTGTACTGGGGTCAAGCAAATGCACTTCTAGCGTGCGGCGCCACGCGCTCAGGTCGGTGGTCTGCGCGATGCGCCCGTCTAGCAGATGCACGATGCGTTCGGCGCGGTCCAAAAACGGCGTGGCGTCGTGAGTGGCGAGTAAGATGATGCGATCTTGGCGCTGTTCATCGAGCACATTGAGCAGGCTCAAGACGCTTAACCGATCCAGTGCGGTGGTGGGTTCGTCGAGCAGCAAAAGTGTCGGTCGGTGAATGCACGCTTGGATCAACCCGACGCGTTGCGCCATGCCTCGCGAAAGTGAGGAAACAGCGCGTTCCGCGTGCGCTTCGAGCGCAAAACGGCTGAGCCAATGATCGATCGAGCCGACCGGCGCCGCATACAGTCGAGCGGCCAGCGTGAGCTGCTCGCGCACGCTTAATTCCCCATAGAGTGCCGCGTGCTGCGGCAAAAAGCCAATCGTTTCGCGCGGAATCTGGGTGCGCGTGTAGCGCCCGGAGGCGGGCAGGAGTTGCCCGGCCAGGACGCGCAACAGCGTGGATTTGCCGGCGCCGTTATCGCCTTTCAGCACGATCAGTTCAGATGAGCGCGCGCGCAGCGAGATGTCTGCTAATGCCAGATTGCGGCCCATGCGCACCGACACCGACTCTAGTTCAAGCGAAATACTCACCGGCGCTTCCAATAAAAAACCCGCCAGCGGGCGGGTTCGATAGGACCAAGCGTGCGGAGATTGCTACTTGATCTTGCTTTCTTTGTACGGCACATGTTTGCGCACAACCGGATCGTATTTTTTGAATTCGAGCTTGTTCGGTGTGGTCTTTTTGTTTTTGTCGGTGGTGTAGTAGTGGCCGGTACCGGCGGTTGACACTAACTTGATCTTGTCACGCATGTCGTTACACCTTTTCGCCGCGCGAACGCAGCTCGGCAAGTACAGAATCGATACCGCGCTTGTCCACCGTGCGCATGGCGGCGGTCGAAAGGCGCAGACGGATGAAGCGATTTTCCGACGCAACCCAAAATCGATGGTGCTGCAGGTTCGGCAAAAAGCGCCGACGCGTGCGGTTGTTGGCGTGGGAGACGTTATTTCCGGAGAGCGGTCGCTTACCGGTGAGCTGACAGACGCGGGCCATGTTGTTTAATCCTTCAGGTCTTAAAGTCGTTGCGATAACGCAGGCGCTTGGGACCGAGTAAGCGGTTGAGCAGATGTGAGCCGCGCTTTTTATCAGGGCGCGTGATTGCGGTCAAGCTTTAAGACTGTTTTTCTTTGCTAGCCAAAGGCCTTCATGACTTGAGCATTGCGCGCCACGGCTGGGGTCGACCGATAAAAAACCCCTGCACAGCATCCACCCCCAAAGTTCTTAGCGCATCCAGAATCTCGCCGCTTTCGACGTACTCGGCTATCGTGCGCTTGCCCATTGCGCGCGCCACTTCCTGGATCGATTTAACGACCGCATAGTCGAGCGGGTCGGTGAGCATATCGCGCACAAAATTGCCGTCGATTTTGAGCGTATCGATCGGCAAGGTTTTCAGATAGGCGAATGACGAAAACCCTGAGCCAAAGTCGTCTAGGGCAAAGCGAAAGCCGATCGCTGAGAGCTTGCGGATGGACGATTCTGCGACCGACAGATTGGCGATTGCGGCGGTTTCGGTGACTTCAAAGCAGATTTTTTCAGGCGGAATTTGGTGGCGTCTGAGCGAGGTCAGCAAATCGTCGAAGAATTCGGGAAACCCTAAAGAGTGACCCGATAGATTAATTGCGCAACAGCCCAGTTTGCTTAAGTGCGCAGGGTGATTGGCCAACTCCTCAAAGCACCGCCCCACCACGAATCGGTCAATCCGTGGGCCCATTCCAAAGCGCTCGGCGGCTCGCAAAAACTGATCCGGCGCATACATTTCACCGGTGCTGGAGCGCATGCGCAGCAGCAGTTCGTATTCGGACGGCGCGTCGGGATTAGAGAGCTGAGCGATGGGCTGGAAATACAGCTCGAACAAATCTTCATCGAACGCGCGATTGAGCTTGGAGATCCACTGCATCTCGATGCGGCGCCGCTTAAGCTCGGAATCATCGTGGCGCGCCTGCACGACGCGATTGCGCCCGGTTTCTTTTGCGGCGTAGCAAGCGGTATCGGCCGCACTCAGGACCTGCGCCACATCGCGCGCGTGGGCGTCAATTGGCACCACGCTTAAGCTCGCGGTGATCTGCAAGGCATGCGTGTCCATGCGGAAACGAAATCGCTCCAGTTGGCTGCGCAAGTCTTCAGCCAGCGCACTCGCGCGCTCGATCGACAGGCCATACAGCACGGCTGCGAATTCATCGCCACCGACGCGCCCGAGGAGAGCCGTCAGCGGCATGCACTGCTTGAACACTCGGGTAATTTGGCGCAGCAACTCATCCCCGGCACCGTGCCCGAGCGTGTCGTTGATGACTTTGAACTGGTCCAAATCCAGATAAATCAGCGCACCCGGAGCTTCACCTCGGGCAACGCCCTCAATGCCGTGCGCGATGGCACGCTCTAACGACTGGCGATTCTTAAGGCCCGTCAGCAAATCGTGCTCGGCTTGATGGCGCAAGCGCGTGGCCAGTGCGCGCGTTTCGGTGAGGTCCTCGCAGGTCAGCAGAAACTCGCTTTGGCCGCTCTCTGTGTGGCGCGCGCGCATGCTCAGGCGCGCCCACAGACGCTCACCGCTGGCCATGCGCAGCGGCGTTTCGCGCACCGCAAGCTGTTGCGGGGTTTGCGCCAGACGCGCGAGGGATTTGCGAAATTCTTGCAAGTCCATTTGATCGGCTAGCACGCCGAAGCTGCACGCAACCAAATCAGAAGTGACAAAGCCAAGGCGCTGCGCGCCAAAGGCATTGACCGAGAGGATCTGCGCGCGCCCGTCGAGCGTCAGGTACATGCTTGGATTGTCGTCATACAGCGCGCGGTAGCGCAGCTCAGAGGCCTGCGTGGCGGCATGCTTGCTAAGTGCGCCGACCGCCAAGCTCAGCAGGCGCATGGCGCGGGTCAAAGTGGTTGCCAAAAACACATCGCTAAACGGGGATTTACCCAGCAGCAGTAGCACGCCACGTCCCGCTTGGCGCGGGCTGCGAATCTCACACAGCTGCGCTTGAACAAAGCCCTCTGTGGCAGCCACCTGTTGCCAGTTGACCTGGCTCGGCGCGCTTAGATCAATGCGCCCAGTAGGCTGCTCGCTTGCGCGGGTCCACGCGCTGGCATCCAACTCTTGGAGCGCTTGACACACCGCCAGCGGAATTTGCGCATCACAAATCCATTTGCCGCGTTCGCCGCCTATCTCAATCACCAACGCAACCGCCGCGCCGCTGTGCTCCACAAGAAGCTCGGTGATCGACAGCACCGACTCGTACATCCGCGAGGGATCGCTCATCGTGCTCAAAATCAAGTTTTCAGTGTGCGCTAACTTCAGCGCCTCGCGGCGTTCATTGGCAAACAACAGCTGGCCCATGATGTCGCCCAATACCGCGACAAAGCCTTGCTCATCGGCATCCCAATCGCGTGGGGCGCCGCGCGATTCCACACACACCACGCCTCTGAGTAGCGTGGCGCTGCGGATTGGCGCGTCGAGCAGCGCCACGATTCCGAGCGGCTCAAGGTAGTGCTGCTTGAACTCATGCGTGCGTGGATCGCTGCGCGCATCGCGTGCGCTCAGCACACGCGAGTTCTCAAGCGCGTGGATGTAGTCTTCGTATTCGCGGGTGTCAAAGCAGCCGCTGGAGGCTGAGGCTTGCGCATCGACGATTGCCACCGACACCATGTGTATGCCAGCCGCCTGCCAAACCGACACGCGTTCCACTTTCAGCGCCTTCGCGGCGGTTTGCGCGAGTTCGACCGCGCCGTGTTCAAGGGAGCCTGCAAACAAACGCTCGTCGGTTGAGAGTTTTAGCGCGACTTCCTGCAGCTCACGCACGCGTTCCTCGCGCACGCGACGATCGCGCGCAGCGGATTTCAACGCAGACATCGATTGCGCCAGCTCGGTGTTAGCCAAACTCAGCTCAGAAGTCCGCTCTAACACGCGCTGCTCGAGGTTTTGATTGGTGCGCTTAAGCTCGAGGGAAATCGCCCGTCGTTCATTGACACCCGCTTTGAGCGACAACACCACCAGCGCCAAAGACAACACGAACAGTTGAACGGCGCGCAGGCTCAGCTCCGAGCTTGCGGTGACAAAAGGCCCATATCCGGACGTGGTTGCGAAACAGACCAACAGCGCGGTCAGCAATAGAAACAAACAAATTGCCGCTTGGGGCACCCGAAACACGCTCCAAACCGCGAAAGGCATCACCAGAAAAGTGATCAACTGCGCGTTGAGCTCGGTGGCATAGGGGCTGAACAGGTAGCTTAAAGTGAAGCTCAGTACCGCAATGCTTGCGAGTGATTCGAGCCACTGTCTGGCGGTCACCTGGCTAAGTTGCGTGCGACTCAAGCTGACCAGCGCGGGGATTAACACGATCGCGCCTGCCAAATCGGCCAGCCACCAGCTATGCAGAACGCTCACGATTCGAGAGGACTCAACCAGCCCGCTGAAGTAAACCGATGCGGTACCTATGACCGCTGAAATCAACGAGGACATCAACACGATCAGCGTGAAGCGCCACATATTGCGCGCCGTGGACAGCACCTCGCGATTGGGAAAAACGCGCTTCAAACGACCCGCGCCCCACCACGCCGCTACGCCTTCGCCGAGGGCAATACCGGTTGCAGAAAGATACGGTGCCATCCCTTGCTGCTCACCTGAATTGAGCGTGTAAAGCACGTTTGCGACAAACGCCGCTGGCACGAGGCCAATCAACGATTTGATGCCGAGCAAATACACCGAAGCAAGCGCTAAGCCTGAGGCAAACCAAACCGGGGCGAGTCGGATATCGCTGAAGGAAAACGCCAATGACACCTCAGCGGCCGCAAACCACGCAAGCGCGGCGATCACGATCAGTCCGATCTGAACTGTGATGTGCTCTCCACCTTGCGCGTGCGTTGAAGTGCTCAAGCCGACCCCCGTCATGAATGAGCTTAGGATCACGATGCTACCGCAGTTATCCTTACACCATGTACCTCGAACATTTTGCTTTGCGTGAGGCGCCGTTTTCGATTGCGCCCAATCCGCGCTTCGTTTGGTTGAGTGAGCGCCACCAGGATGCGCTCGCGCATTTGCTGGTAGGTTTGAACTCGGGCGCTGGCGGCGGATTTGTCGCACTTACCGGCGTGGTTGGCTCGGGCAAAACCACGCTGTGTAGGCTGCTGCTGAAAGATTTGCCCGCTGACGTCGAACTTGCGCTGATCCTCAACCCAGCGCTTGAGCCGCTTGAGTTGCAGCTCGAAATTTTGCGTGAGTTAAAAGTCGACGTGCCACCTACTGGCAGCAGTGGCTCGATGATGCATGTGCTCAATACACACCTGCTGGCGCGGCATGCGGCGGGCAAGCGCGTGGTGGTGCTGATTGATGAGGCACAAGCGCTGCCGCGTGCAAGCCTCGAGCAACTGCGGCTGATGACCAATCTGGAGACCGATGAACACAAGCTCATTCAGATTGTGCTGGTTGGACAACCCGAGCTGCGCGAGCTGCTCGCCGATCCGGCCTTGGCCAATCTCGATCAGCGCATCACCGCGCGTTTTCATCTGGACGCGCTGACGCTTGCTGAAACGCGTGCGTATATCAGCCATCGTTTGAGCGTCGCGGGCGCGACCCAGCCGCTTTTTAGCCAGTCGGCAATCAGCCGCATTCACCGCGCGGCTGGCGGGATTCCGCGCCTGATCAACGCCATCGCCGAGCGCGCGCTATTGGCCGCCTACGCGCGCAGCCAGCCGCGTGTTGATGCGCGCCTGGCAGGTGCCGCCGCGGATGAAGTGCGCGGGATCGAGCGCAAGTCAAGCCGTGCGCTGTTTGCTTTGGCCGCTGTCGTGCTGATCGTCGCGGGCGTGGCTTGGCTGTTGCGAGCGCAAGCGCCTGAAGCGCCCGTTAGCGAGCCCATCAATGTGCCAAATGTGGCGCCAACGGTGGCGCTGGTCGATCCCTTTGCGGACCTAAGCTCAACGGCTGCATTCGCTGAAATCGCCCGGCTGTGGGGCGAAAGCGATCCGTCGAGCTTTGCTTTTGCACAGCTGCTCGCGCTGGAGGGATCAACAGGCGCTTGCGACTCTGGGCACAGCGCCGCATTGCGCTGCATCAGTCGCAGCGGCTCGTTCGCGGTGATTCGCGCGCTCGGCCGACCGGTAGTGCTCAAGCGCCTTGATCGCTATGTGCTGCTGCTCGGTTTTGATGAAACAAGCGCGCTGATTTATGCGCCCGATGCGCCGCGACGGGTGGCGCTTGAGCAGCTACTGGCAGGCTTTGCCGGTGAGTATGTGGCGGTGTATTCAAGCCCGCGTCAGCCAAGCCGGGCATGGATCACCGCGCGCCTGAATGACTGGAGCGGGGCTCCTGGGGAATTCAGGCGCCTCGATCAGGTCAAGGCTTCCGTGGTTAAATTCCAGCGCGCGCACGGCCTGGAGGACGACGGCGTGGTCGGTGAATTAAGCGCACTGCTGCTGTCGAGCTATCACCCGATAGGGCCTAAACTCCTCGAACTGAAACCTATAGCGAGTCCGCGCACCGATGTCCCTGCTTCTGGACGCCTTAAAAAAATCTGAAGACGAACGGCGTGAGCAGGAAATCGCTTCGTTGCGAAACTTGCCGCGCAGCGCGCAAACCACACGGCCCAGCGCGCGCTCGTGGACCGTGCCTGCATTAGCACTGGTTGCGCTATGTGGCGCTGGCTTTTTCGGCTACAGCCAATTTGCGCAGCGCAGCGCCACACAGGAGCTAGCGCTTAAGACCGCCGAAACACAGCGTCTGAATGCTGCAAAAGCTCGCGATGCGGCCAGACGCCAAGCCCGCAGCGGTCAAGATGCCGCCGCATTGCGTGAAGAAATGAAGGCGCAAACCCTTAGCGCTGCCCAGCGCCCGACCTCAAACGAGGCGCTGATGCAAGTCCTCGGTGCTCGAAGCAATCCAGAAATCATTCAAAATTCAGCCACTCGGGGTGCGGTCGTGCCGCTGCCCAGCCCTGCTGCAAGCGCCAGGGAAGGAACTCCGCTGCCAAGCACCTTTAGCCAGCCTAGCGCCCCTGAAAAGCTGACGCAGGGGTCAAAACAAGCAACTAGCGCGCCGGATAAGTCCGTTAAGCCAGAGGGCGCTTCAGCAGAAAAAGCTGAGATAAATGCAGCACGATCAGACCCCTCTTTGCCCGCGGCGCCCAGTCCGCCCGCCACGCCGTTGAGCGCCGATGAAGGCCGCTGGCGCGCAATGCCGCGCGCTTACAATTTGGCCTTTGGCACCCGTCAGACGTTGCCTAACACCACAATGAATATGCATGTCTATGCAAGCGATCCGGAGCAGCGCGTGGTGATGATCAACATGGAAAGCGCGCGCGAAGGGGGTCTGTTGAAAACTGGCCTGCAAGTTAAAGAAATCACCCCGCTCGGCGCGGTAGTCGAGTTTCAGGGGCAAGAATTTTTCATCGATCCTTAGGGTCGGCAAGTGTTCGTTAGATTGCCAACCAAGCCCGTGCGGTTTTTCCCATGGGCAACGCTGCTCTTGGCATTTGTCTGCGTGGGTTTGTCATTTGTTCAAGCAGACCTAGATCCGCGAGCGCGCTCGCAGATGATGCAAAACTTTGGCATGGTGCCCGCGCATTTTTCGTTGAGCCAAGGCTGGTGGCTGATGCTCGAACGCGGCGCGCCACAGCTGTTTAGCGCGCTGTTTATCCACGCCGACTGGGTGCATTTGGTAGGCAATTTGGCGTTTTTGCTGCCGTTTGGCATTTACGCCGAACGCGCTTTGGGCGCGCGGCGCTTGCTGTTTGTATTTTTGGCATGCGGCGCGCTGGCCAATTTAAGCGCGGCCATCATGGCGCGCGGTTCTCTGGCGCCGATCATTGGCTCCTCGGGCGCGGTGTCAGCGATCGCGGGCACCTACCTTGCTTTGTTCCCGCGCGACAAACTCGGCTTGATGATCCCACTGGGTTTGTACGTCCAATTTGTGCGCGTTCCGGTGATGGCTTTGTTGGGCGGATGGTTTGTGCTTCAGTTGACCTACACATTCTTCGGACCAAGCTTCGGCGCAGTGGCGTGGTGGGCTCACGTCGCGGGCTTTGTACTTGGCGCACTGTCAGCACTTGCGATGCGGCCAGGACTCAAACGCAAACCCTTGGCCTAAACGCATTCCCTCCATTTCGCACAAGTTTTACTTACCCACACGGCTGATCACCTACACCATGGCAAAAAAACCCTTACTGCACAAAGTGATCTTTCATTCCGCCGGAAAAATTTACGAGCTGTATGCCAGCCAAGTTATTTCGTCTGAAATTTGGGGCTTTGTGCGGGTCAGTGGAATTGAATTTACGCCCGGCGAAGGGCTGCTGATTGATCCCACCGAGGAGCGCCTGCGCGATGAATTTGCCGGCGTGAAATCGCTGCATCTGCCGATGCACGCTGTCGTTAGAATTGAAGAAGTTGAGGCGCGCGGCGCGCTGCGCATTCTCGATAGTGTCAGTGGGGAAAAAATTATGCCGTTCCCGCTTGGGCTTCCACAAAAGCTCAAACCGATTTGATTTTCCAACGTTTTTTAATTTTCCACCGCAGAGGGCCACACAATGCATCGATTTAAATGGTTTGTCGTTTTATTTTTAGTCTCATTCAGCGTACTTGCCCAACCGGGCGCAAAGTCTTACGCACCGGAAGATCTGCGCCAATTGAGTAATACCGACCGAGTGCGCGTTTTGAACAACGAGTATTCAGATTTATCCGGTGGTCAACGCCTGCAAGAAGATCAGCTCGAGTTTTATCTCGATCAAATTCAGCAGTCGAACTGGTCGTTTACGCAGATTCGCGACGATATGCAAAAGTCGCTTGGTGCGCGCCCAGATTTCCCGAACCAAGGGAATCCGAACCAGGGCGGATCGGGTTATCCCAGCCAAAACTATCCGGATGACGACTTCGCAATCGAGTGCACTTCGCGCGACAATCGTTACCAGGAATGCGTCACCAATCTGCGCAACCCGCGCCTGGTTCGTCAGCTATCGAGTAGTCAGTGCATCGAAGGCCAGTCATGGGGTGTGCGCGGCTCGGTGATTTGGGTCAATCGCGGTTGCCGCGCCTTGTTTGCCGATGGCGTGTCGCAAGGGGTCGTGCGCACGGTGCAATGCAGCTCGCGCAATCAACGCCAGGTTAACTGCCTAACCAATTCGCGCTGGCTAATGCGCCTGCAAAGCCAGCTGTCGTCGACCGCATGCACTGAAGGCTACAGCTGGGGCAATCAGCGCGGATTGGTTTGGGTTTCGCGCGGCTGCCGTGGCATCTTTGAAGAAGCGGTTGGCATTCTTCCGGGCGCTGGCACCGGTGCGGCGCAAATGCAGTGCGAAAGCTCAGGCGGCTTGCGCATTTGCCCATGGGACCAAACCGCTGGTCGGCCTGAAATGTTGCGCGAATACTCGCGTGGACGTTGCGTTCAAGGCCGCACCTGGGGCGTAGATCGCCGCGGTCTGTGGGTCAACAGCGGCTGTTCGGGCCTATTCGGCCTGCGCTAAAGCGGCGGCTGCTGAAAAATCAAACGCATCAGCCTTCAGGCGTTGCCTGAGTGCGCTGGTGCGTTGTTTAGCCGCTTCAGACCATGCAATAAATTCGGGCGCCTGGCGGATGCTCGCTAGGGTGGGATCTGTTGCCAGCCACAGCAAATCAACATCGGCGTTGAGGTGGGCGGCTTGCAATTGCGCCATCGCGTCACTGACGTTATTGCGCATTCCCAATGCGGCGGCGCGCAACAGCGACAGTTGGCGCTCTTTCGCACCCTGCTGTGCCGCACGATCCAGCAGCTGTTCGGCCCTCTGTAAGCGCTTGAGATACGCTTCCTGATTTTTAAGCCGACGTTCAAGCTCTGCGGCGGTGAGCGTGATCGAGATGCCATCGATGGTTGCGTACAGATCGCCTTCCAAAAGCGGTTGCAAGCGTTCAAGCGCCTGCACATTGCGCCCGGCCAAAGTCATTGCGAGCACGCTCATTTTGGCGTCAATGGCTGGATCTTTGCTGCTGGGTTCGGCTTCCGCTGAGGGCACAGTGCCGGTTCGGGCGTACTCGAGCACGCTCAGAAAGGTTTGGACATTGGCTTCGTTGGCGGCACTCATTTTCACGCGCTTCATGCCCTCGCGCGTCAATAGGGCAGCATTCTCAAATGCCCCAAGGGCGACGGCTGAAGTAACCAACAGCTGCGCATTGAGGCTATCCATAGGATTGGCGCTGAACAGCTTGACCGACAGGGGATAGGCGGCAGCCAAATTTCCTGCATCCAGGTAAATTTTGATTTGCATGCGCTCGATCAGCTCGTTGGAACCATTCACCGTAGCGGCCTCGCGCAGAATTTCGTGTGCCTGGGTATCCTCGCCCAGCTGCTTGCGATTGATCGCGCGGTTGAGGGCCGCGAGCGGGCTAAAGCGGTCCAGCGCATAGGCGCGCTCGAGCATTTCACGCTGCTCGATCAAACGCCCCTGCTGGCCTAGCAAACCGCCGAGCCAAATCAACGCGTTGAGATTCTTATCATCCAGCTTAAGGGCTTGGCGAAACATCGATTCGGCCCCGCTAAGCTGGCCGACTGAGCGCTTGAGCAGGCCAAAACTGGCGAATGCTTCTGAGAGTTGCGCATTGAGCTTGATGGCTTGATGGATAAGCGGCTCGGCGGCCTCAACAGCTTTCAACAGGGACCCCTGGTCGTAGTCAACTTGCAGCAGCAGCGTGTCGGCAAGTCCGGTGTAGGCGAGCGCGTAGCTTGGATCGGCCTTGATCGACAGCTCAAACGATTGGCGCGCGCGCTCTAAATCACGCGGGGTGCGATTTGCCCACAGTTGGCGGCCTTCGAGATAGCGCTCCGTTGCGGTAACCCGACCTGCTCCGCCCGCATCAGTACCCGCTGCTGGCCGGTAAATGCCCCACAGCGCGTAACCGAGCGCCGACACGCCAACCATCACCACCAGCAAGGGCACGAGGCGTGATCGAGATGAGCTACCCGGCAGATTGCGGGTGCGTTTGATTCCCTCGCGGGTGATGTCAAACGACCACGCCAGCGTTCCCACAATTGGAAAGCCGAGCGCCGCAATCAGCACCGTCCAGGTCATTGCCCAAGGCGGCGCGCCGAGTGGCTGATAGACAACCGACGCCAGCTGCAAAATGACCCAAGTCACCACCGCATAGCCAATCACCGCGCCGAAAACGCGGCGGCGTTTGAGTTCATCAACCAAATCGATTAGGGCGTTAGACATTAAAAACTGGGCGCTGAGTGCTTGATCAAGCGGACACGTTCAAACGGGCGCGCGACAGGCGGATCAGGGCTGAAATATCGTCGGCGCCGTGACCTTGCTCAACGAGAGCTGAAAAGTCTGTGATCGCGCGTTCAACCAGCGGCAAAGCGTGCGGGCTAAGGCTTGCGCAAATATTCAGATCTTTGAGCATCAAACCGAGCTTAAAGCCCAGGTTAAATTGATCGTTGAGCATTGTTGGTGCGCGCTTGCCAAGAAACCAATTGCTTGCCGCGCCATTCATGATCACCTCGACCACCCGTTCGGTCGGGAGTTTCAAGCTCTCAGCAAGCGCTAAACCTTCGGCTACCGCCGCTGCGATGCCTGCAATCATCACCTGATTGATGGCTTTGGTCGCTTGGCCGGCGCCACTCGGGCCCATCCAAGTGGTGCGTGAGCCGATTGCTGCAAAGACCTCGCGCGCGCCGTCCATTGCGCCTTGCGCGCCGCCAACCATCACGCTGAGCGTGCCATTTTTTGCGCCTTCAACGCCGCCGGACACGGGCGCATCGAGAAACTCCACGCCAATCTGGCTTAAATCTGCTTGGATTTGGCGTGCGGTGTCCGGGCGCACGGTCGAGGTATCGATCCAAATCGTGCCCTCTTTCAATCCAGCAAATGCGCGCTCAACGACCGCTAGCAGGTCCTCGTCTGCTGACACACAGCTAACGATCACCTCGACCTCAGCCGCCAAAGCTGCAATATCAGCGCAAGCTTTGACCTGATGAGCTTGCGCAAACGAAATCGCTCGCGCCGTGGTGCGGTTATGCACGCAGCGCAACAATCCTTGCTTGAACAAGTTGGTCGCCATGGCTTCACCCATCGCGCCCAAGCCGATAAAACCAACGCGCGGCTTACTCATGGAGATAGGTGTAGCCGCTCAATCCAGCGTGCAAGGCCTCTCGAAAATCGCCGCGTTCAGCTTCTGATAACTGCGCTTGATTTAGCTTGCGCTCAAAACGCTCCTCGATGTCTTTGACCTCAAAGCCGACGTAATTGAGCAATTTGTCCGCCGTATCACCGCGTCGGGCGTCTTCGAGCACATAGCCTTGCGCGTTCAGACGCACGTTGACCGAATCGGTGTCGCCAAACAGATTGTGGATATCGCCCAATGTTTCCTGATACGCGCCGACTAAAAATAAACCGAGCAAATAGGCCTCGTTCGGCTTGAGAGCATGCAACGCTAGTGTGGTTTCGATGCCTTCAGAATCAACGTACAAATCGATCCGGCCGTCTGAATCGCAGGTCAAATCCTCCAGCACACCGCGCCGCGTGGGCGTTTCGTTCAAGCGCGTGATCGGCACGATCGGGAAAACCTGATCGATCGCCCACACGTCTGGTACCGACTGAAACACCGAAAAATTCGCGAAATACTTATCAGCTAGTTTCTCGTTGAGCTCATCGAGTACCTGCCGATGCGCTTTATTGTCCTCGCGCAAACCCGCCTTCACGCGCTGCACGATTGCGTAGTAGCAATCGTCGAGTTCCGCGCGGTCACTCAGCGATAGTTGACCGAGTGAAAACAGCGTTTGGCCTTCCTGCAAATAGTGCTGCGCCTCCTGATAAGCCTCCATCGGCGCGCGGCTATCGACCTCCTCAAAAAGCTCGCGCAAGTGTTTGACAGCTGGGTTGAGGCTTTTTGATTCGCGCGCAGCCGAGCCGTCTGGCGCAGGCTCAACCGCAGTGATATTGGTGATTAAAACGGCGTGGTGCGCGCACATGGCGCGGCCCGCTTCGGTGATCAAATGCGGCTGCTTGAGGCCATGCTGCTCGCACGTTTCAGCCACTGCGCCAACGATCGTTGAGGCATATTGATCGAGGCCGTAGTTCATCGAACAAAACGAGCGCGAACGGGTGCCTTCGTAGTCGACCGCGAGGCCGCCGCCGACATCCATGTAGCGTATCGGCATGCCCAGCTTGGTCAACTCGACAAAATACGAGCACGCCTCGCGCATGCCCGTTGCAATATCGCGCACGTTGGAGATTTGCGAGCCCATGTGGAAATGCACCAGCTCCAGCGCCCCGGCCATGCCATGCGCCTTCAGAGTCGTGGCCACGTTCAACACCTGGCGCGGCGAGAGGCCAAATTTCGCTTTATCGCCACCGGTATTTTGCCATTTCCCCGCGCCGATTGACGCAAGGCGCATGCGCACGCCCAGGCGCGGCACCACGCCGAGCTTGCGCGCTTCCTCCATGATGACGCCGAGTTCGCCCGCTTTTTCGAGCACGATAAAGGTCTGCAAGCCAAGCTTGAGCCCGATCAACGCCAAGCGGATGTATTCGCGATCTTTGTAGCCATTGCAAATCACGATGCCGGACTGGCTCATCGCCAGCACGGCAATCAGCTCAGGCTTCGATCCGGCCTCCAGGCCGAGTCGCCCGGTGGTTGCAGAAATCAGCTCGCGCACCACCGAGAACTGCTGGTTTACCTTGATTGGAAACACCGCCGTATAGCCGCCGGTGAAGTTCCAATCGAGTGCGGCCTGGTCAAATGCTGAGACCAGTCGCTGCGATTTATCGAGCAGCATTTCCGGAAAGCGCACCAGCAGTGGCAAGCTTGCGCCGGCTTCTTTAGCCTTGGCGACCACATCGCTTAAAACGACGCAGTGAGCATCGTGGCGGCGCGGAATCGCCACCATGCGCCCGCTTTCATCGATATCGAAATATCCCTCGCTCCAATGCCGAACCGAATAGGTCTCGCGAGAACGCGCG
>Ga0105048_10006013_pt1 | contig 19564 bp, 18 predicted proteins | sample MAT05_FD_78382 | JGI IMG/M metagenome (GOLD analysis project Ga0105048, IMG submission 78382) | Freshwater microbial communities from Lake Fryxell liftoff mats and glacier meltwater in Antarctica - MAT-05 | ecosystem: Environmental > Aquatic > Freshwater > Ice > Liftoff microbial mat | place... | reverse complement strand
TCGATCGGCTGGCGGATCCGGCGACGATGCGCATCCTCAATACCCTCTGCGAGATTTACCGAGGCTAGATCGGGATGCCTGGGCGGCGGCCTAGCGCCAGATCCCGCCCTGAACGAATCTAGACCGCCATCCCGACGATCCGGCCGATCGCGGCGGTCAGCGCCATGGCCAGAGCCCCCCAGAAGGTGACCCGGACAGACGCGAGCCACACCGGCGCGCCGCCCGCCATCGCGCCAATGGCGCCCAGGGCCGCCAGAACGAAAAGCGAACCGACTGAGACCGCCGCCACGAGCATGGTCTGGGGAACCAGGGCGGCGATCAGCAGCGGGGCCAGCGCCCCCAAGGTGAAGGTGGCGGCCGAAGTCACCGCCGCCTGGATCGGCCGCGCCGTGGACATCGCGGAGATGCCCAGCTCATCGCGCGCATGGGCCCCAAGGGCGTCGTGGGCGGTCAGCTGGGTGGCGACCTCGTCGGCCGTCGCGGCGCTCAGGCCCCGTTCGACATAGATTCTGGCCAGTTCCGCGTGCTCCGCTTGCGGATCCTCGGCCAGTTCCGCCCGCTCCCGGGCCAGGTCGGCCTGTTCGGTATCGGACTGCGAACTGACCGAGACATATTCGCCCGCCGCCATCGACATCGCTCCCGCCACCAGCCCGGCCACGCCGGCGATCAGGATGTCCGCCGGGCGCGCCGCTGCGGCGGCGACGCCGACGATCAGGCTTCCGGTCGAGACGATGCCGTCGTTCGCCCCCATAACCGCGGCGCGGAGCCAGCCGATGCGAGAGACGAGATGACGTTCAGAATGACGGTTCAGCCGGCTCAAAGCGCAATCCCTGACCAGCGGATAGGTGAGACATGGTCTCTCACGCGGCCGGGAGAAGACGCCTCACTCGTCATCCTGACCCTCGTCGCCTGACCCCAGCACATGGAACTCGTGCCACAGGCCGTTGAGGATGCCGAAGGCGACCGCCAGGCCCAGGCCCAGCACCCAGGTGAAGTACCACATGTGTTCGGCTCCTTAGTAGAGGTCGGGATCGGTGGTCAGGGCGGCGATCGAGGCGCGACCGAACATCACCTTGTAGGCCCAGGCGGTATAGGCCAGCACGATCGGCAGGAAGACCACTGTGACCACCAGCATGATGAACAGGGTCAGGTGGCTGGACGAGGCGTTCCACACCGTCAGGCTTGATCTAGGATCGATGCTGCTGGGCAGGATGAACGGGAACATCGACAGGCCAACAGTCGAGATGATGCCCAGCGCCGACAGCGACGAGCCCGCGAAGGCCGGGACTTCCTTGCCGACGCGGATGCCCACCAGGGCCAGGGCCGCGCCGGCGAAACCGAGGATCGGCGCGATCCACATCCACGGATGACTGGCGAAGTTGGCCAGCCAGCCGCCGGGGGCGGCGAGGCTCGCGGCGCGGCGCGGGTTGGAGGGACCCGCCGGGTCGATGACGCCATCGATCCGGAATCCGAGGCCGCCGAAAGCGATAAAGGCGTAGCCGACCGCGAACAGGATAATGGCCGCGACGGCAGCGACCTGGCCGAAGGCGCGCGCCCGGTCCCGGACCGCCCCATGCTCGGCCTTGATGGTCAGCCAGGCGGCGCCATGGGTCACCAGCATGGCGACGGACAGAAGGCCGCAGACCAGAGTGAAGGGCGTGAACAGGCCGACGAAGGTCCCTGTGTAGGTGGCCCGCAGATCGTCGTCGAGGTGGAAGGGAATGCCTTGCAGAACGTTGCCGACCGCTACGCCGAACACCAGGGCCGGGACAAATCCGCCCACGAACAACGCCCAGTCCCAGGTCGCGCGCCAGGTCTTCGACGTACGCTTGGAGCGATATTTGAAACCGACCGGCCGCAGGATCAGGGCGGCCAGAACCGCGAACATCGCCAGGTAGAAGCCCGAGAAGCTGATCGCGTAGACGAACGGCCATGCCGCGAAGATCGCGCCCCCGCCCAGGATGAACCACACCTGGTTGCCTTCCCAGGTCGCGCCGATGGTGTTGATCACCATCCGGCGTTCGTTGTCGTTACGGGCCACAAACGGCAGGAGCGCCGCGACCCCCAGGTCGAATCCGTCGGTCAGGGCAAAGCCGATCAGCAGCACGCCCATCAGGGCCCACCAAATGATCCGCAGAGTCTCGTAGTCGAGGGGAAGATACATGGGTCAGATCCCTATTCGGCCGGCGCTAGGCGGATACTGGGCGGCTCATCCACACTCGGCTGGTCATGGTGAGCGTAGGGTCCGCGCTTGATCGTCCGCACGATCAGACCCACCTCGACCACCGCCAGGGCGCCGTAGATCAAGGTGAAGCCGATGATCGTGGTCCACAGCTGGGCGACTGTCAGGCTTGAGACCCCCAGGAATGTCGGCAGCACCCCTTCGACGGCCCAGGGCTGGCGGCCCAGTTCGGCCAGAAGCCAACCGGCTTCGATGGCGATCCAGGGCAGGGGCATCATCGCCACAGCGGCCCAGAGGATCCATTTGCTGTCGAACTTGCGCATGCTGACCAGCACGAAGGCTGCGCCAAACACGGCGATCTGCAGGAATCCGATGCCGGCCATGATCCGGAACAGCCAGAACATCACCGGCACGTTCGGCACCGTGTCCCACGCCGCCTTCTGAATCGTGGCGGCGTCGGCGGTTCGGGGATCGGCGACATAGCGTTTGAGCAGCAGGCCGTAGCCGAGGTCGCGGCGATGGGTCTCGAAGTCGGCTCGGGCGACCGGGTCTTGCGGCGAGGCTTTCAGGCGCTCGAGCGCGTCATAGGCCTTCACCCCGCCCTCGACGCGGGTCTCGGCAATGGCCACCAGTTCGAAGATGCCGGCGACGGGCTTGTCGATGCTGCGGGTCGTGATCAGTCCCAGCACATACGGGATTTTGACCTCATAATAGGTCTTTCGATCCTTCAGGCTGGGGATGCCGAAGGCGGCGAGGCCGGCCGGCGCAGGCTCCGTCTCCCACATGGCCTCCAGCGCAGCGAGCTTCATCTTCTGGTTGTCGGTCAGCGCATAGCCGCTCTCATCCCCCAGGACCACGACCGACAGGGCCGACGCAAAGCCGAACGCGGCGGCGACCGCGAAGGAGCGCTTGGCGATCCGAGGCCACTTGCCGCTCAGGAGCATAATCGCCGAGACGCCGAGGACGAAGGCCGCGCCGGTGACATAGCCGGCGCTGACGGTATGGACGAACTTGGCCTGGGCCACCGGGTTGAACAGCACCTCCTGGAAGTTGGAGACCTCCATTCGCATGGTGTCGGGATTGAAGGCCGCGCCAACGGGATTCTGCATCCAGCCGTTGGCGATCAGAATCCACAGCGCCGACAGATTGGAGCCAAGCGCCACCATGAAGGTGACAAACAGGTGGCCGCGCCGGGACAGCTTCTCCCAGCCGAAGAACATCAGGCCCACGAAGGTGGCTTCCAGGAAGAAGGCCACCAGGCCCTCAATGGCCAGCGGAGCGCCGAAGATGTCGCCGACGTAGTGGGAGAAGTAGGCCCAGTTGGTCCCGAACTCGAACTCCATGGTCAGGCCGGTGGCCACCCCGAGCACGAAGTTTATGCCAAAGATTGTAGCCCAGAACCGGGTAATGGTCCGCCAGATCGGGCGGCCGGTCATGACATAGATGCTCTCCATGATGACCAGCAGAAACGACAGGCCGAGGGTCAGCGGCACGAACAGAAAGTGATACATGGCCGTTATGGCGAACTGCAGCCTGGAAAGCTCGACGACATCCATAGACATGACCCGTGTTTCTGACCGGGCCGCACCCCGGCCGCTTTGCAATTCTAAGATGCGCAAATATGCATCTGTAGCCCGATGACCGTCGCCGATCCCGTCGCCAGCCGGCTCTTCCTGAGGGGCCGGGGACGCGCATCCCATGCGCCTACGGCGCCCCTGTTCGCCTTGATCCTGATCAACGCCGTCGGCGCCGCCGCCTTCGCCTTCTGCCTGACCTGGGTGCTGACCGGCCGGGCGGCTCTGCCTGGCGTCCTTGGGCTCGCGGGAACGCTTGCCCTGCGGGCCCTGTCGGCGTGGGCGGCGTCACGCTTCGCCGCGCGCCACGCCCTGCGGGTCAAGGCGCGTCTGAGGCGCGAGGCCCTGGGTGCGGTGCTTGGCCGTAGCCGCGGCGACTCAGCTTCGCTTGGAGAAGCGACGGCGACAGTCGTCGACGAGATCGACGCGATCGACGGCTATTTCACCCAATTTCACCCCGCTGCGCTCGAGGCGCGGGTGGGCCCCCTGCTGATCGCCGGAGCCGTCGCGCTGGCCAGCCCGATCAGCGCCGCCATCCTGCTGGCCACGCTCGTCCCGTTCGTGGCGATCATGGCGCTGGCCGGGGGGGCGGCCAGCGCCGAGGCCACGCGGCAGTTCGAGGCCCTGGCCCGGCTCTCGGGCCACTTTGTGGATCGGGTGAGGGCGCTGCCTGTGGTGCTCGCCTTCGAGGCGGAAGCCCAAGAAACGGCGAGGGTCGCGTCCGCCGCCGAAGCTGTCAGCCACCGCACCCTCAGCGTTTTGCGAATCGCCTTCATCTCCACCGCGGCCCTGGAGTTTTTCGCCGCCCTGGCGGTCGCCTTGGTCGCCGTCTACTGCGGCTTTTCGCTGCTCGGCCTGTTGCCGTTCACGGTCCCTGAGACCCTGGACTTCCAGCACGCCTTCTTTGCCCTGGCGCTGGCGCCGGAGTTCTACGCCCCTCTGCGCAAACTGGCCGGCGCCTACCACGAGAAGCAACTTGGCGAAGCCGCCGCCGAGCGCCTTCGGCCTCTGTTCGCGGCCGCGCCGCCCCTAGCGGAGCCGACGCGCCCATCCCTGCCAGCAGACGCCGCGCCGGAGGTTCGGCTGCGCAATCTCAGCCTGCGCTTCGGCGACCTCGTCATCGGTCCCCTGGACGCCACGGCTCCCGCCGGCCGGATCACCGCGATTGTCGGGCCGACCGGATCGGGAAAGTCGTCGGTGATGGCGGCGATCCTAGGCCTGACGCCCCTGGAAACCGGGTCTGTAGAGGTGGGCGGCCTGCGACTGGCCGACACAGGGGGATTTGCCCGCCTGTGCGCCTGGGCCGGTCAGGCGCCGGCTTTTCTGCCCGGCTCCCTCGCCGAGAACCTGATGGCCGCCGCGCCGGGCGTCTCGCACGACGCCGCTCTGGCCATGGCGTATGAGGTTGGGCTGGGACCGGCGCTGGCCCGCCGATCAGACGGCGGCGACACGGTGCTGGACGAGCGCGGCTCGGGCCTGTCGGGAGGCGAGCGCCGGCGACTCGCCTTGGCTCGGGCCCTGCTGAAACCGGCGCCCTTGCTGCTGCTGGACGAACCGACTGCGGATCTCGACCGGGCGGCCGAAGGCGAGATTATCGCCATGATCCGCGCCGCCGCGCGCGGGCGCACCGTGATTGTCGCCACCCATTCTGAGGCCTTGGCCGCAGCGGCGGACCATGTGGTGCGCCTGCCATGAGCTCGCCCTCCCCCATCGGTGATTTCCTGAGAGGCCAGTTGCGGCGGCGGCGCGGCGATCTGCTTATCGCGGCCCTGGCCGGAGCCGCGACCGCGGCAGCCACGACCCTGTTGCTGGGGCTCTCTGGCTGGTTTCTCGCCGGGGCCGCTCTGGCGGGCTCCGCCGGGCCGGCCGCCGTCTGGGCATTCAACTACCTGCTGCCGAGCGCAGGACTGCGCGGCTTGGCGATCGTGCGCACCGCAGGACGCTACGGTGAGCGCCTGTTCAGCCATCGGGCCGCCTTCTTCGCCCTGGCGGCCTTGCGGCCGGCCCTGTTCGCCGGGCTGGCGGCGGCGCCGCCCGCCAAATCCCTGGCCCTCTCCTCCGGCGAGGCGTCCGCCCGCCTGGTCCAGGACGTCAATGTCCTGGAGACGGTGTTCGTGCGGCGCTCAGCGCCTTGGGCGGCCGCCGCGGCGGCGGGGACCGCCGGGGCCGTCATCGGCCTGGCGTCGGTGTGGGCGGCGCTTGCCTTCCTCCTCGGCCTGGCGGCTCAAATCTTCGTCGGACGTCGCCTGGCCGATCACCTGACGGCCGACGCCGGCCGCGAGCAGCTGCGTGCGGCGGGTCGCCTGAAAGACGGCCTGGGCGCCTATCTGGCTTCCGCCCCGGAACTGCGGTGCTTCGACCTGACCCCGCGCGCCATTGAGGCCTTGATGGCGCATGACGCCGCCCTCGGGATAGCGGCCCAGAAACGCAGCGACGCCGAAGCGACGCTTAATCTCGTGCAGGCCACGTTGAGCGGCGCGGCGCTCGTCGCCGTCGCGATCCTGGTGTCGCAGGCCAGCCTGCCGCTCGCCGCGCTTGCGGTGCTTGCCGCGCTTGCCGGGATGGAAGGCGTGGCGGGCCTGTTGCGCGCGGCGCAGCAGCAAGGCGCCTACCGAGAAGCAGTGGCGCGGCTCGATGCGGTGCTCGTCGATCCGGGGCAGGCGCCGATGTCGCCGCCCTCGGACGTCTCCCTCGGTATCGATGGCCAGCGGCTCCGGCCCGGCTTCCGCCTCGGCATCGCCGGGCCCTCCGGCTGCGGCAAGACCCGCACGCTTGAGGCGCTGGTCGGGCTTCGCGCGGCGCCGCCGGGACGGATCCTGATCGGGGCGGCCGCCCTGGAGGCCATGCCGCTGGGCTGGGCGCGGCCGCTTTTCGCCTATGCCCCGCAGGATGCGCGCCTGCTCACCGGCACGGTGGCTGAGAACCTGCGCCTTGGCAGGCCGGACGCCGACGATGCAGCCCTATGGGACGCCTTGGCCGACGCCCAGCTGGACGCGCGGGTCAGGCGCCTCCCCCAGGGCCTGGCGACCTGGATTGGCGATGGCGGCGAAATCCTGTCCGGCGGCGAACGGCGTCGGCTGTCGCTTGCGCGGGCCTATCTGCGGCCCGCTCCCTGGTTGTTGTTGGATGAGCCGACGGAAGGCCTCGACCGGCGCACCGAGGCCGAGTTGATCGCGGCCCTGGACCGGCGCCTGGCCCGCTCCGGTCAGGGCGTGGTGATCGTCAGCCATCGGCCGGCGCCGCTGGCCCTTTGCTCGGCCATACTGGATGTGTCGGGTCGCCTATAGGCCCAGGGCGCGCCAGGCGACGTAGGCGGCGACCAGCAGGACAAGCCCGGCGAACAGCCGGCGCGCCAGCATGGCATGGTCGGCCAGCAGGCGGGCGCCCCTGACGCCCAGGACGCCGCCGCCGAGACCGCCAAGGATCAAGAGCAGTGCGATCGGCCAGTTCACCTGGCCTGTGGCGGCATAGTTCAGCGAGGTGGCCGCGCCGAACACCGACACCGACAACAGCGACGAGGCCGCGGCGTTGGCCAAGGTCATGCCGGTCGCGGCCATCAGGCCAGGCACGATCAGGAAGCCGCCGCCAATGCCGAAGAAGCCCGCGGCCAGACCGGTCAGCACGCCCAGCGGCGCGAGCTTCATCATCAGCGGCAGGGTGATGTGGACGTTCGGGTCGCCCGCGGACTTTGGCGGCCGCATCATCGACAGGGCGATGACCGCCATGGCCGCAGCGAATAGCAGCAGCAGCCTCTGGCCATCGACTGCCTTGGCCAGACTTGACCCAAGGAACGAGCCGAGCAGGCCCGCGCCGGCGAATACGGTCGCGCACGGCCACTTGACCCGCCCGCCCCGGCCATGGCCCAGCAGATTGATCGCCGCGTTCACGGCCACCGCGGCGGCCGAGGTGCCGATCGCTACGTGCGGATCGCGGATGCCAACGACATAGAGAAGCAAGGGGGTCGCCAGCACCGAGCCGCCGCCCCCGAACAGGCCAAGGAGCGCGCCGACGACGGCGCCGCTCATCAGGGCCGAGACGATCATGAAGGCGGACATGGCGGCGACTACCGATCAGACTTGTATCTGCATACATTCGCATATAGGTTCCGGACCTTAGTTGCAACCCGAGACTTTTGTCCATGCGCGACCCAACCGCCCCGCCCGATTCTGCCGCAACGCGCGCTGGCGTCATCGTTGAAGCGGGTCTCGCCAGTTCAGCCCTGCGGCCACAGGTCAAATCCTTCTTCGACGAGGCGACCTTCACCGTCAGCTATGTCGTGCGCGACCCGGGCTCCAGGGCCTGCGTCATCATCGACAGCGTGCTGGACTACGACCCGGCCTCGGGGCGAACCTCGCAAGGCTCCGCCGACGCCGTGATCGCCTTTGTCCGCGACCAAGGCCTGGAGGTGGTCTGGCAACTGGAAACCCATGCCCACGCCGACCACCTGTCGGCCGCGCCCTATCTGCAAGACGCCCTGGGCGGGCAGCTGGCGATCGGCGCCCAGATCGTCCGCGTCCAGGAGACCTTCGGAAAGCTGTTCAACGTCGGCGCCGACTTCGCCCGCGATGGCCGTCAGTTCGATCACCTGTTCGAAGACGGAGAAGGGTTCTCGATCGGCGGCCTGCAAGCCGTCGCCCTGCATGTGCCCGGCCACACCCCGGCCTGCATGGCCTATGTGGTCGGCGACGCCGTCTTTGTCGGCGACACTCTGTTCATGCCGGACTACGGCACCGCCCGCTGCGACTTTCCGGGCGGCGATGCGGCGACCCTCTACCGGTCGATCCAGCGGTTGCTGACTCTGCCTGACGCAACGCGGGTTTTTCTTTGCCACGACTATAAGTCGCCGGAACGGGCGGACTTTGCCTGGGAGACCACCATCGGCGTCCAGCGGCGTGACAATATTCACACCCATGAAGGCGTTGACGAAGCCGCCTTCGTCGCGCTGCGCGAGGCCCGGGACAAGACGCTCGGCGCGCCCCGCCTGATCCTGCCCTCGGTGCAGGTCAACATGCGCGGCGGTCATCTGCCAGAGCCGGAAAACAACGGCGTGAGCTATTTGAAAATCCCTCTCAACGCCATCTGATCAGCCCGGCGATCAGCCCGTGCGCCTTGGCGCGCGTCGCGCTTTGCGGCCCTGAAGCCGTCGGACGGCCCAGGGCGTGAGGGCCATGGCCAGCAGCCCAAGCGGCATCACCCCCCCTTGCGCCAAGTTGTAGTCGGCGAGGAGCCGGTCCCAGCCGAGGCCGGTCAGCCGGCCGAGAGCCACTTCAAAGGCGAGCGTGAGCAGCGCCCACAAAGAGCCGATCGCCAGGGCGCCGCGCGCGGTAGAGATGCGAATCCACGACAGAAAGAACCATGTCAGGGCGAAAATGATCACAACGCCGACCATGATCGACACCGGACGCAGAGCGAAGTCCGCCTCCGGGCTGAGCAACAGCCTGCGAAGCGCACCGTGCGCGCTCTCGGCGGCCATGATCGCCAGCCAGACCAGGAAGGCGCGGACGAGGACGGCGAGGAAGGGGAGCATGCGCCTCCTCAGCGGGCCGTGTAGCCGCCGTCGATCACAAGCTCAGCCCCGGTGACAAACTTGGCTTCGTCGGACGCCAGGTAGACACAGCCCCACGCGATGTCGTCCGGCTCGCCAACGTGGCCGAGGGGGTGTAGCGCGTCCAGGCTGAGGCGCGCAGCGGCCTGGTCGCTTTGGTCCTCAAGGTACCCCTCCACCATCGGCGTCCAGATGAAGCCGGGGTGAATCGAGTTCACGCGGATTTTCTCTGCGGCGTAGAGCAGGGCGTCGGTCTTGGTCATCAGCCGCACCGCGCCCTTCGAGGCGTGGTATGGCGGCAGGTCGGGCGCGCTCACCAGACCGTAGATCGAACTCAGATTGATGATGCTGCCGCCGCCGGCGCGGCGCAGGTGCGGGATCACGTGTTTGACGCCGAAGAACACGCCCTTGACGTTGATCGCCTGGACATAGTCCCACTCAGCTTCCGACAGCTGGTCCGTAGGCTTGTTGGCGCCCGCGACGCCGGCGTTGTTCACCAGGATGTCGATGCGGCCGAACCGCAGGGCGACTTCGCCCAGGACGCGTTCGACCTCGGCCTCTTGGGAGACGTCGAGGCGCCAGAAGCAGGCGATCAAGCCGCGGCCGACGAGCTCGTCGACGAGGGCGTTCCCTTCCGTTGGCAGGAGATCGCAGACCGCGACGGCCGCGCCCTCCTCCGCCATGCGCAGAGCGGTCGCGCGACCAAGGCCGAGCGCGCCGCCGGTGACCACAGCGACCTTGCCTTGCAGCCTGTTCATGGCGGCCTCCTCAGGATCGTCGGCAGGACCCTAGGGGCGCGGCAGCGGGGCGCATTGCGCAGGATCAAGTCTCTCCGCGGGATGTGCGGCCGTGATCACGGCGTCCTCAGCCTTCGGCGACGATCGATACCTTGGCGAGCGACAAGCGGCGATAGAGACGCCGCCTTCGGACGATCGGCCACCAATCGTAGAGGAAAATCTCCACGGCGCGCCAGTTGGCGACCCCGCCCAGAATGATTAAGCCTTCGTCGAAAAAACGACCCAGGTATCCTGCGCCGAGTAGGCCGCTGACCGATCTGCCCAGCACGATGCACGCCGCAAGCACCGCAAGTCCGATTGCGAGCGATGCCCGCCCGGTGCGGAACAGGTCGCGAAGGTCCCAGCCCATGACCTCGGCGCGATAGGCGAAATAGTTCTGCATCGCCTCTTCGATGTGCTGAGCCTCGCCGCGCAGGGCCTCGGCGGCCGGCAGGTGCACGATGATCGAGATCGGATGGCTTGCGGATATCTCGCCCGCCCAGCCGACGACATATTCCTCCACGCCCGCATCAAGGTCTCGCTCCCGAAAAGGCAGCGGATCGAGGGTGTGGAAGATTTGTCCCACGTTCTGGACGCGGAGCCGAATGGGGCCGTCCTGGTGCGTCGGCCCCCTGGGCGCCGACCGCAGCAGCCGCCTTTTCAGCACCTTGTCCCTGATCCAGTTCATGATGGCGACAGGCCCGCAAGAGGCGCCGAAGGGGCTGGGAAACGATTGTGCAGTCTGCGCGCAACGCCGAACCAGCCTCCGCTGATAATCGCGATGACAAGCGCCGCCAGCAAGAGAGGCGGGTGCGGCGGCGCGACCTCGAATATGCCGGCCAACTGCGGGATCGTCAGCACCAGGGTCAGCACCCCGCCCGCCGCCGCTGCGATTATCCAGTAGATTTTTCTGTGGGGCGCAAACAATCGCACGCCGGTGGACGAGGCGTCGGCCAAGGCCAGCACTAGGTTTCCGACGACCAGGGCCAGGAAGGCGGCGCCGCGGGCCTCCGGCTCAGGATACTGGCCCAGGGACCAGACATAGACGCCGAAGACCCCCACCAGCACCCCCGAGCCTTGCACGAGCGCCAGGACCATTTGAACCGAGCCAAAGAGTGCTTCGTCCCGGCGGCGTGGCGGCCGCTGCATGGCGCTCGCCCCTCCGGGTTCGGCCTCGAACACCATCGCGCAGATCGGATCGATGACCAGCTCAAGAAACACCACATGCATCGGAAAAAGCAGCTGCGGCATGCCCAAGACGATGGGGATCAACGCCAGGCCCGCGATCGGGACGTGGACGGCGGTGATATAGATCAGCGCCTTGCGCAGGTTCACAAAGATGCGTCTGCCGAGGCGCACGCCGCCGACAATCGAAGCGAAGCTGTCGTCCATCAAAACGAGGTCCGCCGCCTCCCGCGCGACATCTGTGCCCTTCTTGCCCATGGCGATCCCGATGTGGGCCGCCTCCAGCGCCGGCGCGTCATTCACCCCGTCGCCGGTCATCGCGACGACTTCGCCGGCTGCCTTGAACCCTTGGACGATCAGTAGTTTCTGTTGGGGAATGACCCTGGCGAAGACCCTTACGTCGCGTAGGCGCGAAGCCAGGTCGGCCGACGACAGAGCCGCCAGTTCATCTCCCAGCATCACGCCGCCGGACGTGTCCAGGCCCGCGGCCTTGGCGATCGCGAGCGCCGTTGCGGGGTGGTCGCCGGTGATCATCACCACGCAAATGCCCGCCGCCTGGGCTTCCTTCAGGGCGGCCGGGACATCGTCGCGGACAGGGTCCAGGAACCCGATCAGGCCCGCAAAGGCAAAGGGCGCGGCTTGCGGGGCGTCGGGAAAATCCCCGTCCGTCCGGCACGACGCCACGCCCAGCACCCGAAGCCCCTGCTCGGCATAGGCGCCGACCACGGCGGTAAGCCGCGCCACGTGAGCGTCGGGCAATCTGCAGAGCCGGAAGATCGCTTCCGGGGCGCCCTTGGCCGCCGCGAGCCTTTCATCCCCTGCCTGCCGCCAGACCTGGATGACGGCCATCATCTCCGGACACAGGGGCCAGGCCCGCTCCGGCTCGGCGGCGGGACCGCCCTCGCTGGCGCCCCCAGTCTCCAGCAGGATCCTGACCGCCTTGTCCATCGGATCCGCCGGGTGAACAGCCGAGGCCAAGGCGGCAATGTCAACGAGGGCGGCGGCGGGACCGACAAGCGGCTCGCCCCCCGAGACAACCGTTTCCCCAGCCTCCGTCCACAGCCGCGCAACCTGCATCTGGTTGCGGGTCAAGGTACCTGTTTTGTCCACGCACAGGACGGTCGCGCCGCCTAACGCCTCAATGACGGCGCTGCGCCGCACGAGCACTTGGCGGGCGGCAAGGCGCCCGGCGCCCAGGGCCAGGAATACCGCCAGGACCATTGGAAACTCTTCGGGAATCAGCGCGATGGCGACCGTGATCCCGGCGAGCATCCCGCCCACCCAGTCGCCGCGAACCAACCCGTACGTGATTGCGACAATGGCGCAAAAGACCAGGGCGAGGACGCCCAGCCAGGTAACAAGCCGCCCGGCCGTCCTTTGGAGCGGCGTCGGTTCCTGCCGGATGGCGGCCAACGAGCCGCCGATCCGGCCCAGGGCCGTGTCGACGCCGGTTCGGCTGACCTGCGCCACCGCCTGGCCGCGGACAACCAGGGAGCCTGAAAACAGGTGCGGCCCGGACTCGGCCCCGGGGGTGACATCGTCCGCGACACTTTCATTGGGACCGAGCGGCCGCTTCGAAACCGGCGCAGACTCGCCGGTCAACGCCGACTCATCGACGCTCAGGACTTCGCCTGCCGCCAGGACGCCGTCGGCCGGAAGGCGCTCGCCCTCCCCGATCAGTATAATGTCGCCGGGGACAAGGTCTCGGGCCGCGATGGAGTGCTCGACTTTGTCGCGGATCACCCGCGCCCGAGGCTGGGACAGGTCGCGGAGCGCCTCAAGGGCCCGCTCGCTTCGCGCTTCCTGAAGGACCACCAGACCCACTGTGGCCATGGCCCCGCCCATGAGGAACAGGCCTTCGCCAAGGTCCCCCAGCACAAGGTAGAGGGCCGCCGCGCCGATCAGCAGCAGGAACATCGGCTCGCGAACGGTCTCGAAGGCGATGCGCAGAACGCCTCTGCCGGCCGACGTTGGAATCTCATTGGGGCCCAGGGCGGCCAAGCGCCGATCAGCTTCCGCCTGACTCAGTCCCTGAAGTGCGAGAGCATCCATCGACAGGGTCCAATGCGGCTGCGCCGGCCCACGGATCGAACGCTATTATGGGAAAAAATCACCGAGCGGGGACTCCTATGGGGCGCGCCGCCGACCTCAGCGCCCTAAAAGCGACCGGCTCGGGGCAGGCTCCAGGCTCCTGAGATAGGCGGTCAAGGCGGCGATCTGATCAGGACCCAGCACCGCCATCGGCATGCTCGGATGCAGAAGAACTGGCCCTTCGTCCGGTCTTTCCAAAGGCGCGATCATCCCCTCCTCCAGAATCTGGGCGAGGCCCCCGGCGGGATATCGGCGGTGGAGCGTGGAGAAGGCAGGGGCGCGGGGCTCCGGGCTGCGGCCCGAGCCGACAGCGTGACAGCCGCCGCAGTTGGCCTCGGCGATACGCTGGCCCGCGGCGACAAGGGACGGGTCCTGTTGGGCCTGCGCCCCGGAGGCGATCATGAGGGCCGCAGAGGCGGCGAGAATGAGCAGGCGGCGCATTTGTAGCCCTCTAAAGCTCACGCGGAGACGACCGCGATTATGGCTTGTGCATCTTGATTGAGCCCAGCGCATCTTAAGCACGGGCCGCTCTGTGAGGCTTGCGTTGAATCAAAGCATCGATGGGGCGCGGCCGTCAGAACGCTTCAGTCACCGGGACGAATTGCCTGAGGTGATCCGGGTCGCCATGCCCGTCAATGGCGGCGAGCTCAGAAGGGGCCATAAGGTCCGCGCGCGGCCGGATCGCTGTGCGGGTTGCCCTCTAGCGGCAGGTTATGCGCCAGGTTCGTTCCCGCCCCAGGAAAGCCGAATCCCTTCAACGTCTGGGCGATCACATAGGGCAGTGGCGCCGGATAGCGCCGCGCCGGGTCGGCCACAAACCGCTCAAGGCGCGCTTCCGCATCCAGAATCGCCCAAGCCATGGCTGAAGGGTCGCGTCCATCGATGACGAAGGGATCAAAGCCGCTTAGCTGCAGGTGCGCGGCAAGCCAGTCGGCGCCCCCTTCCTGAGCGATCTGCGTGCGTTCCTCGATACGCCGGCCGTTGAGTATCATCACGGGTATAGGCAAGCCGGAGTCCTCTGCCCGCCACCAGCGCGGCGACCAGTCCGATCCTCGCTGTTCCTCGAATGCCCCGTCGCTGAGGAAGGCGACGAGGCTCTCGCCCGGCAAAGGCATGTGAACGTACTGGAGCTCGGCGAAGCCGAGGTAGCCGCCTTCGGAGACGGCGCCGGCGGTATTGGGTCCCGCATGACTGCCGAGCGGAACGGCGGATCGGCCGTCGGCGCCAATGGCGTAGGAATAGAAATCGGCCGACAACCGGGAGAGGCCGGCTTCAGTCGCGTCATAGCGTCCCGCCTGGGCGGCCGAGACGTCCCCAGTCAGGGCGTTGACCGCCTCGATCGCCGCCACGCAGTGCCCTTGGCCCATAATCCACGACCGCGTCACGCCTGTGAGGACATTGGCTGCCAAGTATCTCACGAAGGCCGGCGCCATGTTCAGCGAGCCGCCTGTGTGGCCCTCCGGCGTCGCCTTGAACGCCTCCGCAGGCAATGGGGCGCCGGACAGGTCGACGCGGCGCGCGTATGTCATGTGCGCGACGGTCCACATCGCCGCATTGGTCAGCCGGTCAGCGGCCGCCAAAGCCCGATAGACATCATCCGCATGGGCAAGCTTCCCGGCCGCCAACAGCCGATCCACAAGGGCGTCGATGCGACCGATGGTGTCCGGCGCGTGGTGGATCACGCCAAAGCCCTGAGCCCACCGATGAAATGCAGAAGATCGGGCCGCGGCCATGGAATTTCCCTCGATGAGCGCCTGGCCGGAGGGGAATTCGCAAATTGATCGACCTTCCGCGGCGCCCGTGCTCCCAGACCGCCCCGTTGCCGGCGGCGGCTTCAGTTCGACAGCAACAAATGGGGTCCTATGGGGCTGCTGAGGAAGGCGCGCGTGGCGCCGCCGAACATCCACTCCCGGGCGCGGCTGTGACTGTAGGCTCCTGAGACCAGGATGGAGGCGCCCATGGCTTCCGCGGCTTCGAGGAGAACCGGGCCCTCGCGACTTCCGCGCACTTCGCGCACAGACACGCCGAGGACGCCGTGCATCTGCAGATAATCGACGACCCGGGAGGGCGCCGCCGACTCGCGTTGCATCCAGTCCAACCCGTCGGGATCCTGCAGTATGGTCACCGACCGCGCCTTGCGCAGCAATGGCATGGCCGCGTGCAGGGCCCTGCCGGCTTCCGGGCTGTTGTCCCAGGCCAGGGCCGCGGGAAGGTCCACCAGGGGGTGTTGACCGCGCGCGATGAGCACCGGCGCTTTCAGATTGAACATGACGTCCGACAAGACCCCGCCAAGCGCCTGCGGGTCCCGCGCGCCTTCCCACGACATTATGGTGAGATCAGTGAGCGGCACATATTTGAGCAGGGTAAGCCACTGCGGCCCGTCCCGGGGCGCCACCCGAACCCCGAGGCCAAGGGGCTGATCGCCCGCTTCCAAACTCTTGAGGGTGTCGGTCATGGCGACGATGGCCTTGATCCAGCTGGCTTCGAGCTCGACCATCTTCTGGGTGAATTCCGAGCCCAGCGGGGCGTCGCCGGCCGGGGCCAGGTGATTGAGCAGGTCTGGAAACGCCGGCAGAACTGTTACGGCCGCCGAACAGGCCTTCGCCAGCTGCATGGCGCCGCGCAACGCTGCGGCGTCGTCGGGGCGGCCGGAAACAGCCGCCAGAATGGCTTTGTAGGTCATGCTCGAATTCCTAAGGAAAGTGCGACGGCGCCCGGCGGCCACAGGTCGCGCAGGGAGGCAGGCAGTCGGCCGATGATGTCGGCGACCTCCCCGAACTCCACGCGGTGGGTCACCGTCTCGAACACCGCCCGCGCGACAAACTCAGGATGCCAATCGAAATTCGGCGGCAGTTCCCGGCACACGCGCTCCACGAAGGCCTCGGTCGTCCGCTCCCTTTTGGGCCGGGCCGCCCAGCTCCAACCTTCCAGGAACACGCCTCGCAGCAGCATTGGCAGTTGGGCGGAGAGATGCAGGTTCTCCTCGGGCGGGAGATGGTCGCGCAAGGCATGCATAACCGCGCGCCAAGCCGCGTAGGCGTCCTGACGGCTGCAGGGGAACATAAGGGCCTCAACCTCCTTCAGCCAGACGTTGGTTTCCTGAACAGTCTGGTCGAATACCGCCAAGCCCGTGCTCATCGTCGCCTCCATGTCCTGCGGCAGTTGAGCAGATCGCGAGACGCTTTCCTTGATCCATCACAACCGCATTGCGCCTTCGCCGCCGGGGCCGGTTAACGGCGCCTTGATCTGCCGCAAGACGGACCGATTGCTTCCTTGGCCTTATGCGGGCAACAGTGGAAAAGACCATGGGTCGTGCCAAGTTCAATGCCGCCAGGGGGCGTCGACCATCATATAGGAAGCATCCTATGGCGGTCGCCCGGCGCGCCGCCGCCCTCGCGCAGGGGGCCCCACGCCCGTGGAGCCGACCCGGTGAAGGAGAGCCATGCCCCGACAGACCGATCAGTTAGGCTCCCAATCCTATCGACTTGCCATTGATGACCGGGATTTCCTGCTGCGGAGCGAAATGAGGGCGACGCGATTCCAGCTGGAGTTCGCCAAGGCGGATCTGATGCTGCGCGATTGGGGCGTGCGTTCCACCATCATAGTCTTCGGCAGCGCGCGCACCGCCTCTCCGGAAATCGCCAACACCCTGGAGTCGGCGCTGGCCGACGACGACCATGCGGGACGGGACCGTCTGCGCCGCCAGGTCGGTTACTACGAAGCGGCGCGGGCGTTTGCCCGGCTAGCCTCCGAGCAGGGCGGATCGCTGCTGCCTGACCGGGAGAATGTCGTTTGCACCGGGGGCGGGCCCGGCATCATGGAGGCTGCCAACCGCGGAGCTTTCGACGCCGGCGCCCCCAACATTGGCTTTAACATCACCCTTCCCCAGGAGCAGCTGCCCAACCCCTATTCCACCCCAGCCCTGACGTTTCAATTCCACTATTTCGCCATCCGCAAGATGCACCTGGCCATGCGGGCCAAGGCCCTGGTCGTCTTTCCCGGCGGGTTTGGAACGCTCGACGAAATGTTCGAAATCTTGACCCTGCAGCAGACCAACAAGGCACCCCGGGCGCCGGTGTTGTTGTTCGGGTCGGACTATTGGCGCCGAATAGTAGATTTCGATCTTCTGCTTGAAGAGGGCTACATTTCGCCCGAAGACTTGTCCTTGTTCAGCTTTGCCGACACCCCTGAAGAGGCTTGGCGACAGCTCCTGGACAAGGGGCTGACGACGCTCCGCGGGCCGAGGGGTTTGCCGCCGCAACTCGCCGCCGGGGCTGGGACATGAACCTGACCCTGACCAGCCTGGGGGGCGCGGGCACGGTGACGGGCTCCCGCCACCTGCTTGAGGCGGGAGGGCGCCGTATCCTGCTCGACTGCGGCCTGTTCCAGGGACTGAAGAACCTGCGGCTGCGCAACTGGGACGCCTTCCCTGTCGACCCGGCCACAATCGACGCAGTGGTTCTCAGCCACGGCCACCTCGACCATTGCGGCTACCTGCCCAAACTGGTCCGGGAGGGGTTTCGCGGGCAGATCGTCTGCACCCCGGCCACCGAGGCTGTTGCAGAGATCATCCTCAAGGACAGCGGTCGGCTGCAGGAGAAGGACGCGGAGTCCGCCAACCGCCACAGTTACTCCCGCCACCAACCGGCGCTGCCCCTATATACCGAGCACGAAGCGATCCGGGCACTGAAGCGATTCTCGCCGCTGGCGTTCGATCAAGAGCGGGAGCTTTCGGGCGGCGCAAGGCTGCGGTTGCGCCGGGCCGGCCACATTCTCGGCGCCGCCACGGTCGAGTTGCGCTGGCAGGGCCGCACGGTCGTGTTCTCTGGCGACCTCGGCCGTTACGGCGACCCGTTGATGCCTGATCCAGAGCCGGTCTCGCACGCGGACATTCTGCTGGTGGAGTCCACCTACGGCGACCGCGAACATGAGCCGGTCGACGCCGAGACTACGCTCGGAGACATTATCGAGCGAACCGTGCGGCGGGGCGGGACGGTCGTGATCCCGGCGTTCGCCGTCGGGCGCGCGCAGCTTTTACTCTACCACCTGTGGAAGCTGAAATCTCAAGGTCGGCTGCCGCTGATACCCGTCTATCTCGACAGTCCGATGGCGATCGCAGCCAGCCGGCTTCTGGAGCAGTTTCCAGACGACCTGCGGCTGGACCGCGAGGCCAGTCGGCGCGTCTGCGCCGTGGCGGAATATGTGGAGGACGTCGAGCACTCGAAGGCGGTGATGATGAGTCCTCATCCAAAGGTCATCATCGCCGCCAGCGGCATGGCGACAGGCGGGCGGGTGCTCCACCACCTCAAAGCGAGCGGCCGCGACCATCGCAACACCATCCTGTTCTCCGGCTACCAGGCGGCGGGGACGCGGGGGGCGGCCCTGGTCGGCGGCGCCCGGGAGGTGAAAATCCACGGGAGCTGGCTGGAGATTCGCGCCGAGGTCGCGCAACTGCCCATGCTGTCTGCCCATGCGGATTGCGGCGAGATCATAACCTGGCTCAGGGGTTTCAAGGCGCCGCCACGGCAAACCTTCGTGGTCCACGGCGAACCCTCGGCCTCCGAAGCAATGCGGGTAAAGATCGGGCGCGAGCTTCGTTGGGATTGCACGGTGGCCGAAGCTGAGAAGCCCTACTCCATTTAGGGCGCCCCGTGGCGTGCCCACGGGTGGCGAAACCAACGGCGGCGACCACCGCGGCGTCATCATCGACCACGGCTAGCTTGGCATTGTTGCTGCGTAATTCCGTCATCGGCTCAGGATCCCTGGACCCTATGCATGCCGCGCGCTGGAAGACCGCCGCCTGGAACCAGAGCAAATGCAGATATCGCTGACTAGTCTCGTCAGACTGAAATCACGCCCCGCCGGGGCGTCCCTGCGTCGCCAGGCCGAGTTTCGACGCCGACCCATAATATGCCTATCCTGGAGCCTTGCGATGCAGCCGCGCCATTCGCCGCGGCGCGTCAAGGGGGCGATGGATGTGTTTCTCTGCAACGGCTAGCTTCGTTTCGGCAGGCGTGCTCGGGGTCGTGGGCGGGCTGTGCCTGATCCGGACGACCGAGCCCCGTCAATTGGGCCTGGCGGCGATGCCCTTGATCTTCGCCCTTCAGCAAGCCTCCGAAGGCCTCCTCTGGCGCAGCTTGGCAGAGGCTCCCGCAGCAGCAGCGAGTGAGGGGCTTGTCCTATGCTTCCTTTTCATCGCCCAGGTCGTCTG
>Ga0105048_10006012_pt1 | contig 19565 bp, 13 predicted proteins | sample MAT05_FD_78382 | JGI IMG/M metagenome (GOLD analysis project Ga0105048, IMG submission 78382) | Freshwater microbial communities from Lake Fryxell liftoff mats and glacier meltwater in Antarctica - MAT-05 | ecosystem: Environmental > Aquatic > Freshwater > Ice > Liftoff microbial mat | place... | reverse complement strand
CCTAACCGCTATGAAACTGTTGCCCCGTCAGGGATTACCACTCTCTGCGGCAGCATTGCTACATGATGCAGATATCAATATTGTTGAGTCGATAGTTTGCGATCGCTTCGCTTTTACTATACTAGTTTTGAATATCACAGGGTAAAAACAATCTATGCTCAAAAAGTTCGTTGCAGTAGTATTAGGAGCCGCTTTAGCACTGCCTTTCCATTTACCAGTACAAGGGGATGATACTGACTATCCACTACCATTCCAGCAGTATCTCAAGCAACTAGAGATAGAGTCTGATTGGTTTCGAGAAGGATCAGCAAAGAAGCACTATCATTTCCTCTCTTCCGCCCCTACTGGCAGACTCATAGCTTTATCTAATACAACTTGCACTAAATTTCAATTGGGACAACCATACGAAATTATCAAAGCAAGTGTGGAAGCTGCTAGTAATTCCATGTTTCCGGCAAGGGTAGTTAATAAGTTAGGTACAAGCGGCATCAGTAGATTTGCTGATGTGGCAATTAAATCAGCTGTTGTTAATAAATGCCCTCAATTTAGTAGCCGCTTACCTGAGTTGGACTATGTTTTGCCAAAAGATTAAGCCACAGCAATTTTTTACCCAATCAAGTCATCAAATTATAAATTAAAACTATGCGCCGTCCGTTAAAAGCGATCGCCACCTCAGGACTATCAACCCTAATAGGTGGTTTGCTTGTCAGTGTCCAGATAATACCTGCTTTCGCTCAACATCATCACTCTTCGCCTCATCATTCTTCTCCAAGAAATACAACCACTAAACCTTCTATAATTTCACCACCCTCACCCCAAGCTAGTAAAGTTGAAACCTTGGTTAATCAAGGGCTGGATAAACTGCATAAACAAAACTATGCAGAGGCATTGAAAGATTTTGATCAAGCCATTGAACTCGATAAAAATCATCAAATAGTCTACTTGTATCGTGCTGATCTTCGCAGCCAACTTAAAGATTATAAAGGAGCTATTGAAGACTACACCATAGCCAAAAAGTATAATCCTTCTTTCCCTTATATCTATAATCAGCAGGGCAAAGCTTATGAGGCTTTAAGAAATTACCCAAAAGCAATTGAAAATTATACTCAGGCAATTAAACTTTATCCTGAAGATGGCATTGGTTATGCAAACAGAGGTATTGCCTACTACAAACTTGGACACAATAAACAAGCAATGGAGAACTTCAATAAAGCAATTGCCATGAATAATGGACAAGCTGATGCTTATTTCAATCGGGGAAATCTGCACATTAAATTAGGCAACAATCAAGCAGCAATTGCAGATTATCAAAAAGCAAGATTATTATATTCTGAACAAGGGAAGCAACAAGCATATTTAAGAGCAACATTGACGATGCAAAAAGTTCTCGGCTCATTAGCTGTACCCACTGTTAATACTTTGTAAGGACTCAGGTAAAAAACAGGTAGATAGAGAGTTTTACTTAAAAACACGCGCATCTAATCTAAATACAACTCAAGAATTCCGTTGGCTTCATAAAGTATTGCATCAGGGAAAGTGCTAAAAACCTCTTAGCCGTCCACATGAAGCAAAGCGAAATTTAAGAATGTCGGAAGCTGGGTGCGGCGAAAGTCGCATGACCAACTTCCCACAAACTCTAATAAATCTTGGGCAGTACAACCTGTTAAAGTATCCTCTGCTAAGTAGGTAGGCGTAATTAAATATAAGATCAAACCTCACCCTCAATCCCTCTCCTTATTAAGGAGAGGGAAGCCGGAGGCAGGGTGAGGTTTTATATTTAATTTGACCCACTTACTTATAAGTAATTGCTCTGATTGTCCGATACCTATTTATAGGCGAATTGTTTTTCGGAGATGTCTACACAATGTTTTATCACCCCACCTGCGGAATGTGGGTTACTATTTCTGTAAAACGGTTTTTGATACAATCCTAGTTTTCTTCAGGTCTGCTTCGGAAAGTTCTTCTCCAGCTTGCAGGCGAGTGGCGGAAGTTTGCAACACTGTCGCAGCACCTTTATCTCCAATTTGTAAAGCGGTTTTAGCAGCCGTTTGTAGCATCGTGGCTGCACCAGCGCGATCGCCTTGTTGCAATTTCGCCTCAGCTAACTGAGTTTGACGATACTTCGCTAATGCCAAAATAGATTGTTGAACCTGGGGATTTAACGCTGGTTGATATTCCCGCACCACATCTGCATACACTGGCACAAGGGGCGAAAGTAAGCCTTCTTGGTTAACTAACGGATCATCATAACGAATTTGCACATTAGCGATCGCTTGTTCACCTTCCGCCAACTGTCCGAGATAAATGTTCGCCAAAACTACCCGTTCTACATCCTGCATCAAATCTCCCAACCGGACAGCAAAGCTACCATCAGCTTCAAGTTCCATTGGTAACTCGATTGTGTCTGGAGCAACTTGGGCAATGGGTTTAAGTTCTGCTAGTCGGACATTAGGCACTAGAGATAACAGTAAGTAGGCATTAGTTAGCCCAATAGACTGAATCCGTCCAAATAGTCGGCTAAATTGGTCTACAGCTTGTTCAGGGCGCTCAATATGAGCTAAAGTCCCACCACCGACATCAGCAATTTTTTCTAGCAAATCCTGATTCCAAGTATTGCCAAATCCGAAAGTGTTGATAGTTAGATTCAACTTCGCAGCCTTTTGTGCAAGTTGAAGACAGCGCTTGTTGTCATCTGCCCCAATATCCCACTTCCAAATCCGCAAACCGCTTTCGCCATGCCCATCTGTCAGCAGAAACGCCTGGGAAACAGCGCCTCTTGTCCCCTTCATCATTTCTGTAATTCCCAGTTCCAAACCCTCAGCGATCGCAGTACCGCCGCTGGCAGTCAGTTTGCTTTTTATTTGAGATTTGATGCTTTCGGGGTCTTCGATCGCTTGGTTAGGGATAATGACTTCCGCAGAACCGGAAAAAGCCACAACTGAGATGCGATCGCCTACTTTCAACCGATCGATTAATCCTTCCACTGCCTGAATCACCGTTTTAATCGGTTGTCCATGCATAGAACCACTTCTATCTAGAATCAAGCAGAGGTTAAGGGGCAGATTTTGGTCAAACTCACCAGCGATTGCAAAAATCGTCATTGCTAGTTGACGTTGGCTACTTGTTTGAGCCACATCAACATTATTGTCATTTAACGCCGATAGCAATTTAACTTTCATCTAAACTTGAGTTTACTGCGGAGGGGTATCTTGCAAAACTGTTTTAGAGACCATTCTAGTTTTCTTGCGATCGCTTTCAGATAAATCTCCACCAGATTGTAGCTGGGTGGCAGAAGTTTGCAACACCGTCGCCGCCCCAGTATCTCCCATTTGCAGCGCAGTTTTAGCAGCCGTTTGTAACATTGTCGCCGCACCAGAGCGATCGCCCTGTTGCAATTTCGTCTCGGCTAGCTGGGTTTGGCGATACTTAGCTAATGCTAAAATAGAATGTTGCACCTGGGGATTCGGGTCTGCTTGATAATTTTTGACTACATGGGCATAAACTGGGATATTTGGTGTAAGTAAACCTACCTTGTTGGCGGCTGGATCATCGTAGCGGACTTGCATATTAGCGATCGCTTGTTCACCTGTTGGCAATTGTCCCAAATAAATATTAGCTAAGATTACCCGTTCTGCATCTTTCATTAAATCTCCCAACCGCACAGCAAAACGTCCATCAGCTTCTTGTTGCAGTGGTAACTCAATTGTGTCTGGGGAAACTTGGGCAATGGGTTTAAGTTCTGCTAGCCGGACATTGGGCATCAGTGAGAATAACAGATAAGCATTAGTCAATCCCACGGTTTGAATCCGGCTAAACAGGCGATTAAACTCTTCCACTGCCTGTTCGGGTTTTTGAATATAAGATAAAGTACCTAAACCAGCATCAGCAATTTTTTCTAAAACATCTTGGTTCCAATTGTCACCAAATCCCAAAGTGTTCAAAGTCAAATTATAGCTAGCAGCCAATTGAGCGAATTTCAAACAGCGATTATTATCACCGTGTTCATTTTCCCCATCGGTTAATAAGAAGGCTTGGGAAACAGTATCTTTTTTGCCCTTTGCCAACTCCTCAATGCCTAAGCGCAGTCCTTCATCAATCGCAGTTCCACCATCGGCGGCTAGGCGATTAATTTGCTGTTTAATTTTCTCTGGATCTTCGACACTTTGACTGGGTACTAAGACTTTGGCACGGTGATCAAAAACTACAACACTGAGGCGATCGCCAGGGTTAAGTCTATCTACCAGACGATTCGCAGCTTTTTTGACCGTTTCTAGCGATCGCCCGTTCATAGAACCACTATGATCGAGAATTAAGCATAAATTCAGGGGTACATGGCGGTCTAGATTTTCGACGATCGCTGAAATCGAAATTCCCAACTGACGTTGACTGTTCAGTTGATTTGCGTCCAAATTACCATCATTCAAGGCAGGCTGCAAATTAACCTTCATAACTCAAAGTCCCTATTCAGGATATACATATTAAAAAATAACTTCAAAGCAACACTTTAACTCTACGGAAAACCTATCCAACACAAATACACTAATATAATCAGAATATCTTAGAAGCCAAGCATTGGCAGATGCAAAGCCACCTTTAGCATTAGGGAGAAATCCGCACCTTGAGGAAGGCTGGCATCGCGCTAGGATGTATTACAGTTAACGGCATAGTTTCAGGCGATCAGTTGCTATGGACATTTCCCCAATTAAGGCTGTTCAAGCCCCATATTACGGCGATAGCTCTTACCGGACACCACCGCCAGATTTACCTTCCCTCTTATTAAAGGAGCGAATAGTCTATATTGGGATGCCTCTGGTGCCTGCTGTCACGGAATTAATCGTGGCCGAGTTGCTATTTTTGCAGTCCGACGACCCCGAAAAACCGATTAAAATCTATATCAATTCCACCGGCACTTCCGGTTACAGTGGCGAACCCATTGGCTTTGAAACCGAAGCCTTCGCCATCTTTGACACCATGAAATATATCAAACCTCCTATCCACACCATCTGCGTCGGTTCCGCGATGGGTATGGCAGCGATGCTACTCAGTGCTGGTACAAAAGGTTGCCGTGCTAGTTTGCCTCACTCCTCGATTATCCTGCATCAGCCCAAGAGCTACGCCCAAGGTCAAGCAACGGATATTCAAATTCGCGCCAGGGAAGTTTTGGTAAATAAAGGGGCGTTAGTTGATATCTTACATCGCACCACCGGACAGCCTCCAGAAAAAATTATTAAAGATATGGATCGGCTGTTATATCTAACACCTTACGAAGCGAAGGAATACGGGCTTATTGACCGAGTTTTTGAGAAAGAAGAACTCGCAAATCCCCCACTCCCAGCCGGTGTCCTTTAATTTAGTTAGGAGTTATGAGTCATGAGTTATGAGTTATTGAAAACTCCTCACTCCTGTACAGACGCGATTAATCGCGTCTCTACTCCTAACTCTTCCACCGTCCGCAAATTATTAAGAACGGAGTAAATTATGCCTATAGGCGTTCCTAAAGTTCCTTACCGGATGCCCGGAGGACAATATACAGATTGGATTAGCATCTACGATCGCCTTTACCGGGAACGGATTATATTCTTGGGGCGAGATATTGATGATGAAATTGCCAATCAGATTATTGCTGTAATGCTGTATCTGGACTCAGATGATCCAGGTAAAGATATTTATATATACATCAATTCGCCTGGTGGGATGGTTACATCTGGCATGGCTATTTTTGATACCATGCAACATATAAAATCAGATGTAGTGACTATTTGCGTCGGTTTAGCAGCTTCAATGGGGTCTTTCCTGCTGGCTGCTGGCACCAAAGGCAAACGTCTAGCATTGCCTCACTCACGGATTATGATTCACCAGCCTTCAGGTGGCACCCGTGGACAAGCAAGCGATATCGAAATTGAAGCTAGAGAGATTCTGCGGATTCGTCACGAACTCAATGGGATTTATGCTGATAAAACCGGTCAGACCATAGAAAAGATTGAAAAAGATATGGATCGCGACTTTTTCATGTCTGCCGAAGAAGCAAAACAATACGGTTTAATTGACCGTGTGATTGAAGAACGAACCTCGATAGTAACAGGGGAGTAGGAAGGCAGGGGGCAGGGGGAGCAGGGAGCAGGGGGCAGGGAGCAGGGAGCAGGGGGAGAGTAAAAACTCCTAACTCCTAATTCCTAACTCCCTAATTCCTAACTCCCTAATTCCCCACTCCCGACTCCCCTTCTTTAAACAAACTGTCAACATTGAACTTAAAAATAGCAAATTAACCCTTATTATTAATAGTTCAGGCTTTAAGTTAATAGCTGATAGCCCCAAAATGGATATTCGATAGCTCATAGCTCAAGATGGATCTGGGAGATTGCTACCGTTTATTGGGTTTAAGGTCGGGAGCTTCTTTTGCTGAAATCAAAGCGTCTTACCGACGACTAGCCCAGCAATATCATCCCGATATCAACCCAGATAACAACAAAGCCAAAGATAAATTTATTGCGTTGACAGAGGCGTACAAACTCCTGCTGACGGTGGTACTGCCAGAGGAGGCTGTGGCACATTCAACTCAGGTGTCAACATCTGCTGGGCGTGATGACGCTAAGGCAACGCATAGGCAGGAAACACCAGTAACAACGGTGATAAGCCAAGAACCAGGGAAACCAAAGCTGCCTAATGTGTTGGAAATAGAAGAACGGCTGAAGTGGAAGACTTATGATCAATTGCAGCGATTTTTGCAAGAAAGACGATTTCCGCAAGCGATCGCCCTAGCGGAAGCATTAGCAGATCGTATGTCAACAGATGCAGAAGTTCGCCAATGGCTAGCGATCGCCTATCAAATTTGGGGACGGGCGCTAATTTCGCAAAACCAGCTACTCAAAGCCAGAATTTATCTCAAAAAAGCTCTGAAGACAGACCCCCATAATAAAAGTCTGTGGTATGAAGTGCAGCGCGATTTTCAACGATTAGAACAAATTTTTTAAAGACTATTAACAACCATTTCTAGTAAAGGCACAGTAACGCTGTGCCCCTACCATCTAATAAATTTCTCGAAAATGATGCCACTTAATTTTGGGTTTTAGATTATCTTCAATCCAAAATCCAAAATCTAAAATCCAAAATTAGTGCCGCCATCCGCGCAACACTGCTCCTAATGTAGCGATTCCCTCAACAATCTTCTGTGTTGGCTGAAAGCTAAAAGCTAACCTGATAGCATCATCTCCCTGTCCATTGGTGTAGCAGCGAGTCCCTGGTAGAAAACTGACGCCGTGTTCACTGGCAGCCATTAGGAGTGCTTTGGCGCTAATGTCTGAGGGCAATTTACACCAAACGAAGAAGCCGCCATCGGGACGCTTTGCAACTACATCACTGGGAAACTCTTGAGCGATCGCTTCTAACAACAAATTGCACTTATGCTTGTAGCAGGCAATTAACTCTTGAACGTGATTATCTAGTTTGCCTGTGGCACAATAGCGGGCGACCACATGGCTGACAAAGGGCCCCACAGTCCCCTCACTTTTGAACATTGCCAGCCGCTCAATAATCGCTGGATCGCCACAAGCCCATCCCAACCTGATACCAGGCGCAATAATTTTCGAGAAGGTACTCACATATAATACCCACCCCTCCTTGTCGAGGGTTGCCAGGGGGGGCACAGTTTCTCCTTGGAAGCGCAAATCGCTATAAGCATCGTCTTCCACCACCACCACGCCATATTCAGCCGCTAATGCTACCAGTTTTTGACGGCGAAATAACGGCATAGTAGTGCCTGTGGGATTCTGAAAGGTGGGGATGGTGTAAATAAACCGGGGTCGGATGCCCTGCTTCTTCAAGTTGCTCAATGTTACTTCTAGGGCATCTACATCCATCCCCAAATCATCCACAGGAATGCTAATTACGCGTGCGCCAGCTTGGACAAATCTAGCAACTACTCCCAGGAAGGTTGGCCCTTCCACAATCACCACATCACCAGGTTCGACAAACACATCTGGTAGCAAGCCCAAAATCTGACTAGAACCATAGCCAATGATCATGCGATCGCGATCGGTAGCGATTCCTTTAGCCTGCAAGCGGAGGATAATTTGCTCGTATAGTTGAGATGAAGGTGGGCCGTAATTGAGAGCGAGGGGGGCCTCTTCTGCCAGCACAGCAGCACTTGCAGCAGCCAAGTGAGTGTGAGGAAAAAGAATTGGGTCAGCTAGACCGTAGGTAAAGCTGACAGTGGCGATTTTGGTTAACTCTGTACTGTAGGTTGGTGGTGCGATGTTTCTAGCTCGTTCGGCAAACAAATCAGCAACTCGGTAAGCAGGGGTAGTGGCAGCCATAAGAAGTTCAAAATTGGAAGTCAGAATAGAGAACACACAAGAAGGCAATTAGCGAAAAGTCAGATCGGAGGAAGCCTTCAATCTGTTAGCGTAGCGTCGGAACGAGCGTCCGCAGGAGCATCACTTTTCAACAGAGTGGGGTATTAAACTTTCGTTAGTCGCCCAGAATTCATGGTGGATTCTGGCTGCTGAGGGATGTATTCTTCCTTATAACATGATGACTTAACCTCAAGTGGCACCAGCTAATTCTAAGCTTAGGCTGTCTGCTACTGATTATTGCCTGTAAAAATTTCTATCCCACTACTAACCCAGATGCTAAACTTCTCAAGGTTGCTACAGACCCTACGTTTATCCCTTTTGAATAAACTACAATTTCTTATAGGTCTACTGTAGTCAGGGACAGCCAATTGTGGCACCTTGGATCTTAGTGGCTAGAAGCACCTTGGAACGGGAATAAAGGAACTTCCACTATGCTGATTTGCCCTCAGTGTAAATTTGAAAACCCCAATAGCAATAAATTCTGTCAAAGCTGTGGCACGTCCCTGACTCACAAGGTCTGTCCTGAATGCAGTACCGATGATGTACCTGTGAATGCACTACGTTGTCATAACTGTGGCACGGAATGTGGAACAGTGTTTTGGGCAATTATTGCTAAGGAAACGACTGCGAAAGCTTTGGGAGTAGAGAAAGATGAAGGAGATGTAAAAGTAGAGGGTGATGAGGGAGCAATATTCTCATCATCTCCTCTATCCCCTAGTTCTGAGATTACATTAGGCTCCTATTTAGACTCCCAAGAGCGCTATCAATTGTTAGATCCGCTACCTGCCCAAACGGAAACTGCCAACATTACTGATGTAGGTGTGAGAGTTCTAGACTGCCAACCGTATCAAATATCACCAATTGAGGCAATACTAACAAGTCAGCAATCAGATTTGCTAACGCCATCAGTGGAAGCAAGTGGAATTCCTCACCTTGCTAAACTTTATATTGCCTTACAATGCCAAGGTCAGCCGGGGATACCGCCGATTCACGATGCATGGCAGCAGGGGGATATGCAGGTAGTCATAATCGAAGACCGCTCACATTGGCAGCCTTTACTCGATTTGTGGCAAGAAGAAACAACGAGTTCGTTCAAAATTTTACACTGGTGTTATGAAATGACCCAACTTTGGGCATTATTGGAACCAGTAGGTTGTCGTCAAAGCCTTTTAGATTTGTCAAATTTGCGATTGGATGAAGACCAAACACTGGCGCTACAAAGATTGTATGTAGAATCATCGAATTCTGAGCCTGTCACCGAGTCGCTAGAAGATGCCGAAGCCCAAATATCTGCTATTCCAGAGCAACCGTTAACCATTCAAGCTTTGGGGCGGGTTTGGCAAGCACTATTTAGGCAATCTCAACGCACTCAATTTGGCCCTGTAGTCCAGATGTTGGGGGATTTAGAGTTAGGTAAGATTCAGACGATCGCAACTGTGCGATCGCGTTTGGAGGAAATATCTCTTGAACTGGAAGCACTACCAAGCGCAACTTTACCCCCAATAAAGGAGAAAAATACTGCTGTGTCCATTATCTTGCAATCAGATGAGCCAGAAGATATCATTACCAAAATTGATGATATGCCAACGGTTGTGCTGGCGATGCAGTTAAGTAGTTTGGAAGATGCAGGACGCACAGATGTGGGGCGTCAACGTCATCATAATGAAGACTACTTTGGCATTGAAACTAAAATTCATAAGTTGGAGTTGCCCAAAAGTCAAGTCCTGCAAGGGCATGGTTTATATATTCTCTGTGATGGTATGGGTGGACACGCTGGCGGTGAAATAGCTAGTGAGTTAGGAGTCAGCACCCTACGGCAATACTTTCAAGAACACTGGATTACCAACCAACTGCCAACAGAAGATAGCATTCGTGAGGCAGTGTTTTTAGCTAATGAGGCGATTTACAAGCTCAATCAACAAGATGCCCGTTCTGGAGTTGGGCGCATGGGTACAACTCTGGTAATGCTCTTAATTCAAGATACTCAAGTAGCAGTTGCTCATGTGGGAGATAGCCGTCTCTATCGCCTGACGCGCAAGCGGGGACTAGAACAAGTCACAGTAGATCATGAAGTTGGACAACGGGAAATTACGCGCGGAGTGGAAGCAAGCATAGCTTACGCCCGCCCGGATGCCTACCAACTCACCCAAGCTTTGGGGCCTCGTGACAAAAACTCAATTAATCCCGATGTGGGCTTTTTCGAGATCAATGAAGATACTCTTCTGCTTTTGGCATCGGACGGTCTATCAGATAATGATTTAATAGAAACCCATTGGCAGACTCACTTAGAACCCTTGCTTAGTTCTGGTGCTAACTTAGAACGGGGCGTTACAGAGTTAATTGATTTGGCGAACCAACACAATGGTCATGACAACATTACTGGTATACTTGTTCGGGCAAAAGTACGCCCAAATTTGGAAAGTTGAAAAAAATGGAGAGTGGCGAATGGGGCATGGGGAATAATTTTCCTAATCCCTACTCCCTACTCCCCACTCCCTACTCCCCACTCCCTCTTAGCTTTTAGGTTGTATTGTGGTTAGTCTGACTCTGTTAGAACCGCAACAGAAAACGCCCCTCCAGCAGTGGTGCTTTGAGAACTCTTCCATAATTCGGATTGGTCGAGCGGCAGATAATCATGTTGTTTTAACTGATAGTTTAGTTTCGCGGCATCATCTAGAACTGAGACAAGTAGATTCTGCCGACAATGGCGGTGGTTGGCGGCTGATTAGTCAGGGTACTAATGGGACTTTTCTCAACGGTGTCCTTGTGATTCAGAGTCCGTTACCAGATAATTCCCTGTTGCAATTGGCACAGGGAGGCCCAATACTGCAATTCCAAATTCAGGATGTAACAGTACTGGAAACTGGTGTGCGATCGCAACAAATGCAAGGAACAGAAGAAAACGCCCTTGCAACATTCCACTCAGCCCAAGGTACATCCACTTGCACCCATGAAGGCAACTCCCCAAACAATCTGTTTTGCATCCACTGCGGCCAACCTCTCTCAGTACAACAGAAAATTCGCCATTATCAGGTGTTGCGAACTCTCGGACAAGGAGGTATGGGTACTACTTATCTCGCTTGGGATGCGGCTAGTCAGATTGCGGGTATGCCACAATTGCTGGTGTTGAAGCAAATGAATGCTGATATGGTAAAAATTGCCAAAGCTCAAGAATTATTTGAGCGGGAGGCGTATACTCTCAAATCCCTTAACCATCCGGGAATTCCCAAGTATTACGACTTCTTTGTAGAAGACGGAAAAAAATACTTGGCAATGGAACTAATCCACGGACAGGATTTAGAGAGACGTGTCTATACTACTGGGCCAGTTACACCAAACCAAGCGATCGCTTGGATGATCCAAACCTGCGATATCTTAGAATATCTTCATAGTCAAAGTCCTCCACTGATTCACCGCGATATTAAACCCGCTAACCTGATGGTGCGAAGTTCACTAAATCATATAGTGGTGCTAGATTTTGGCGCTGTTAAGGAAATTGGGACAGCGCCAGGTACTCGGATTGGTGCAGAAGGTTACTGCGCTCCTGAACAAGAACGAGGACAACCTTTGACTCAATCTGATTTGTATGCAATTGGGCCAACGGTGATTTTTCTGCTCACAGGCGAAAACCCTTTCAAGTATTACCGCCAACGGGGGCGAAACTTCAGGTTTGATGTGGCAAAAGTTCCCACAATTAGTTCCCAATTAAGAGATGTGATTGATCGCGTTACAGAACCATTACCACGCGATCGCTATCAAACTGCGAAGGAATTAGCACAGGCGTTAGCTGCTTGCCAAGTTTAGAGAGTAGGGAATATTGAAAATCACTATTCCACGCGATGTGCAACTTATTTTTGGAACCCCGCTTCCATTCCTCTCCCCACAGGGAAAGAGGCTTTAATTCTTATTCCCCAACGCTAGTCTACGGTGTACACACAAGTCATCGAATTACCCAAAACAAAAACCTCACCCTATCCTCTCGGACATCCCTCTCCTTAATAAGGAGAGGGACAGGTTTTGCATAGCAAAACCAGGGTGAGGTATCTCAGGGACTGCGAGATAAATCTTAAATAGCCTCACCAAAGGCTCGTGTGTACACCGTAGCAACGCTAGCACGTAAGGCGTTGGGGGTTAGGTTTGAGAGAAAGTCGCACAGTTCGTTATATCATGTCCGCTTGATTGCTTATTAAACCCAAAGAACCCCACCCCGCCAAAGCTATGCTTTGTCTCCCCTCCCCGCTTGCGGGGAGGGGTTGGGGTTGGGGGTGGGGTTCTTTTATTATGGGTAATCTGGCGGACATCATATTATTCCCTATTCCTCATCCCAAGTTTCTACAGCTAGTAATTCACTAACTGGGTCTTGCATACTAAAGCCAAAGTCTTGCAGTTCCTGTTTCCAGTGCTGCCATTCATTACCATAGAGTAAAGCGATTTTCCAGATGCTATCGCTTGGCTTGATAATGTTCGATTCTATGAGTGATTGCACGTTGCGCTGCAATTTCACCATTGGGTGAATCACTTGCTGAGTCATAACCTCGATTCAATTCAGATTTTGTTGGTAAATACTTAATTAAAACTGCTTTCCATTCTGCAATTGTTGCCGGATCGTAGAGTGGTGTAATTTTGGTAAAGCTAGTCTTAACTTTCTAACTATACCATAACAAACTCTACTAAATTACTGGTAAATCAGGTTTTGTACGGTAATTACGACCACAAAACTCTAATTTCACCAAGCAGTCCTTAAACTTTTTGCAGAACCTGGGCAAAGGTTCAGAGGGAAGAGTTAAGGGATGAAGGGGTAAAGGATGCTTCTGTTTCCCCTTTTCCCTTTAACCTTTCGCGGTCTTCTTTTTCCTTGTAACCTTTAACCACTAGAGTGCAACAGTACCTTTTGTCAGATATCTATTGTGGACGCCGAGCAAAATAATTAGTCGTTTGGGAGGTTGCACTATGTAGTGTGACTGAGGACGACTGGCAAAATTTTATTTGTTTGAATCACGGAAAATATGTGTGGTTGTTCAATAACCCATAGGACACGGGCTAGTTTTAAAGTTTTTGACTGACAGGTAAATTTGCAATTGAGTAGAAATATTTACTCTTTCTGTTTATTTAAACGTTATTTACATTATCGCAAACATCTAACTTTAGGCTGAATAATCGCAAATCTTTATATAATCTTAATTTTTCGCCCGGTGAATAAGACTTGGAGAGTTTTGCTTTTAACAATAGGAGCGATGCCTACGGCGGTAAACTACGCATGGCAAAATTGTCGGTACAGCATAAGCTCACCATAAAGTTCTCTCGTCTTCAGAGTCAGCATTTGAAGTTTGTGTAAAAAATTTTTAGCGAAGATGTTAGTTTCTGTTGAGCAGATGGGCATCCTTATAACAGGAGGCTTGCTGATACCTAAGTATTTACCACAGCAAGTATGTGAGACATGGCTAGTTCGGAGGCAGAATACCTAATTACCCGCAAAAAGCAGATTCAGCGGCGACAAAAGATTGTCACGATAGTGTCGATGTTCTCGTTTTTTGGTTCTACGGTGTTTGGAGTGATTCCGGTAATCCAAAAGGCTAGTCAACCTAAGCCAGCAATTGCGTCTCCTTCTGCTGAGTCAGGATTACAGCAACAGGCGCGGGGCTACGAGATGGTTTTACAACGGGAACCAGAAAACCAACTTGCTTTAGAGAAACTGTCTATAGTGCGGTTGCAATTGAAGGATGCTAAAGGTGCGATGGAACCTTTGGAGAAACTAGTGAAGTTGCACCCTGATCGGCAAGATTATAAGACTGTGTTGGAGGATGTGAAGAAGAGGGTGGGGGAAGGAGCAAAGTAAAAGAAAATCTACAGCAGTTTGATAATTTTTTTAAATTAATATATTTGGAGGGACAAATGCTAACACAAGAACAAATACAAGAATGCCAATCTAATTTCAACCTTAGTTATCATGTCAATTTCGCCCATATCTGTCAGGAATTAGTGGGATTGGAAAATAAAGATGTGCTTGAAGTTGGGGGAAGTTTACCTCCTAATTTTGTTTTTGACTATCTCGGTGTGAAATCATGGACAGGAATTGAAACCCCGGATTATGAAAAATCACTACAAGAAACCGGAGGAATAACTCACACAGGCACAATTATTAAAGATATTAAAAATATTCCTGATTACAAGTTTAATAAAAAACCACAAAACAGATACAACTTTTATCTAGAAAATATTGAAGATTTACCCAAAGAATATTATAAGAAATACGATTTAATTTTTTCTATTGCGACTTTTGAGCATATTCATAAATTACCATTAGCTTTGGATAAAATGTTTCTGGCTCTTAAACCAGGAGGCAAATTATTTTCAATGTTTTCGCCCATCTGGTCTGCTTATGATGGACATCATTTACCAGAAATTATAGATAAAAGCGGCAATAAATATAATTTCGGGAATTCTCCCATTCCTCCTTGGGGGCATCTATTCATGAGTCGCGGAGAAATGTCCAGATATTTATATGAAAAAATAGATAAAACAACGGCAGATACAATTGTTTATTATGTTTATCAATCAAATCATATTAATAGATTTTTTACTGAAGATTATCTTGATGCAATTGAACAAAGCTTGTTTAGCATTAATAGGTTAGAGCTAACTTTCGCAAGCCCAATCAATCCTGCCATAGAGCAAAAACTAAAATTGATGTATCCAGGTAAAAAAGAGTTTGCTAATAATGGCATTCTCTTAGTTTTAGACAAAGATGATAAACATAGCAATAGGCAGTTAAAAGGAACTAAGCTTTATATGAATAATGACTCTATAGAAAATAAATTAAATCAAGCAAATCAATATTTTAATAGCCAGCAATTTTCCGAAGCTGTCCAATTATATAAAGCAATATTCAGGGATAATCCTCAATTAGCAAAACAAGGATTATCTATTAGTTTGGCACACTGTCTGCTCTTATCAGGAAATTGGCAAGAAATATCAGCCAATTTAATTCCAGGTACTAATTATCTAGAAATTTCTGGTTGGTTAAATTCTCTCTCCCAAGGAAAACCAGTTAATGAACAAAATCTACCTATTCCTTGGTACACTTATCCAGCAATTGAATTTTTAGAAGATAAGGTTAAAAGAGATTTTTCAGTATTTGAATTTGGAGGAGGGCAATCAACTTTGTGGTGGGCAGATAAAGTTAAACAAGTAATATCTATTGAAAGTGATGAGGGTTGGTTTAATCAAATTCATCAGCAAATGCCCCTGAATGTACAGTTAAATTTAGAATCAGATGAAAAAAAATATGCTGATTTTATCCTGCAATATCCAGATAAATATTTTGATGTCATTATAGTTGATGGTATTAACCGTAATAGTTGTTTAGAAAATAGTTTAGATAAGCTCAAAGAGAATGGGTTACTAATTTTTGATAATACAGACGATCACCGCTATGATTCATCACTGCGATTACTCTCATCACTAGGGTATAAAAAAATTGATTTTTGGGGCTTAATTCCGGGCTATGTTTATAAAAACTGTACTTCTCTGTTTTTCAAATCAACAGAAATTCTAGAAATTAATTCATTACCTAGCGATAAAAAATCTGTTTTAGGTAAATCTTGTATGCAAATTACTAGCCCTAAACCTACAGAAATGAGCAATTATGAATATGAAGACAATTGGCAGTTAACAACACCAGTTGCTTTTCTAATATTTAATCGCCCTGATACGACTTCTAGAGTATTTGAAGCCATCCGCCAAGCTAAACCGCCGAAATTATTAGTTGTAGCAGATGGTGCAAGATTAGATAAAACCGGAGAAGCGGAAAAATGTGCTGCTACCAGAGCAATTATTAATCAAGTTGACTGGGAATGTGAGGTATTAACTAACTATGCTGATGTTAATTTAGGTTGTAGAAAAAGAGTAAGTAGTGGTTTAGATTGGATATTTGAGCAGGTAGAAGAAGCGATTATTTTAGAAGATGATTGTCTTCCCCATCCCACTTTTTTCCGGTACTGTCAGGAATTATTAGATAAATATCGTGATGATGAACGGATTATGATGATTTCAGGTGATAACTTCCAATTTGGAAGCAATAGAACTGAATATAGTTATTATTTTTCTCGTTACGGTCATTGTTGGGGCTGGGCTAGTTGGAGACGTGCGTGGACAAAGTATGATAATTCCATGCAACTATGGCAAGAACTAAGAGATAATGGTTGGCTTAATGAGATTTTGCAAAATGATCAGGTAGTTGCTTACTGGTCAAGAATATTTCAAGGTGTTTATGATGGCTTTAGTAGTTGGGATTATATTTGGCAATATATACTTTGGATAAATAGAGGATTGACCATATTACCTAATATCAATCTTGTTTCTAATATTGGTTTTGGCTCAGGTACTCACACAACTACAGATAATAATAAGCTGGCTAATATGACAGTAGAAGCTGTGAAGTTTCCCCTTAAACATCCTCCTTTTGTGATTAGAAATACTCAGGCAGATAATTTAACTGAAGAAACTATATTTAGTGGTGCTGCTAATAAAATGAAATTCAAGCCAGAATCTTATATTTCTCTAGAAGAAATTATTACAAAGATAAATAATAATCAAAATGAAGTTGTTTTAGATTTAATATACTCATTACTACAAGAATATAATCCTATAAATTATGTTAAGGCAGTTGCATTAGGTAGACAAGGAAAAATAACCGAAGCTCTGGCAACGTTGGAAACATTACTTAATCATACTCCCGATCACACGAAGGGAATAACACTAAGAAAAAAATTAAGAAAAAATCTTTACTCAGATATAATAGGACTTCATCCCATCATTGAAAAAGCAAACAATCTGTTAGAAGAAAATCAGATTGCGGAATGTTTTGAAATCCTAAATGATGCCAAAGCTTTAAAACAGCCAATTATGGGTTTAGATTATTTAAGGGCAAAATGTTTCCTGCAAATGAGACAACCTGCCGCTGCTATTCAAGCGTTATATGAAGAGTTACGCTATTTCCCCGAAAATAATCAAGCTAATATTTTTCTCAAGCAATTATTAAATCAATATCCTGAATTTGTATCTAGTAATATCCAAGACTCTGAGTTTCAAGAATTATATAGGTTAATTCAACCTTATACAATGCTTAGTGAAGCGAGGCTATATTCACTATTTACGCTCATCAAAAGAATTTGTGTAGAAAATATCCCCGGTAACTTTGTCGAGTGTGGAGTTGCAGGCGGAGGTTCAACAGCCCTTGCAGCCGCAGTGATTAAACGCCATACCAGACAACCCCGTTGGGTTTACGCCTTTGACTCTTTTGATGGAATGCCAGCACCGACAGAAAAAGATAAGTCTAATGGTATTCTTGCTGAGGTAACGGGATGGGGTACAGGTACTTGTGCTGCACCAGAAACTAGTGTGAAGGAAATCTGCAATAAACTAGGCGTTGGTGATATTGTCCAGTTAGTTAAAGGTTATTTTGAAGACACCTTACCAAAAATGAGAGATCAAGTAGGGATGATTGCTCTTCTACACATGGATGGTGATTGGTACGAATCCACTAAAACCATAATTAATAATTTATACGATCGCATTTCCAATGATGGATTTGTACAAGTAGATGATTATGGTTTCTGGGAAGGTTGTCGTCAAGCCCTACATGAATTTGAAGCCGAGCGTCAACTAAAATTTAAGCTTCATCAAATAGACAATACAGGAGTTTGGTTTAATTGCTCGCACAAATTTGCTATTAATCCAGTGTTTGAAAACTCATTAATTGAAGAATTTGACCAAGATGATCCTGTGAAGTACGGTATTCAAAGTCAAATGTCGAAGAATGAGCGTTTTCAGCTATATTATGCTATGCGTAAACTTTTACCAACTAATTCTTCTCCTTGCCGTTTTGTGGAGATAGGCTCTTTTGCCGGAAGTTCATTATTTTTGAATCAAAAAGCCCTAGTCAGAGAGCATAATGACTTAGAAGGATGGGCGATTGATCCAGGATTACACCCCCAATTAAAATTAGTATTGGATAACTTACCCTCAGAAATTACTCGTTTGAGAATGTTTTCTCATGATGCTTTAGCTCAATTACAGACTATCTTTGAGCGAGATCATAACTATCCACCTTATATTTTTGTCGATGGCGATCATTCTTATGAAGGTGTGAAACGAGATATTATTAACTATTATCCCTTACTTGCTCCCGGTGGTTTAATGATTTTCCATGATTATTTACCTCCTCTAGATGAGCAAAATAGCTCCTCAATTCTTTTTCATCATGGAGGAAATGAACCTGGTATCAGACAGGCTTGCCAAGAATTAATGGAAAATACTTATCATTGCGAAATTATCGAAGTACCTTTGTTGTATCCTGATGATCCAACTCAAACTCAAGCCTATTTACCGATTATTCCGGGAGTATTCTCTTCTCTGAAAATCTATCGTAAACCTAGTAATTAAATTAAAAATTCAAATTCAATGATTAAAGTTTTACATATTATTGACTTTCTTTGTCTCGGTGGTGCTGCTCGCTCCATGATTGCGATTTCTAAATATTCATCCCGTTTAGATGAGCAGTTGCAACATCAAGTTATCTCCCTTAAAGAAGCTGATGCTAGTGCAGTGGAATTAGCAGAATTAGGGAGGATGAAATTTATTGAGCCAGTTGATGTAATTGCTCGTAATCAATTAATTTCTGAAGCTGATTTAGTGCATATTCACTACTGGAATAATCCCCAGATGTTCTCCTTTCTGCATTCAGAATTACCGCCCACAAGGTTAATTATCTGGTTTCATGTTTCAGGAGATAGCGCCCCACAGGTGATTACTCGTGATTTAATTAATTATGCTGACTTTGCTATTCCTTGTAATCCCCATTCTTATGAATTACCCATCGTCCGACAATTAGCACCAGAAATAAGACAAAAAAAAGTTGGTATGGTTTACGATGCGGCTGATTTTGAAAGAGTTCAAAATATTCAACCCAAACCCCACTATAGTTTTAATGTTGGCTATATGGGAGCTTTAGCTTTTACTAAAATGCACCCTGAGTATATCTCTATGAGTGCTAAAGCTAATATCCCACATGTTAAATTTATTCTCTGTGGTGGTGGAAATATTAATTTATTACAGCAACAAGCCTCAGCATTAGACTCATTAAATAAATTTGATTTTCGTGGTTTTGTCGAAGATATTAGCTCAGTAATTTCTGAATTTGATGTTTATGGTTAT
>Ga0105048_10006011_pt1 | contig 19566 bp, 19 predicted proteins | sample MAT05_FD_78382 | JGI IMG/M metagenome (GOLD analysis project Ga0105048, IMG submission 78382) | Freshwater microbial communities from Lake Fryxell liftoff mats and glacier meltwater in Antarctica - MAT-05 | ecosystem: Environmental > Aquatic > Freshwater > Ice > Liftoff microbial mat | place... | reverse complement strand
TGGCCGGTGCCCGCGGGAACACCCATGAGCAGTGCTTTCGGCCCGCGAAGCTGCAGCGGATGCTCGAGCTTCCACCAGGGAGTCGACCTCAATGCCAGCGCCGGCACTCCGATCTGGTCGATGGCGGCCGGAGTGGTGCTGCCGCCCCTCGGCTCGGGCTATTCGTCCTACGGGGTGCATGTGCGCATCCAGAGCGTCGTGAACGGCGAGATGGTCGAGACCCTCTACGCCCACATGCAGTCCGGCTCTGTTCAGGTCGCGGCGGGACAGGCGGTCGTGCCCGGACAGGTAATCGGTGCAATGGGTTGCACAGGCACGTGCTCCGGCACCCACCTGCACTTCGAGATCCAGCCGGGCGGCGGTGCCCCGGTCGACCCCGTGGCATGGATGCGATCCCGACTCGGCTAGTCGACCAGTCGTGCTCCCAGCACTCCGTCATCTCACTCGTGTAGGTTATTCGTTCGATCCGTCCCCGCTCACCGTCGTGCATCCACCCGGGCTCGTTCAGCGAGTCTCACGCCGAGCGCGTGCCGAGAGTCAGAGAACCCCACTTGCCGAAACATCTATTTATCGTTCGCGCCCCCGAGACCGCCGAGGCGCCGACCGTCGCGAACGTCACGACCCCACCCGCCGTCGCGCATTTCCACCGAACGACCAGGCCCGGTCTCGGAGCCGTGCACGCGAGCCGTCGCCTCCTGTCCGGCCTCGCCGGTGCCTTCGCGATCGTCATGTCGGTCGCCTTCGTCATTCCCAGCGCCGCCGCGTTCGACGCGAGCGCCGCAAATGAGCGGTCCAGCCCGGCGCAAACGTTCTCCTCCGCCGACGCGGCGTCGGTCGCCGACGCGGCGTCTGCCTCCACTGCCTCCATGTCCGTCGCGCCGCGCGACGCCTATGGGGTGACGGCGCCGCCTCCCGTGCAGTGGCCGCTGCCCCCGACCACGCCCATGAGCAGCGACTTCGGACCGCGGAGCTGCGCGGGGTGCTCGAGCGACCACGAGGGTATCGACCTCAACGCACCGTCCGGCACCCCCATCGAGGCGATGGCGGCCGGCGTCGTCGTCGAGACGAACGCGCCGGGCTACGCAGCCCTCGGCGTGTACGCGCGCATCCAGCACCTCATCGACGGCCAGATGGTCACAAGCGTCTACGCGCACATGCAGACGGGGTCGATGGGCCTCCAGGTCGGCGACTCGGTGGCGGCAGGCCAGGTCGTCGGACTCCTCGGCTGCACGGGCGCCTGCACGGGCGCGCACTTGCACTTCGAGGTGCATCCCGGCGGTGGCGCTGCCGTCGATCCTGTGGCATTCCTCGCCGCGCGCGTCACCTGAACCGTGTGGGCAGATGCCCAGCGACCGGCGGTTAGCCTCTCATCATGAGTCGGTTTTCAGACACGTGGCGTTCGCGGCTGTTGACGACCCTGTCGGGCAATGACGAGGGTCGTCCGCACTGGGTCGGAAAGATCGAGGAGGGCGACGACGCCGGATTCTTCGGGCCGGGCTCGGCGTCGTGGGCGGTTCACGGTGGCATGGCGACGATGGTCGCCGGGATCCGTGCGTTGCTGATGCAGACCCTTCATCCCGGTGCGATGGCGGGGGTACACGACTGGTCCCGCTACCGCGAGGACCCACTCGGGCGCCTTTCCGGCACGATCCAGTGGCTCGTGACCGTCACCTTCGCCGACACCACCCTGGCCGAGACCGAATCGTCCCGGGTCGGCCGATTCCACGACCGGGTCACCGGCACGTACCTCGACGCGAACGGCGAGGAGCGTGCGTATGCTGCGGGGGACCCCGAACTGCTCTCTTGGGTACATGTTGTTTTCACCGACGCATTCCTCAGCTGCCACAAAATTTGGGACGGCGAGATCCCGGGCGGCCCCGACGGCTACGTGCGCGAGTGGGCCAAGGCCGGCGAGCTCGTCGGAGTGGCGAACCCGCCCCGGTCCGAGGCGCAGCTACGTGCGCAATTCGACGCTTTCCGCGACGCCGGCGTCTACAAGAATGACGAGCGCGTGGCCGAGGCTGTGCGCTTCATCCGCAACCCGCCGCTGCGCCGCTCGATGATGCCGGCCTACCGGATCATGTTCGCCGGCGCCGTCGCGTCGATCCCGCCCGACTACCGGGCGCTGCTCGGGCTCAAGCGGTCGCCGCTCCCGGTCATCTGGGGCACCCGTGTGGTGCTTGGCGGTGTGCGCCTCCTTCTTGGCAAATCGTCGACCTCGGAGGATGCCGCGCTCGTTCGCATCGCGCGGCTCGAGGCCCAGCATCCGCGCCGCGACCACGAGGTGGGCGGCTCCGCTTAAGCTCGACACCGGGAGAGTGCGATGAGCAGGCAGGACGGCAGCAACCGACAGGTCAGCGCGAAGAGCGTCGACAGCTCGACCGCGACGATTCTGCATGTCGACCTCGATGCCTTCTTCGCGTCAGTTGAGCTGCTCGACCGCCCCGACCTCGTGGACAAGCCCGTCGTCGTGTCCGGGAACTCCTCGCGGTCGGTGGTGACCGCTGCGAACTACCCGGCACGGAAGTTCGGTGTTCGTTCGGCGATCCCGCTGTCGCAGGCGCTGCGGCTCTGCCCGCACGCGATCGTGCTCGAACCGCACAGGGAAAAATACACCGCCTACTCCAACCAGGTTATGGCGATCTTCGACGACATGACCCCGCTAGTTGAGCGCCTCGGCATCGATGAGGCCTTCCTTGACGTCGCGGGCGCGACCGGGCTGCTCGGCAGCCCCGCCGAGATCGGCCGTCTTATCCGCCGGCGCGTGCAGGAGGAGACCCGGCTGACCTGCTCGGTCGGTGCCGCGTCGACAAAGTTCATCGCCAAGCTTGCGTCAGGGCGGGCGAAGCCGGACGGGCTTCTCGTCGTTCCGGCGGAAGAGACACTGCAATTTCTGCATCCGCTGCCCGTCGGGGCCCTCTGGGGCGTCGGCCAGACGACCGAAGATACGCTGATGGGGCGCGGTCTGCGCACGATCGGCGACATCGCCGCCACCCCTCTCGCCAACCTGCAGCGGGCGGTCGGCGACGCGGCGGGCCACAAGCTGCACGACCTTGCGAACGGCATCGATCGCAGACGCGTCACCCCCGACGTCGCCGAGAAGAGCATCGGGCACGAGGTTACCTTCGAGGTCGACATGAGCGACGCGGAGCTGCTGCGGCGGGAGCTGCTGCGGCAGGCGGATGCCGTGGCTGTGCGCCTGCGCCGCGGCGGCTGGGTCGCGCGCACCGTGGTGCTGAAGCTGCGGTACTCGGACTTCACGACTATCACCCGGTCGCGCACGATCGCCGAACCCACGGACCTCGGTCGGCGCATCTACGAGGAGGTGCGCGGAATCTACAACGCCGTCGGCGCGCACGGCACGGTGCGGCTCATCGGGGTGCGGGTCGAGCAGCTCACCCCCGCCGGCGGTCAGGCGGCGTCGCTCTGGGACGAGGACGAGACCTGGCGTGATACTGAGCGGGCGGTGGACGGGGTCGCCGAACGGTTCGGCCGCGGATCGCTTCGGCCCGCGTCGCTGCTGGGACCGGCCACCCACCTGCTGGGGCGCGGCAAGCTCGGTGATGCACGGCAGCGCGGCCGCAGCATCGACTGACTCCCGCTGTGCCCGCCGCGGGGCCGCCACGTGACCTTGTTCGTCGTCGACTACGGAGTTGTGGTCGCTCGCGGCCCGGGGGGAGCAGCCACTACTGCGTACTCGGCGTGGGGGAGTGGCTGCCGGTGGGGTGAGCTGTTGCGGTGGGGCTGGCTGTTGCGGTGGGGCGAGCTGTTGCGATGGGGCTGGCTGTTGCGATGCGGCTGGCTGAGAGGGCGGCCATTCGGGCGGCGTCTCGGCCGGTGAGGGTTTGGGGTGCCTGGGTGACCTTGTTCGTCGTCGACTACGGAGTTGTGGTCGCTCGCGGCTCCGGGGAGCAGCCACTACTGCGTACTCGGCGTGTGGGAGTGGCTGCCGGTGGGGCGAGCTGTTGCGGTGGGGCTGGCTGTTGCGATGCGGCTGGCTGAGGGGGCGGCCATTCGGGCGGCGTCCCGGCGGGTGAGGGTGGGATGCCTGGGTGACCTTGTTCGTCGTCGACTACGGAGTTGTGGTCGCTCGCGGCCCGGGGAGAGCAGCCACTACTGCGTACTCGGCGTGAGCGCGAGTGCGAGCGCGAGTGTGAGTGCGGGTGCGAGCGCGAGTGTGAGTGTGCGGGGCACGACCGTGCGTCCGGGCGTGCTTGCGTCAGCGGGCGAGGATCACCGCGCTGTGCCCGGGGAGCCAGATCCCGGTTGGGGTCAGCGCCGTCGCGGCATCCGTCGCGAGCAGCACGCGGCCCGAGAGGGGCAGCTCCTGCTCTGTTGCGGCGAAGTTGATCACGATGCTCGCCGTGCCTCGGTGCAGCACGAACCAGCGTGCGTCCTCGTCGAAGTCCACATCGATCGCCGTGAAACGAGGGTCGGTGAACTCCGGATGCTCCGCGCGGAGCCGCGCGAGTGCCTGGTACACGGCCAGCAGCCGCGCGTGGTCGCCCGACTGCAGCTCGGACCAGTCGAGCTTCGAGTCGGTGAAGGTTGAGGACGCCTGCGGATCGGGTACGACAGCTGGGTCCCAGCCCATCTTCTCGAACTCGCGGATGCGGCCCTCGGCCGTCGCGGTGCCGAGGTCCGGCTCCGGGTGCGAGGTGAAGAACTGCCATGGCGTCGATGCGCCCCACTCCTCGCCCATGAACAGCATCGGTGTGAACGGGCCGGCGAGGGTGAGCACGGCGGCGATCGCGAGCTGGCCGTAGTCGAGTGTCGCGCTCAGCCGGTCGCCGATCGCCCGGTTGCCGATCTGGTCGTGATTCTGGTTCGCGACCACGAGTCGCCAAGTTGGCATGTTCTCGGTGTCGACCGTGCCGCCGTGGTTGCGTTCGCGGAATGACGAGAAGGTGCCGTCGTGATAGAAGCCCTTCGTCAGCACCTTGGCGAGCGACTCGAGCTTCGCGAAGTCGGCGTAGTAGCCGGTGACTTCCCCGGTGAGGGCAACGTGTACGGCATGGTGGAAGTCGTCGCTCCACTGTGCGGGCAGGCCGTAGCCACCCGCCTCGCGCGGTGTGATGAGTTTCGGGTCGTTGAGGTCGGACTCGGCGATGAGGCTCAGCGGGCGGCCGAGGAACGCCGAGAGCGCATCCGTCTCCTCCGCCATCTCCTGGAGCAGATGCTTCGGCGAGCTGTCGACGAGCGCGTGCACCGCATCCAGGCGCAGGCCGTCGACGTGGTAGTCGCGCATCCACATGATTGCGTTGTCGAGGATGAAGCGGCGCACCTCGGGGGAGTCGAGGTTGACCGACGACCCCCAGGTGTTCGCGCCTTCCTCGTGAAGGTACGGGCCGAAGCGGGGCAGGTAGTTGCCGCTGGGGCCGAGGTGATTGTGCACGACGTCCTGAATGACGGCGAGTCCGCGGGAGTGGCACGCGTCGACGAACCGCTGGTAGGCCGCGGGTCCGCCGTAGGTCTCGGAGACCGTGAACCAGGCGACACCGTCGTAACCCCAGTTGTGGGTGCCGTTGAAGCCGTTGACCGGGAGTAGCTCGACGAAGTCGACCCCGAGCGAGACGAGGTGGTCGAGCCTGTCGATCGCCGAGTCGAGGGTGCCCTCGGGGGTGAACGTGCCGAGGTGCAGCTCGTAGATCATGCCGCCGGCGAGCTGGCGACCCGTCCAGGCGCCGTCGGTCCAGGCGAAGGCGGCGGGGTCGAAGTCGCGCGAGAGCCCGTGTACCCCGTCCGGCTGCCGGCGGGAGCGCGGGTCGGGCAGCGGAGTCTCGTCGTCATCGAGCAGGAAGCCGTAGGCGGATGCGGGGGCGGGCGCGTCTACGCTCCACCAGCCGTTCTCGCCCGCGGTCATCGGATGCTTCTGGCCGTCGGCCAGCAGTGCGACGGCGCCGGCAATGGGCGCCCAAATCTCGCGGATCATCGCGCGGCTCCGTCCGAGAGGAGGTCGGTCGGCACGAGCAGCGCCACCGGATAGCGGTCGAGCAGCTCGGACAATGCGATCGTGCCGCCGTCGAACTCCCGTCCGCTGATGACGTCCACGACGGGGCGTCCGGCGAGTATGACCGTGGTGTCGCCCCAGCCGCCAGCACGGTCGAGGCCGACCGGAAGCCGGGTTGCGACGGTCACGACATCGCCGCGATCGAAGACGATGGCGTGCTTCGCGGCCGAACCGTGCGCCTCGAGGGGCGCGTACCGGGTGAACAGCTCTGGGTGATCGCGGCGCAACCGCAGGGCGCGCGCGACTACGAGCAGCTTCGCGGCGCCGGTCTCGTCGATCTCGGGCAGCACCCCGCCGTCGATCGCGACGAGGTACAGCTGCCGCAGGTCGAAGTCGATGGCGCGGCGGTTGTCCGGGTCGACGAGCGAGGTCTCCCACAGCTCACTGCCCTGGTACACGTCGGGCACACCGGGAGCGGTGAGCTGGATCAGCTTCGCCGAGAGCGAGTTGCTCCAGCCCGCGGCGGTGACCTGGGCGAGGAGCCCCTCGATGAGCTCGATCACCCGGGGGTTGTCGAACGCGCTGTCGATGAGCGCATGCATCCGCTGCTCGAAGTCCGCCGACGGGGCCGTCCAGGTGGTGGAGTTGCCGGCTTCGCGGCTGGCCTTCTCGGCGTAAGCGTGCAGGCGTTCGCGCGATGCCGGCCAGGCGCCGATGATGGCCTCCCAGAGCAGCACCTCGAGCGGCCCGTCCCCGAGTGGCACCTCCTTGCGAAGCTGCCCGAGGGTGGATTCCCACTCCTCCGGCATCTCGGCGAGCACGTTGATGCGCGCGCGCACGTCCTCGCCACGCTTGGTGTCGTGGGTGGACAGGGTTGTGAGCGACGCGGGGAAGCTGGCCTGGCGCATCTGCTGGCGGCGGTGGAACTCTGCCGCATCGATCGAGAACTCGGCCGGGTCCGCTCCGACCTCGGTGAGGGAGCCCAGGCGGGTGTACCGGTAGAACGCGGTGTCCTCGACACCCTTGGCCATCACCATGCCCGAGGTCTGCCGGAACCGGATCGCGGCCGGATGCGCGGCATCCGACAATATGACGAGCAGGGAGTCGATCTCCTCTGCCAACTCGGGCCGGTGCCCCTTTGCCAGGTCGGATGCCTCATGGAGGTGCTCGAGCCCGAGCGGAAGGTAGGAGCGGTACACCGGGAAGCAGGCGAGCAGCTCGGCGAGTGCGTCTGCGGTGTGCGAGATCTCGGAGCCCTCGTCGGCCACGACATCCTCGACAGACCTGCCGAGGTCCCGTTCGATCCGCAGCACCTCGGAGCGCAGGATGCCGTCGGCGATGCCCCTCTTTGTCCCGTGAATGAGTTCAGTCCAGGAGACGATCCCGGACTGGTCGCGTAGCTTCGAGTCGAGCGCGTCGAGCGCGGGCCGGCCGTCGGGGTCGATCATCACCCGGTCGATATCGGCGAGGGCGTCGTAGCCGGTCGTGCCGGCGGTTGCCCACGACGACGGCAGTCGTTCCTCACCCTCAAGGATCTTCTCGACAAGCACGTAGGTGCCCCCGGTAGCGGTGGCGAGATCGTCGAGGTAGCCGGCCGGGTCGGCGAGCCCGTCTGGGTGGTCGACTCGCAGCCCGTCGGCGAGGCCCTCGCTAATCCACCGCACGATCTCCACGTGCGACTCGTCGAAGACCCAGGGGGTCTCGACCCGGATGCCGGCGAGCGTGTTCACAGCGAAGAAGCGGCGGTAGTTGAGCTCGGCGTCGGCCCGCCGCCAGCTCATGAGCTCGTAGTTTTGACGCGCGTGCACCTCGACCGGCGTCGCGCCATCGTCAGCGGTGCCGGGCGCGAGGGGGAACCGGTTGTCGTAGTAGCGCAGCTCGCCGTCTGTGATCGTGAGCTTGTCCAGTTCGCCGTGCTCGCTCGCGTCGTCGTCGGGGTCGCCGAGCACGGGCAGGCGCAGCTTGCCGCCGCCGAACTCCCAGTCCACGTCGAACGCCTCTGCGAAGCGTGAGGTCTGCCCGTGGGTGAGCAGGTCCCACCACCAGACGCTCTGAGCCGGTGTCTGGACGCCGACGTGGTTCGGCACGATGTCGATGAGGATCCCGAGGCCGAGCGCACGCGCGGCCTCGGATGCGGCGTCCAGCCCCGCCGCCCCGCCGCGCGCGGGGTCGATGAGCGAGTGGTCGGTCACGTCGTAGCCGTGGTCGGAACCCTCCTCCGCCTTCAACAGCGGCGAGAAGTACAGCCAGTCGGCGCCGAGATCGTGCACGTACCGCGCGATCCCGGCCGCCTTGTGCAGGTCGAACGACTCCCGGATCTGCAGCCGGTAGGTCGAGATCGGGAGGCGCATCAGGTGGCCTTCGGCAGGGTGATCGATTCGGTCTGCATTTGGTACAGCAGGGACGCGGCGACGGAGTGGTCGGGCTCGGCCTCCGCCGTGGTGAATGCGCGCAGGACTACGAGGGCCTTCGCGGCGACCGGGATGATCTGGCCCGCCTTGATCGGCTCGCCGTCCGCGAGAGCGCCGGCGGTATCGACGACCGCCTCCCACTCGGCCGAGTACTCGTCGGCCGGGAGAGTGAACTCGACGACGTCATCATGGGCGTTGAAGTACAGCACGAAGTTGCGGTCGTGGATGCGTTCACCGCGTGCGTCGCGACCGCGGATTCCGTTGCCGTTGAGGAACACGCCGATCGCGCGCCCGAATCCGGCATCCCAGTCCTCGGGGTTCATGGCGGTGCCGTCAGGGGTGAGCCAGACAATGTCGGGCAGCGGCTCGCCCTCGCCGCGGCGCACCGGGCGCCCGTCGAAGAAACGCGCGCGCCGGAAGGTTGGATGCTCCTTGCGGAGCCGGGTGATCGCCGAGACGAACTCGACCAGCGGGGTGTCCGCGCGATCCCAGTGCACCCAGGCGATCTCGGAGTCCTGCGCATACGTGTTGTTGTTGCCCTGCTGGGTGCGGCCGAGCTCGTCACCGTGCAGCACCATCGGCACGCCCTGCGACAGCAGGAGAGTGGCGAGGAAGTTGCGCTGCTGGCGAGCGCGCAAGGTCAGCACCTTCTCGTCGTCGGTCGGACCCTCGGCACCGGAGTTCCAGGATCGGTTGTGCGATTCGCCGTCGTTGTTGCCCTCGCCATTAGCTTCGTTGCGCTTCTCGTTGTAGGAGACGAGGTCGGCGATGGTGAAGCCGTCGTGGGCGGTGACGAAGTTGATCGACGCGACCGGCCGTCGGCCATCCTGTTCGTAGAGGTCGGCCGAGCCGGTGAAGCGCGAAGCGAACTCGCCAAGCGTCGACGGCTCGCCGCGCCAGAAGTCGCGCACGGTGTCGCGGTACTTGCCGTTCCACTCGGTCCACTGGGGCGGGAAGTTGCCGACCTGGTAGCCGCCGGGCCCGACATCCCACGGCTCGGCGATGAGCTTCACCTGCGAGACGATCGGATCCTGCTGCACGAGCTCGAAGAACGTCGAGAGCTTGTCGACGTCGTAGAACTCGCGGGCGAGCGCGGAGGCGAGGTCGAAGCGGAAGCCGTCGACGTGCATCTCGGTGACCCAGTAACGCAGGCTGTCCATGATGAGTTGCAGCGAGTGTGGGTGGCGCACGTTGAGCGAGTTGCCCGTGCCCGTGTAGTCCATGTAGTGCTGCTTGTCATCTTCCATGAGGCGGTAGTACGCCTCGTTGTCGATGCCCTTGAAGCTCAGCGTCGGGCCGAGGTGGTTTCCCTCTGCCGTGTGGTTGTAGACCACATCGAGGATGACCTCGATGCCGGCGTCGTGGAACGCGCGCACCATTCCTTTGAACTCCTGCACCTGCTGGCCGAGCTGGCCCGCGGCGGAGTAGCTGTTGTGCGGCGCGAAGAAGCCGATCGTGTTGTAGCCCCAGTAGTTGCGCAGGCCCTTCTCGAGCAGCGTGTTGTCCTGCACGAATTGGTGCACCGGCATGAGCTCGATCGCGGTGGCGCCGATGTGCTTGAGGTGCTCGATCACGGCAGGGTGCGCGAGGCCCGCATAGGTTCCGCGCTGCTCCTCCGGCACATCGGGGTGCAGCTGGGTCATTCCCTTGACGTGGGCCTCGTAGATGACCGTCTCGGCGTAGGGGATGCGGGGAGGGCGGTCGCCGGCCCAGTCGAAGAACGGGTTCATGACCACCCCGAGCATCATGTGCGGTGCGGAGTCGTCGTTGTTGACCGAGGTGGGGTCGCCGAAGTTGTAGGAGAACAGCGACGGGTCCCAGTCGAATTCCCCGGCGGTCGCCGTGGCGTAGGGGTCGAGCAACAGCTTGTTCGCGTTAGTGCGCTGGCCGTTTTTGGGGTCGTAGGGGCCGTGCACGCGGTAGCCGTAGCGCTGGCCCGGCTGCACCTGGGGCAGGTAGCAGTGCCACACGTAGGCGTCGACCTCGTGTACTTGAATTTTTGTTTCGGTGCCGTCCTCGTCGAAGAGACAGAGTTCAACCTTTTCGGCGGCCTCGCTGAAGATGGCAAAATTGGTGCCACTTCCGTCGAACGTCGCGCCGAGCGGGTAGGCCGATCCGGGCCATGTTTCCAAAGCAACTCCTCATGAGAATGGGACTTAACCGTAACCCGAAACGCCCGGCCAGATGCTGCACAGCCGATCCGGACCACCCACCGCGCGCTAATCTGAGCGGATGCTTGTTCTCGCGCCCATCACACGCGACAACCTCCCCGACGCCCTTGGCGTGCGTCTCACCCCCGCCGAATCGCACCGTGTTGCCCCGGCCGCGCTGATGCTCGCGAAGTGCCACGATCGGCCGGGTGCCCAGGTCTGGCACCCGTTTCTGGTCGCCGAGCGCGGTGAGCCGGTCGGGATCGTCGCCGTGAGTATCGACCGCGACGACAGGCTCGGTGGCGCGCAGTCCGCGTGGGTGCACAACCTGCTCATCCAGGCGGAGGCGCAGGGCCGAGGGCTCGGTCGAGCCGCAGTCGCCGCGATTCTCGACTGGCTCGCTTCGGAGCATCCGAGCGTGCGCCGGGTCGGGCTGAACGTCCGGGCGGGAAACGACGCCGCATTCGCCCTGTACAGCTCGTTCGGGTTCGGCGATGTCGGGCGCACCCGCGACGGGCGCACAATAATGCTCCTCGAGGTGTAACCGCACGCCGACCGGCGTATAGTCGTCTCGAACACGGGAGTCCGGTGAGCCGGGCTGAGAGGAAGCTTCTCCAAGCTTCGACCGTCGAACCTGATCTGGATCATGCCAGCGCAGGGAGGCAGATTCTCTCCGGGTCGAGGCAACCGTCTCGATCCACACCCGTGCCCACTTCATTTCACTGAAAGGGCACGCCAGTGCAGAACACACTTATCACCACCAAGGCTCCGTTCCAGCGCATCAACTACCGCTGGAGGGTCGTTGATATTGTCGTCGCGAGCGTGCTCGGGGTGGCCGCCGCCCTGATCTTCTTCGGCTGGAACCAGCTTTACGCCCCGGTCACCGCGCCCTTCGAGGCTCTGCTGCCCGGGTCGCAGGCATTGTTCTACGGGGTCTGGCTGTTTGCGGGCGTGCTCGGCGGGCTCGTCATCCGCAAGCCGGGAGCGGCGCTCTACACCGAGGTCGTCGCCGCCACGGTGTCCGCGCTGCTCGGGGCCAAGTGGGGCGGGTTCTTCACGATCGAGGCCGGCCTTGTGCAGGGACTCGGTGCGGAGCTCGTCTTTCTCGTCTTCCTCTACTCCAGCTGGAAGCTCGGCGTCGCGATCCTCGCTGGCGCCGGTGCCGGACTCGCGATGGCCATCAACGACCTCGTGCTCTGGTACCCGGGAGCCGACACGGCCTTCCAGGCGATCTACACCGTTTCGGCGATCATTTCCGGTGCCGTGATCGCGGGCCTCGGCTCGTGGCTGATCGTGCGTGCCCTCGCGAAGACGGGTGTGCTCAGCCGGTTCGCGTCCGGCCGGGACCAGACCGCGCGCGCCTGAGAACGCGCATGACCGCCTCGCCGCTCACGCCCCCGGAGGGCACCGCCGCGCCGACCCGCGCGGCGGCATTCGGACGCGCGCCCGTGGGAGCATCTGGCGGCAGCGCCGGCGGAGCGTCGGTCGAGCTGACCGGGTGGGGCTGGCGGCACGCCACCCGGTCAGCGTGGGCGCTGCGCGGGCTCGACCTGCGGATCGAGCCCGGGGAGCGCGTACTGCTGCTCGGTGCATCCGGCGCCGGGAAGTCCACCCTGATGCACGCCCTCGCGGGCGTGCTCGGCGGCCCGGACGAGGGCGACAGCGAGGGGCGGCTGCTCATCGACGGGGTGGAGCCAGAGGGCGCTCGCGGCCGAGCCGGGCTGGTGCTGCAGGACCCGGATTCGCAGGTGGTGCTCGCCCGTGTCGGCGACGACGTGGCGTTCGGATGCGAGAACCTCGGCCTGCCGCGGGACGAGATCTGGCGCCGCGTGGCCGATGCGCTGGATGCCGTGGGCCTGGACGTTCCCCTCCGGCATCCGACGAGCGAGCTGTCCGGCGGTCAGAAGCAGCGTCTCGCGCTCGCCGGGGTTCTCGCCATGCGCCCCGGACTCCTGCTGCTCGACGAGCCGACCGCCAATCTCGACCCCGAGGGGGTGATCGAGGTGAGGGACGCCGTTGCCCGGGTGCTCGCCGGGTCGGATGCCACCCTCATTGTGATCGAGCACCGCGTGGACGTGTGGTGGAAGCTCGTTGACCGCGTGATCGTGCTCTCGCCCGGCGGTGGAGTGCTCGCCGACGGCCGTCCCGACGAGGTGCTCGCACGCGAGGGTACCGCGCTGGCCGCATCCGGCATCTGGGTGCCCGGGCACGCGCCCGAGGCGCCGACCCGCACACGGGTCAGCGGCCGAGAGCTCGTGCGAACCGAGGGGCTCGCCGTCGGGCGCCGACCGGGCGTCGTGCTCCGCTCGGGTATCGATCTCCGGATCGACGCGGGGCGCTGCCTCGCGATCACAGGCCCGAACGGCACGGGCAAGTCGACGACGGGGCTCACCCTTGCCGGGCTGATCCGGCCCGCCGCCGGCACCGTGGATGCGAGTGGCATCGCCGATGGCCTCGGGGCCGCCCCCCTCTCGTGGAAGTCGCGCGAGCTCGTCACCCGGATCGGCATGGTGTTCCAGGACCCCGAGCACCAGTTTGTCGCCGGCACGGTGCGGGACGAACTTGCCGTTGGCGCGCATGCGATCGGGCTGGACGCCGTTGAGAGCGCACGCCGTATCGACGCACTGCTTGAGCGGCTGCGGCTCGGCAGCCTCGCGAACGCGAACCCGTTCACCCTCTCCGGCGGCGAGAAACGCCGCCTGTCGGTCGCCACGGTGCTTGTCACCCGGCCCCGGCTGCTTGTGCTCGACGAGCCGACCTTTGGCCAGGATGCCCGCACTTGGCGCGAACTCGTCGCCTTTCTCGCCGAGCTGCTCGACGCGGGCAGCGGGGTTGTCGCCGTGACCCATGACACGAGGCTCGTCGAGGTGCTCGCCGACGACGAGTTGTTGCTGGAGCCGCGATCGTGAGCGTGCTCACCCCCGAGGCGGGCCCCCAGGCGATCTACCGGGTGAACCCGGTCGCCAAGCTCGGGGCCACCGCGATTATCAGCATTGCGCTCGTGCTCAGCATCGACTGGGTGTCGGCTGCCGTTGCCCTCGCGTTCGAGAGCCTGCTGTTCCTCTTTGCCGGGCTCTCGCTGCGCCGCTTCGCCCTGCGCACCCTCCCCGTGACGATCGCCGCGTTCTTCAGCGCCGTCACGATCCTGCTCTACGGCCGGCCCTCCGGGCAGAGCTACCTGCAGTTCCTCCTCATTAACGTGAGCGATGGCTCGATCGAGCTGGCGATCGCTACCCTCCTGCGCGTGCTCGCGATCGGGCTGCCCGCGGTGGTGCTGTTCGTCACGGTCGACCCCACCGATCTTGCCGACGGCCTCGCCCAGGTGTTGCGACTGCCCTCTCGGTTCGTGCTCGGCGCCCTCGGCGGGTTGCGGCTGGTCGGACTGTTCATCGACGACTGGAAGTCGCTCGAGCTGGCACGCCGGGCGCGGGGCATGGCCGACCGGGGTCGGCTGCGCCGGTTCGCGGGCCAGGCGTTCGCGTTGCTCGTGCTCTCGATCCGCCGGGGCTCCAAGCTCGCGACGGCGATGGAGGCGCGCGGCTTCGGCGCGTCCAACCGGCGCAGCTGGGCCCGCGAATCGCGGTTCGGTGCGGCCGAAGTCGCGCTGCTCGCCATCGGCGCTCTCGTCGCCGTCGTCTCGGTCACGGTGTCGGTCGCGACCGGGAACTGGAATTTCATTGCCGGCGGGTGAGTTGGTGTCGGCCGCGCCGACCGCGGCGGTCTTCTCCGCTCTCGCGGCCGCGGCGACGCTGGGACGGCGGCCAGTCGTGCTCGTCGACGGCGGATCCGGCTCAGGCAAGAGCACTCTTGCGCTGATGCTTGTCGCGCAGTGGGCCGCTAATCGCCCGGGGGAGGAGGTGTCTCTCGTGCGGCTCGACGATATCTACCCCGGCTGGGACGGCCTCGAGGTCGCCGTTCTGCAGCTCGTCGACGACCTTCTGGTACCCATGGCGGCCGGCCGGCCCGGCCGCTGGCGGCGCTGGGACTGGACGACCGAGGGGCCCGCCGAGTGGCACAGGGTCGATCCGGCGGCTGCTCTCGTAGTCGAGGGCTCCGGCGCCCTCAGCCGCGCCAGCCGAACGCTCGCCACGCTCGGCGTCTGGGTCGAACTGGATGCCGCTGAGCGGCGGCGGCGGGCGATCGCGAGGGACGGCGAGCTGTACGAGGCCAATTGGGACCGCTGGGCCGAGCAGGAAGCGCGCTTCGCCGAACGGGAGCGTCCCGTCCGCCTGGCCGATGTCGAGATCGACGGCCGTAGCATTGCCCAGTGACCCCTTCCCCCTTCATCACCGCCCGCCGGCTCGCCGTCGCCCTCGAGGCGCCCGACACCCGTCCGGTGGTCTTCGACGCGAGTTACCTGCTCGCAAAGCCCGCGTTCGACGGCGACTACAGCTCCGAACCCGCCGAGTCAGACTGGCTCGAGGCCCACATTCCCGAGTCGAGATACGTCGATATCTCCCGACAGTTCTCCGACCCGCGAGGCGCGACCCACTTCACCCATCCTGAGCCCCAGGCGATCGCCGACGAGCTCGCCCGCCTCGGCGTCGCACGGCACACCCCCGTGGTCGTCTACGACCAGACCCAGACGATGTTCGCCGCGCGACTGTGGTACCTGCTCCGCTGGATCGGGTCGGATGCCCGGGTTCTCGACGGCGGCCTCGACGCGTGGCGGGCGGCGGGCCTGCCCGTGCAATCAGGACCCGCGGCGGCCCTCGAACCGGTCGACAGCTGGCCAGTCAGCGGGGAGAAAGCAGCCTGGGTCACCAAGCAGGAGCTGGCCGCGCGCAGCGAGAGCGACGCCCGCCCGCTCGTCTGCGGGCTCCCTTCGGCGAGCTTCACTGGCGCGGACACCTCGCGGTACTCCCGCCGGGGGCGCATCCCCGGCAGCGTCAACGTGTCCTCCCGCGACCTGTTCGCCGCCGACGGCACCGTGCGAGGCGAGACCGCGCTGCGCGAGGCCTATATTGCCGAGGGCGTCACGGGAGAGGAGGAGGTGCTGCTGTACTGCGGCGGAGGCATCTCCGCGACCGCGAACGCGCTGACCCTCGCCGAGCTCGGGGTCACCGCTGTTCGGGTCTACGACGGATCACTCGAGGAGTGGTCGGCCGACCCGGCGCTGCCGCTCGACCTCGGCTGACCCGCGGTCAACCCCGGGCGGCTCAGGCCCAGCCGAGCTCGTGAAGCTGGTCGTCGTCGATCCCATAGAAGTGGGCGATCTCGTGCACAAGCGTCACGTGGATCTGGTCCTTGAGCTCGTCGAGATCGGCGCAGGCCGCCAGCAGGGGCTCGCGGTAGAGGATGATCCGGTCGGGCAATTCTCCAAAGCCGTACCGATCCCGCTCGGTGAGGGCGACGCCGTCGTAAAGGCCGAGGATATCGAGGGAGCCGTCCTCCGGGCGGTCGTCAGTGACGAAGATGACGTTCTCGAGCCCGTCAACCATCTCGTCGGGAAGCTCATCGAGCTCAGCGATGACGAGCACTTCGAATGCCGCCGCATCGATCGTCGCCGGATCGATTGAGCCGTGCTCCTGCTCGTCCCACTCCTGCCCGGGGTCGTGCTGGTTCTCGTCGCCCATCATTCCTCCAGTGCGCTCACGAGTGAGTCCTGCACGAAACCGAGCCAGTCGTACACATCGGTGAGCATCAGGGCCTCCTCGTCGTCGTCGGGCGCGAGGTCGCCTTCCTCGGTGATGCCCAGCCGGGTTGCGAGCACCAGCCTCACATCGGTGAGCGACCGCAGCCAAGCGCCGATCGAGGCCGCGTAGAGATGAATCGTAAACGGTCCGTCGGCATCCGCCGCGTTCGCGCAATCGGCGATCAGGATGCGGGCGTTGCGCAGCTTCTTCTCGGTGAGTTCGTCGGCGGTGAACCGGCGGAATTCTGCCGAGGCCTCCGAATCGTCGGGGTAGGCGTCGGGCAGCAGACGCAGGATCGCGAGGTCGGCAGCTGCGCCGCCGCGTTGCTCGGCGAGGAGGCCCGCGACCTGACCGGCGAGTTGGGCGAGCAGCGCTGCCTCGACCGGTTCGAGGACGGCGTGCACGCTGCCGTCACCGTCCGGCTCGAACGCCCTCACGCGTCGGCCTTCGTCAGGGTCGCCCACAGCCCGAAGTCGTGCATGGCCTCGACGTGCCGTTCCATCTCCTCGCGACTGCCCGTCGCGACAACCGCGCGGCCGTCGTTGTGCACGCGCAGCATCCGGACCTCGGCCTCTTTTCGGCTGAAGCCGAAATAGCTGCGGAAGACCCACGCGACGTACGACATGAGGTTCACCGGGTCGTTCCAGACGATCGTGACCCAGGGCGAGTCGAGCGCGGTCTGCACGCTCGTGTCGACCGACTCGGCGGTGAGGGTCATACGCAAACCCTTTCAGTACAGCGAAATGGCCCCACCGAGGCGGGGCCATTCCGATTGGGGTGAACGACGGGGCTCGAACCCGCGACTTCCGGCTCCACAAGCCAGCGCTCTACCAACTGAGCTACGCCCACCATGCGTCCTGATCGCTCTCGCTTTCGTGACAACTCCACCATCGTATTACACGCGAGGCGCCGGTGTGCACGCGGCTCGCGATTCGCGCGATCGGAGGTCAGTCGAGTTGCGGCGCGAAGCTGTCGGTGACGGTCGAGGAGATCAGCTGCACCTGCTCGGTCGTCGGGCCGGGCTCCGGTACGAAGACTGCGAGGCGGTAGTACTGGAGTTCTCGGATCGACTCGAGGATGTCGGCGAGCGCGCGATGGCCGCCGTTCTTGGCCGGCGCGTTGAAGTAGATGCGCGGGAACCAGCGGCGGGCCAGCTCCTTGATCGACGAGACATCGATGCTGCGGTAGTGCAGGTGAGCGTCGACACGCGGCATGAACTTCGCGAGGAACGCCCGGTCGGTGCCGATCGAGTTGCCGGCGATGGGTGCCTGCTGTGCGGTCGGCACGTACTTGAGGATGTACTCGAGGATCGCGAACTCGGCGTCGGCGAGGCTGACTCCGTTCGGCACCTCGTCGATGAGTCCAGACGCGGTATGCATGCCGCGCACAAATTCGCCCATGTTCTCCCAGGCGAAGCGGTCGGGCTTGATGACGACGGCGAGTCCGGGAGCGATGGGCGTGAGATCGAAATCGGTGACGACCACGGCGACCTCCACGAGTTCGTCCGTCGCGAGGTCGAGCCCGGTCATTTCGCAGTCGATCCAGACGAGACGATCGGTAACAGAAGCCATAAAACGAGTCTACCGGCGACCACCGGCATCCGAGGCGGGCAGGCCACCCCGCTGCCCGCTGCCTAGGCTGGTGCCATGACGATCACCCTCGCCGTGCTCCTGCTCATCAATGCGGCATTCAACGCGCTCGTCTGGCCGACGTTCTACCGTCGAGTTGCGCGCGACGTGCGGGCGCGGGATGCTGCGGGGCGGGCCACCCGGTTTCTGAAGGTGCATGCGGTGCTGATCGGACTGGCGCTCGTCATTGCGGCCGTTTCGGCCGTGGCGGCAATCGCTTCTCTCGTCGGCGCGTGATAGTAATGATGGATGACTGAGAACATTCCCACGCTCGAGCACGGCGACGAGTACGTCGTGATTTATACCGGCGGACCGAACGACGGCCAGACCGACCGCCGAATCAGCACCGACGGATCCTGGGACACAGAAGTCACCGTTCTCGCCGCCGTCGACGGCAAGGAGACGCTCGAGAACTACGACGTCGTGTCCTGGAAAGAGATTGGCGGCACCGTGCACGTCACCTATGTGTGGGACAAGGCCGAGAGCGAGCCCTCCGCCGATCCTGAAGACCGCGGCGGTCGCCAGTAGCCACCGGCGAGGGCCCGAAAGGGCCATTACGATATCGTTGAACTGCCCTACACGCCTCCGTAGCTCAGGGGATAGAGCAGGAGCCTTCTAATCTCTTGGTCGCAGGTTCGAATCCTGCCGGGGGCACATGTGACTTGTCACGCTAGTTCGGAAAATTGACACCTAGTTCGGAAGATTAAGCGGGTTTGATCCGGGTTCGCCGGTGATTTGCAGAGCGCGGGGTCCTTCCCGTGTAGTCGGGTATCAGGCCGGGGGGTCCTCGGCCCACCCGGTGAACTTTGCGGGAGGCTTGTCCGGTTGACCGGACAGGTCGTGGGTCAGAGCGAGGATTCGTCTGACCCCTCCTGCGGGGCCCAATCCGTTCGTTCTAGACAGCCATGGTTCGACGGAGATTGACACTGGCAGACGCCGAGTGAATCAAGGCAGCGAGACGTCTTGCATCTCTAGGTTGCGAGACACATGGACGGAGCCCTCGAGCCCGTGCGTAAGACGCCCGGTCCACGGGCATTATGTCGGGCGGGTCTAACGCTCCGCTGCCCGTCCTTAGGAGTCTCGATACCAGTGGCCGCGTAGTGGTGCCCGCTGATGGACCGGCTTACGGGCCTGGGATTGCGTATTGAGCTTGATCTAGTTGATGAGGGAAGGTGGAATGTTGGGGGCCATGCCGGGCGGCCCAAATACTGCCGGATCGTGATCGCGCGGCACGGCCAGGTACTCGAGGGGCAACCAAGGCGGTGGAGCCGCGGTCGGGATGACCTTCCTGCGCAACCCGAACCATGGTCGTTGACGCTTCGTCGGGCTAACTGGCGGTTTCGCCATTCGTGCTAAGAGCTCATCGCGATCAGCCGGTCCATCCGATTGCCGGTGCAGCAAGCTGTCACCGATCTCTGTGGTGGAATCCACGGATAGGTGCTCGCGGACGATTGGGGCGTACTCGCGCCCGAACCAGCTCAGCCACACGGGATAAGGAGGAAGGCCATGCCAGTTACCTTGTCCGGCGAGATAGATGGCGTCCTCGGCTTCGGATCCGAACCACAGCGCACGCCCCGACCATTCGATGCCACGAACTACCTCGGCACTTGCATAGACAGCGTCCACGGCCTGGGCGAACTCCACGAACATCCGCTCTAGCGACAAACGCCACCGCTCGTCCTCAAGCGGCGCAGCGAGCATCGACAAGGAATGAGCATCCACGTCGGAATCACCTTGCCGTGCGCGCCCGATGCTCGCATTCGGGATCGGGGCGGTGCCTTGAATGTAGAC
>Ga0105048_10006010_pt1 | contig 19566 bp, 19 predicted proteins | sample MAT05_FD_78382 | JGI IMG/M metagenome (GOLD analysis project Ga0105048, IMG submission 78382) | Freshwater microbial communities from Lake Fryxell liftoff mats and glacier meltwater in Antarctica - MAT-05 | ecosystem: Environmental > Aquatic > Freshwater > Ice > Liftoff microbial mat | place... | reverse complement strand
TTTAAAATATTGGCGCCCGTTGAATCGTTCGCGAATAAAAACACTTCGAAAGGAACCCTTTTGTTTGTTAAAACAAATTACGACAATTATTACCTCGTGCATCAGTGGGGTAGTAAACTTAAATGGTACCGCAAACTGAGATTCTGGCACATGCGCGAATTTGAAAATCTATTCACCACTATTATTTTGGTCACTTTTATTATTACAATGTCTTTGCCTATTGGTTTGATCACGCTAGATCCCACGGCCGACTATTGGAGCGGTTATCGAGCCGCAGCGTTTTTTCACCTGCTTATTTTTAATGTAGGTGTAACCGTCTATACAACTTTCGCTTTTTCAAAAAATTTCAGTAGCACAATTTGGAACCGAGAGCAGGATTTTGATTAAGATTTCGCGCTTTTAATTACACGCGTTAGGTGAAATAACTCAAAGGCGCGGCTAGTTTTTTATGAACACAATGAGAAAAATTGCTGATGTTACAAAAATTGTCATTATTTAATAAAGATGTTATATCATCTCGATTTGTAAATTAGTACAAAGGACAATAAAAGAATCTTTGATAGTGTTATCTTTCAAAAAAATCTGACATTCCGATCGACAAATTTTTGGCTGACGCAAGAACATTTTCGAACTTAGATTCGGGTACGGTTTTTCTGATTATTACGCTCCCTCGCTTTACACTAACACACAAGATGAGAATTGGGCTTTTGACCCAACTTGGGAAGTTTCAAATGAGATAACCCACGAAACTAAAAATAAAATTATGTAGTGTTTGGCCGAAAACTCCATTTTCGTCGTTGTGTCAAAAAAAATAATCGCTCATTTACGCCAGTAAACCTCACAATCATTTTTTTTAACACGCCTCGAAACTGAATTTTTCCATCCAAACAACTAGTTTTCGTACAGACACTATGTAGGTATTTAAATTTTGAACATAGAAATCAAAAATTACTTTTGACTGTAGGTACATTTGAATAAAAATGAACGAACGCCTAACAGAGCCTAGGTTCAATTTTTTGCGGGTTAGCACTCAAATGCAAAAATGGAATTACAAAAAATTGCAACCTAGCCGAAAACGTTAGTCAGCACCCTCAGCTTGTCAGTTTGCGCGCTACTTTATCGTCAATTTTATTTGGAAGCTTACCGTAAAGACTGCGATATGCGATAATAGTCTTGTAATTCAGGGTCAAATAGCACTGCTCACCAACTAGCCTTAATTGAGTAACATAACAAACTGATTGGTTTGTTTAAAGCAACCCGTCACCCACAATCTTTACAGTAATCTGATCTAAGGAATCGTTTAACCTCAACTGACAGGATAGTCGCGAGCCGGGCGTAATATTTGGAAGCGTATCCAACATTGCATATTCATCGTCAGAAATTTCTGGTAAAGCATTGAACCCAGTGATAACCTCTACATGGCAGGTAGCACACAGTGCCATCCCTCCGCAAGTAGCGAGTATATCGTAATCGTTTCCTTTTAAAAATTCCATTAGGCTGAGACCCATATCTGTAGGCCCTGCCAAGCTTGTAATACTGTTGTCTTTGTTCTGTATGTTTATTTGAACATCTTGCATAAATTACCTTTTATTAATTCTTCTTTGTTTGACTTATTTTTTCTCTTCGCACAATTCCACTAAAATTCCATTGGTACTTTTAGGGTGTAAAAAACAAATACGTTTATTGTCGGCGCCGTCCTTTGGCTGCTGATGAATTAATTCGAACCCTTCGTTTTTTAGTCGCAGCATCTCCGCTTCAATATTGTCGACTTCATAGGCTATATGGTGAATTCCTTCTCCTTTTTTATCAATAAACATAGATATTGCGCTGTTTTCGTCGGTGGCTTCCAACAATTCAATTTTTGTATCGCCAAGCATAAAAAAAGAGGTACTTACCGCTTCGCTTGCTACGGATTCAACTTTATAGTGTTCTTTGCCAAACAATTTTTTAAACAGCGCATTGCTATCATTTAAATTTTTAACGGCAATACCGATATGCTCAATTTTTTTTATCATATTGTTATTCTAACGTAAAAAATTCTTTTTCAGTAATTTCTTTAAAAATTTCGCGATCGGCTTTTAAAACGAGTTCTGATATTGTTCTTAATTTAAGGGGTACTAAACATTTATAAAAGTGAAATTCGCTGTTAAAAATGCCTTTTGCACTTAAATCTTTCACTTTTTTTGAAGGTACAAAATTTAATCCACTACTAAATCTTAATTGCACTTTCTCTGCCGGAAGATTAGAAAGTTCTATCCTATCATTTTTTTCGATAAAAACGCATTGTAAAAATTGTCGGTTCAAAAACAAACAAACAATTACGTCGACGCTGGTATTATTATTAAGAACAAGACGGCGTTTATATTTATTGTCGTATTTGGCCGGCCCAAAAAATTCGGTGTAAACAGATGTGCCGGTTCTTAGTTGAACATATTCAAGCGTATCGTGTGCCGTTTTTAGATCGTTTCTCGTAACTGCCTGAAAAGTGCGTTGTGTAGTTGCAGCGTGCATAATTAATAGAAAAAGAATTACTGCTAAAGGCGTCGCGAAAAACAAATATTTGTAATCGCTATATTTTTTTTTCTCTTGTGGGTCTGATTGAAAACTATTTGCCTCCTGAGTTTGTTTTTTTATATAATCGTTATAGTACTGCCTTCGTTTTAATTCCTTTTCATCGAAACGCCAATTTTTTGTTCCCGTTTTAATGGGTTCAAAGGTTTGGGAGGAATTAATGCTTTGATATTTTAGCCGGTAATCATAGGTTGATTTTTGAATAGGATCCGATAGCACTTCATAAGCCTTTAAAACTTTAGTGAAGTGTTCTTTTCCGCTAGGGTTCTTATCAGGATGGTACAATTTAGCTAATCGCCTGAAAGCCGTTTTAATCTCGAGGCTTCCAGCACCGCTACTTAATCCCAATATGTCGTAATAATTAATCAAAAGCAAACTCTCAAAAAGGGACGCAAAAAATCATTCAATTTACCGCATTTTAAAATTTGACACAAACGTTTTTCGGCTCTGTGAAAAAATCAAAAGCTTCAAAACCGCCTTCTCGGCCAACACCGCTGGCTTTCACACCTCCAAAAGGCGTACGCAGATCGCGTAATAACCAACAATTGATCCACACAATTCCAGCATGAATATCGCTTGCCATCCGATGCGCGCGCGTAAGGTTCTCTGTCCACAACATACTTGCTAAACCATACACTGTTGAATTGGCCATCATTAAAGCTTCTTCTTCAGTGTCAAAAGCTGCGATGGTGACCACGGGTCCAAAAATCTCCTCCTGATTGCTGCGGCAGTCGTAAGAAAGACCTTCGATAATCGTGGGTTCAATGTAATACCCTTCTGAAAAATCGCCGGCGAGCGTTACAGATTTTCCACCACATAACACCGTGCCTCCTTCGGTTTTAGCCAGTTCGATATAGCTTAGCACTTTGGCCATGTGTGCTTTTGAAACAATCGCGCCAATCTTTGTTCCTTCATCCATTGGGTTACCGACTTTTAAAGCTTTCGTTTTTGCCACAAAATCCTCTCTAAATTTTTTAAATAATTTTCTTTCGATTAAAATGCGTGATCCACATAAACAGATTTGCCCTTGGTTCGAGAACGAAGATCGTAAGGTGGTCGCCAACATTTTTTCGTAATCACAATCTGCGAAAATGATATTGGGATTTTTACCACCCAATTCGAGTGATAATTTTTTAAACATTGGTGCGGCGATACTGGCTATACTTTTCCCTGTGGCTGTTCCGCCAGTAAAGGATATTAGCGGAATTCCTGTGTGGCTCACAATAGCATTACCTACCTTCGCCCCCAATCCATGCACAATGTTTAGAACCCCCGCAGGCAACCCCGCTTCTATACAAATTTCAGAAAGTAAATAAGCGGTCATTGGTGTTACCTCCGAAGGCTTGGCCACAACGGTGCAACCGGCGGCCAATGCGGGAGCAATCTTCCAGCTAAATAAATACAAAGGTAAATTCCATGGCGAGATGCATCCGGCTACACCCGCAGGTTGCCTGAGCGTGTAATTGATTGCGTTGCCTTCCATGCTATGTGCTTGTGAATTGAAATGCAGAATACCGGTGCCGTAAAAATGAAAGTTGGCCGCCGCACGTGGAATATCGACGGTTTTGGCGAGCTTTAAAGGTTTTCCGTTATCGAGGCATTCAGCCAAGGCCAATTTGTCGAGGTTCTTTTCAATCAGCTCAGCGATCTTTAGTAAAAACTTTGAACGTTGATCTTTTGGGGTTGTGCTCCAGCTTTTAAACGCCGCTTGTGCAGCTTGGTAAGCCAGTTCCACGTCCTGTCCATCGCTATCAGGAATGTATGAATACACTTTTCCTGTGGACGGACTATAGTTATCGAGATATGCTTTTGAGATTGGATCGCGCAGCTCTCCATTAATATAATTTTTTAAGTGTTGCATGGTGAATTAAGATTGTACTTTTAAACAGACAATAAAAATAAGGCTTTATAATGCAAATTAATAGTGAATTGCGCAATTTAGGCCGCTGTGTCTTCTTTCCTAACCGATTTGCATTTAGCGAAGGAATGAATACCTTTATAAATGGTATGCCACGATGATGGATAAAAAAAAGTCCAAACAAGATAAAACGGACACCCGCGTGCAAAGCCTGTTTATTGCGCGGCTTAAAGATCTGCTGCCTCATGGCCATGGTCTCGCAGAAGAAATATCGGATGTGCTTTCAGTAAGTATCGATAGTGCATACCGCAGAATTAGATGCGAAACGGATCTTACCATTGAAGAGATTTTCAGAATCAATAAAAAATATCCCATCAGTCTCGACGAGATCTTTGGCAATCAAAAAAATACGGTTACATTTTCTTATACAAAACTCACCCACAGCGTTGCAAATTTTGAAATTTACCTAACCCGTCTTTGCACGCATTTACAAACGTTAAATAAATTTGAAAGTAGGAAAATTTATTATGTGGCGGAAGAGGTGCCTATGTTTTATTCGTTTTTCTCCAAAAAATTAAGCGAGTTTAAATTGTTTTATTGGCAACGCAGCGTTTTGAATATTGAAGAATATCAAAAAATAAAATTTGACTGGGGCATTGTGCCTCAGACCTTAATCGATATTGCACATAATTCTTATCAACAATATTTAAAGATTCCAAGCGTTGAGATTTGGACTGACGAAACAATTTTAACCTTGATCAACCAAGTTAGTTTTTATATCGAAACCGGCATCATTACTAAGAAGCAAGCATTAGAGCTGTTGCAGGAATATAGGAAGATGGTGAATATGCTGCATACAAACGCCGAAACCGGAAGGAAAAATATAAGCGACAAAAACGAAACATTTTTTTTATACAACAGCAACGTCGTGTTAGGAACCAACTGTATTTATGCGATTATGGGGGACACAAAATTTTCTTACATCTCGTTTAACAGTATTAACTCTTTAACAACAAACAACGCCGAGTTCTGCAAGGAAACCGAACGCTGGATGAGAAATCTTGAACGTAAAAGTACGTTGATCAGCAATGTGGGCGAAAAACAACGTTACAAATTTTTCAGCCAAATGTATAAAAACATCGATGTATGTATTGAAAAAATCGGGTTGATTAATTGAAAAAACAAATTGTTATAATTGGCGGAGGCGCCAGCGCCCTATTGCTCGCTAGCGAACTCTCGTCTGAAAAATATCAGGTTACTGTTTATGAAAAAAATACAGCCCCAGGAAGAAAATTTTTGGTGGCCGGAGACGGTGGATTTAATTTAACGCATTCTGAAACCCCTACTGCTTTTTTATTACGTTACACGCCTTATGAATTTTTAGAGAAATGTTTTTTAGATTTTAACAACTGGGATACAATTAAATGGTTGCAGGCCAATGGTATTGGAACCTTTACAGGAAGCAGCGGCAGGATCTTTCCAACGAAAGGCATAAAGCCAATCGACGTACTAAATGTTTTCCTCGAAAAAATAAAACACAATACTTTTTCGATTCAATCAAAATATGAATGGCAGGGCTTTGACGCAAACAACGATTTAATTTTTGCAAACGCTGGGCAAATACGAACTATAAAATGTGATTACGCTATTTTTTGTCTCGGTGGCGCCAGCTGGCCTGTAACAGGCAGCACGGGCGATTGGATCAATTATTTTTCTGAAAAAAACGTTAGGATCAAGCCTTTTGAAGCCAGTAATTGTTCATACAACGTTAACTGGGCTAAAGATCTCGCGATACAAATTGAAGGAAAGGCATTAAAAAATTGTACGATAAGCTGTGGAAATAAAAGCCAGCTTGGCGAGGTGGTTTTAACCGCTGTCGGCATCGAAGGTAGCGGTATTTATCCTTTAAGTCCACAGATCAGGAAACAGCTGCATGAAAAAGGCTCAGCCGAAATTCTGATTGATCTAAAGCCCACTTTATCTTTTGAAAACATTTTAGAAAAAATAAAAAAGAGTCGCACCAATATTTCTTTTACAAAATACCTCATGCAGGCCTTAAATATAAATGAGCTGCAAATGACGCTTCTTAAAAACCTAGTCACAAAAGAAGACTTTTTGGATCCACAAAAATTGGCGACGCATATTAAAAATTTAAAGTTGACCATATCGAGCGCCGGCTCCCTGGTAGATGCTATTTCAACTGTAGGGGGTATTGACCTCAATGAAATAAACGAAAACTTTGAACTTACGAAAATGCCACGTTATTTTGCTATTGGAGAGATGTTAGATTACGATGCCCCAACCGGCGGTTATTTATTGCAAAGCTGTTTTTCTATGGCGAAATATCTCGCCGATTATTTAAATGAAAAGGTAAAATAAAAAACAGAATTTAAAAATCCCTCGGAGCATCGCCATCGCTGAACCCTGACCTAGATGTCCCTCGGCGGCGGCGGACTTGCGGTCTTTTGAGACTTATAAAGCGCACCTTTCATAAGATACAAAATTTTACAAAACAATTCGCTTTTTTACTTGTTATTTTAGTGCAGAGCATCTATTGAAGCGTTTAAAACTTTTGTCTGTTTTTATCTCAATTCGATTATATTTGCCATCCCGATTTAGTTCGGAAATTTAAATTAAATTTACACAAACAAAATGGTAGACACCAGCGAACACATCTTATGTGAAATCACCAACGGCGTTTTAGTAATTACAATCAACCGCCCTGACAAATTAAATTCGCTCAACAAACAAACGATTGAAGATCTCCATGATGCGCTTGTTGAAGCAGAGAACCAAAACGAAATACGCTCTGTAATTATTACCGGCGCAGGAAAAAAAGCATTTGTAGCAGGAGCCGACATTGCTGAGTTTGCAGATTATAGCATGAGCCAAGGTCAACAACTGAGTTCTACCGGTCATTTCAAAGTTTTTAATTTTATCGAAAACTACAGCAAACCAATAATTGCAGCTGTTAACGGTTTTGCTTTGGGTGGTGGGCTTGAGCTCGCTATGGCTTGCCACATAAGGGTTGTAAGCGATAACGCTAAAATGGGGTTACCCGAAGTTGGCCTAGGGGTTATTCCGGGTTACGGCGGCACACAACGTTTAGCGCAGTTGGTTGGTAAAGGGAAAGCCTTTGAAATGATTGTAACCGCAGACATGATCACAGCACCGGACGCTCTTAAATGGGGGCTTGCGAACTATGTGACCACGCAGGAAGACTTACTAAACAAATGTTTTGAGATCACCAAAAAAATCGCTTCAAAAAGTCCAACTGCTATTAAAACTGCCATTAAGGTTATTAATGCAGGTTACAATAATCAAGTCAATGGATTTCAAGCGGAGATCGAAGAATTTGGAAAATCGTTCGGTACCAAAGATTTTAAAGAGGGTGTAAGCGCATTTTTAGAAAAACGTAAAGCTGAATTCAAAGGAGAATAACGATAAATTTCTCATTCTACAGAAAATAAAACCAGAGGTTGGGCTGTTTCTATTTGTTTGCTTTTTTATTTGTACACTTACTATTGCCGGAGAATGTAACTGTGCCGATGCCGACGAGGCCATCGACAACAAAGTGTTCGAATACTCAAAATCTGGAAATTACAATTTCAATTCACTTGTAAAATTTGTTAAGCATAACTTTTTTCAGACCGTGAAAAAGTACGGGCATTTTATACCTGAATAGTCGTTAATATTTCTTATGATTAGGCGCTGCTCGAAAGTTATGAATTAAATTCCTCAATGGGCCTTAAGCGCTGATCCTCGTTAACCACCCATCATCCCGACACGTTTCTCAAAGAGAAGAAAGCCGTATGTGTAGGTTACTCGCTTCTAATGAATAAGTGCTGCAAACGCTGCAACATCACTTCAATGATGGTAGTGGCCCCACCAGATTAGAGACGGGTGAAATAAACGAACGCATGTACCACGCTTGGAACGCTGTTAAAACCAATTATACCTAGCGGTTGTTAGATGTTACCTAGGCAAATGGTTACGTGAATTCGATGAGTCAATACAAAATAAAGTTTTCGGATAAATATTTTCTTACACCGGCAAATGAGTTTGCAAAAGACCGTTGGCCAGTGGATCCGATGTGGCAGATGCTGTCGTTCCCGGTAACTAAAAACGGCCTTTTATAAAAATACAGAAGACAAGAATAAAGTTTTTTTTCACTATCGCGATTCTATCACGAACTATCTGGCACTTAAAGACGAGGATCTTGAATACGCCACTTTTTCTTATTCCCACGCCTTTGATCCCGAAAAACGTGCTGTACACCAAAGAATACGACCGTGTTATTTACGACCGGCTCGTAAAATCTACGAATTTAGCAGCTGTTTGTTTCTACGACTACCAAATTTTTACAAAAAAACAAACCGGCAGGCGAATTACTGAAAAGTTATTAATGACAAGTATCAAATTATTAAGCGAACTAAAAAAATATCTGGAAAAGGCTTTTTTAAATGCGGTAGGAAAAAATTTTACCACGCAGAAATAAAAGAAGATTTTGATAAAATGCTTGCCTCAGCCAAAGAGAATTTGGGTGAAGCCGACGCTTCGATAATAAAATATAAAAACATGATTAAAAGCTTACAAACTATTAAAAAGTAACGTAAATTTGTAGCAGATTGAAAAAGAGTCTTCCATATCTAATAGTTACCTGCGTGTTTGTTTTTGTTTTTCAATTTGACTTACAAGCGCAATGCGCGATGTGTAAACAAGCTGCAGAAAGCTCCATGCGCTCGAACCCCAATTCAATGGCACGGAGCCTTAACTCGGGGATTCTTTATCTGATGGCCGTGCCTTACTTGTTGATCGCCTTTATTTTCAGGAAACAACTGGTTTCTCTATGGAAAAAACTGATGCGTAAAAGAAGAGCGAATTCTTAGGTGTTTTTTTCGGCGTTTTAATCTAAAACATTTAGTTTAAGACTCTCTCTATTGCCCGTTTAACCAGATTTAACTTTTGTATAGTTAACGCCGATATTTGGCGCAGTGTTACCTATGCACATTCATGCGCATTTAGACAGCATAAGCTTTTTGAAAAGGTAAAAACCTGCCTTAATTCGGGAAACCTTAAAGAAGCGTCGGTCTGAATTCCTCACACGAATAATTAGTGCTTGGCCGAAAACTCCATTTTCGTCGTAGTGTCAAAAAAAATAATCGCTCATTTACCCCAGTAAACCTCACAATCATTTTTTTTAATACGCCTCGAAACTGAATTTTTCCATTTAAACAAGTAATTGTCGGACAGACACTAATTAACTGAAATAAGCACCAAGACTTTAAAGTGCGCCATAAAAGGCGGGTGAGCCACACAATTGAGTTTTCATTTTCTGTTTAATGTTAAAGCGATCTTATAGCGGCTGGTGCGTTCAAAAGATTCGACCCGATGCCACATTTTAAGCACTGTTTTGCGATACAATAATTGTCGTAAAGGTTAACAATGGCCTGACTGTCGGCTCCCGTTTTTAATAGAGATCTTTTGTTAACGAAAAGCCTAGTTTTGAAATTATTCTCAAACGAAGAGTGTTCTAAAAGCTTGATTGCAAGTTCTGCAAATTGAGGCTTTAAAAGTTTTTTCGAATAAAAGAAAAAGAATGGAGCCATCGTGTTGATGATGATATTTTCAGCCGCGTTTTCTCCCACTACCAAATTCCTACTTAAGATTTTTCCGTCTGGTAAGTAGCGCTTGCTCCAATATCCTTGTAAGACAGGCTTTAAAATGATTTTTAAATACCCTTGATCGGTAAAAAATTGAGGGTTTACAAATAATTCAGGATGCGCGTGAATCAAGGCCGCGAATTGCGCTAGCCTTACGGTAGGAAAGTTGGCCGGCCTTAGTCGCGAAAATTTGAAAAGCTCTTTTTGTAAAACAGTTATTGCATATTTGTTTTTTAAATGGGCAAATTCATTTTGTAGGCTTTGCACATATTTGTCTTTGAATTGATCTTCCAATAGTCCCGACACCCCAAATAACAAAGCCTCTAACTGCAATAAGTTGTCGGCGTGTTTTAATAAAATAGAAATTGGCAAGTGTTTTGAGATCAGTTCGAAGGGCAAACCATTTACCTTAAATCCAAAGTTTCTCATTAAAACAGAATAAAACGTTTGTGTGTAATCGTTATTAAATGAGGTAAAGACTTGCTCGATCCGCTTTGTCTTTTCTTCCAGGCGTTCAACGGCCATGCGTTCCATCCAGCCGATAAACTTGAGGTCGTTGACGTGTTTTAGCTGGCTCGCACAAGGTAAACGCTCGACCGAAGTAATCAGTTTTTGGTACATCTTAATAGCGGGTTCGGGAATATAATTTTTTAACTCAAGTACTTCAACCGCATTATTGGTGTTTTGCGCTAGGTTCAGATCGTGAGCGTAAACCACATGCAAAATAATATTGTCGTAACTTTTATTGTGCTGATGACCGTGTTTTAGCCAATCACTTGTTTTTAAATGTAGTTCGATGTTTCCCGCCAAAATAAGCCCGTTCAAACGAATCTGTCCGTTAAAAAAATCTGGACCAGCATCTGTGTTAAGCGTACCTGTTTTTATAATAACAACTTCATTGCCCGAAGTGGTAAATAAAGTTTGAGCTTTAATAAGTCGTGATTGCCAGATAAACTGCAATAATTTTTCATTAAAATCAAGCATAGCCCTTCACTTTATATATAATATATCCTACACATTCGTGAATTAAGTACTGCAAAGAAAAAAGCGCGTCGGGACTAGGAATAAACAAATGATCAAATGAATAACGTCTTTTGCCGCTCACCTTATTAGTAAGGTACGGTGTTAGATTTTTATAACCTGCTTTTTTAAATACCGCCATCGATCGGGGCATGTGGTAGGCCGATGTCACCAATAAAAAATCACCTTTCAGGTTCAGACTATCCAGAATTTTTTTAGTGAATACTGCGTTTTCGTAGGTGTTTTTACTTTCCGACTCTATAACCATTGCGCTATCCGGAATATGGATGGTTGTCAGATATTTTTTCACGTAAACGCCTTCTTTTTTTTCTTGAAATTCGATACTTCCCGACCCTCCGGTAAAGATTATTTTTTTAATCCTTCCTTGATGATACAAGCCTAAAGTTTGAAAAAGCCTGTCGCCACTCCATCCAAAATTTAATTTTTTAAGCCGCAGGTCTATTTCACCTATTCCTCCTAACACAATCGCTCCGTCGTATCTGGTAGTCATCAGGTCATAGTCTGGCGTTACAGGTTCCCATTGTCTAAAACACTCGTCAACAAAAAAACGATTACTACAAATGATTAGCAGCACAAAAGCGGTTACCCTGAGTTTTTTAGCCCGTTTTTCGTTTTTAGCTTTAAACGAATAAAGCATAAGTGCGGCCACCCAAACAAGGGGTGAAAGAAGGAATGATAAAATTTTGGAGAGCAAAAAAAACATAATACAAATATAAAAGTAATGAAACGGCAATGATTTTGATAATCGTTAAAATTCGGCTATATTAATTATCTTTATCCTATATAAATCTTAATAAAACCATGCAAAAAATTCTTATTGCAAACCGTGGCGAAATTGCTTTGCGTATTATGCGAAGCGCAAAAGAAATGAACATTAAAACACTTGCGATCTATTCTGAAGCTGATCGCAGTGCGCCTTTTGTACGCTACGCCGATGAGGCAGTGTGTATTGGACCGCCTCCCAGCTCGCAGTCGTATTTATTAGGAGATAAGATCATCGCCATTTGTAAAGAATTTGGCGTAGATGGCATCCATCCTGGCTATGGTTTTTTAAGCGAAAATGCCGATTTTGCACGAAAAGCGCGTGAGGCTGGTATCACTTTTATTGGGCCCAGCCCAGAGAGTATGGACTTGATGGGGGATAAGCTTAGCGCAAAAGCAACTGTCAAAAAATATAAAGTACCAATGATTCCTGGTTCAGAAGGGGCAATAAGCGATGTTGCCGAAGCGATCAACATTGCGCGGGAGGTTGGATTTCCTCTATTGATAAAAGCGAGTGCTGGCGGAGGTGGCAAGGGAATGCGCCTTGTTGAACGAGAGCAGGACATTGAAGAGCAAATGAAAATGGCAGTAAGTGAAGCTATTTCCGCTTTTGGAAATGGCGCTGTATTTATCGAACGTTATGCATCAGGCCCACGCCACATTGAAATTCAACTGTTGGCAGACAATCATGGCAATTGTGTTTACCTTTTTGAGCGCGAATGCAGCATTCAACGTCGTCACCAAAAGCTAATCGAAGAAGCACCAAGCAGCCTGTTAACACCTGAATTACGCGAAAGAATGGGTAAATGCGCCGTAGATGTTGCCAAGGCCTGCAATTACAGTGGGGCCGGAACAGTTGAATTTTTGGTGGACGATCAATTCAATTTTTATTTTCTTGAAATGAACACACGTTTACAGGTAGAGCATCCGGTTTCTGAAATGATTACCGGGCTCGATCTTGTAAAAGAACAAATTAAAGTGGCAAGGAACGAAAAACTCAGTTTTACACAGGAAGACCTTTCGATAAATGGCCATGCACTGGAAGTGCGGGTTTGCGCGGAAGACCCCATGAATAACTTTTTACCAGATATTGGAAAATTATTGGTTTACAAAACACCATCCGGGCCAGGGGTAAGGGTTGACGATGGTTTTGAAGAAGGCATGGCTATACCAATTTATTACGACCCCATGATTTCAAAATTAATTGTGCATGGCAAAGACCGTTCGGACGCAATCGCAAAAATGCTGCGTGCCATCAACGATTATAAGATCGTTGGTGTGGAAACTACATTAGATTTTTGCAGCTTTGTTTTAAAGCATGAAGCGTTTGTAAGCGGAAAATTTGATACAGGTTTTATAAAAAAGTACTTTACACCTGAGCTGCTAAACCTTAAAAACGAAGAGTACGCTGAGGTTTCAGCTATTGTAGGCGGCATGGTGTTTGCAGACAATCAAAAGGGAACACCCGTCAACGCCAACGCTGTTAAAAAAAGTAAATGGAAAGAAAACAGGTTAAATTAACACGCAACTTGCAGGTTACCTTTTACGTTTAAAAATATAAACGATAAATGCTGGATTATTTTATAGGTCATATTGTTGCAAAAAAACATTATTTGATGGCTATAATATTTGTATTCCAACTTTTTGGTTCTTTGAAGGGTCTTTCTCAAAATGCTGCGCACGACATTACCCTGCCGCCACAGAAGGGCGTAAGGTCTAAAGCCCAGGTTGTTAACGGCGACACGCTGCCAGTGGTTGACTTAAATACCGTTTATATTTTTGGAGAATATGTATTTAAAAACCGCCGGCAATATGAGCAGTGGTCGCGCATAAAATTTAACGTCAAAAAAGTATATCCTTACGCCATCCTTGCAGCAGCTAAGTTAAAGGAGTACGATAAGGTATTGGCGAAGATTGAAGACGAAGATTATCGGAAAATCTTTTTGAAGGTTTGTGAGAAAGACATGAGAGCGCAATTTGAAGATGAACTTAAAGGATTAACGGTTTCACAGGGAAAAGTGTTGATGAAATTAATCGATCGCGAGACCGGAAAGACCACCTATGAGGTCGTGAAACAATTGCGGGGAAATTTTCAGGCGGTCATGTGGCAAACACTCGCCCGCCTTTTCGGAAATAGTATGAAAGTAGAATATGACGCTGAGATGGAGGATATACTAATTGAGCGCGCGATTAAACTTGTAGAAGCAGGGCAGTTTTAATTCCCGAATTTTTTTTTTATTTTCGTTGCATGTATAAAACCATTATTTTAACACTAGCCGTTTTGTTTACTTCTCTCACTAACGCACAAGTAAAGTCCGCGCCCGGCAAAAAAAGATCCGTTGATAAAGACGAAGCGGTTGCCCTAAAAGATACATTAAAAAAAGACACCCTTAAGTTTGAAGAGCCACCGGTGCCAAGAGAATTCCTCGTTTATACAAAAACTCCGAAAGGAAAAGATAGAATGAAGCTTTGCATCAACCTCGTATCTGAAGATGCCGTGATTAACTATTGTTTGAACGATTCTTTGTGCAAGGATCCAGAAATCTCAAAAATTTTGTTCCAGCAAAGAAATGGCGATAGCTTATATGTGCTTATTTTGATAGACGCATTTACAAAAGTAAGTACCGGTAACGACGACGGTAGATGTGATGCTGGTAAAGAAACCAAACTCGTTTTTGCGAGGTGGAATACAAAGACCAACTTGGCCAAATGGAAACAAAAAAATATTGCCTCCTGCTTAAGAGGAACTACGAATATGATAAAAGAGCCAATAACGGATTGGGATGGCGCTAGCCCACTTGTATTAAATTACCACAGGGGTTCTACTTTCTACGAAATTAAGTTTGATCCGCAGCAATACTTGTTAGGTTTTCAAAACAACAACGGCAGTGCCGAGAGCGAGGCAAAATAGCGGCTTTTTTTTCATAAATTTTTTTTCTAAAAAAAAAATAAGCATATTTAGCCTGTTTGAATAACGGGATAAAAATATTGCTTCTACCTTTATCGTTCGTTTATGGGCTTGTTACACTCGTAAGAAACCGCCTATACGACTGGCATTTTTTGCCCGAAAAAAAATTTGATGTACATACCATTGGTGTTGGTAATCTGGCCGTTGGTGGCACAGGAAAAACACCGCTCGTTGAATACTTAATTCGTTTATTGTTGAAGGAAAACGTGAATTTAGCAACATTAAGCAGGGGCTATAAACGCAAAACATCGGGATATGTTTTGGCAGATAGCACTAGCACCGCCGAAGACATTGGCGATGAGCCTCTCATTTACAAAACAAAATACAAAGTGCAAGTTGCTGTAGACGCCAACCGGGTGCACGGCGTGTTAAATCTCAATAAGCTTAACCCAGCCCCAAAAGTTATTTTATTGGATGATGTTTTTCAGCACCGTAACATTAAATGTGGGTTAAATATTGTGGTGAGTGATTACAACAATCTGTATTTTAACGATATCATGCTGCCATCGGGAACATTACGTGAGTTTAAAAATGGTATCGGTCGCGCTGATTTAATCATCATTAGTAAAATACCTGAGAGAACCAGTGCTGTAGAGATCAGGGGCATACTTAAAGATGTGAGTCCAAAAGCCCACCAGCAGGTTTTTTTCAGCTACTTGTCCTATGGCGAAATGTATGCGATTAATAAACTTGACCAAAAGCTCGACACACTCAACGAGCTGTTTCGTTATAGGCTTATTACTTTTGCTGGTATTGCCAATGCTCAGCCAATGATTAATTATCTCAAAGAATATGCTGCCGATGTTAAGCACCTGAGTTTCGACGATCACCACGAGTATTCACTAAAAGACCTTGAAGATATAGATCGTTATTACCACAGTTTTGAACCAGGAAATAAGATTTTAGTAACGACCGAAAAAGATTTGATGCGTTTAAAAAACGCGTCGGTTTGGGAAGTGGCGCAACGCATGCCAATCTATATACTGCCCGTGGAAGTATCTTTCAAAGACAAGGAAGAAGCTTTTAATAACATAATTTTGAAGTATACACGATCGAATACGATTCGGCACACAAAATATTCATCGTAAATAACGCCAGATTACTTTTGATAATAAAAAGTGTTTTCAAGTATCACTTTCTCCTCCTTTTTGCTGCTGATCTTAATTGTAACCGTATTTTTTTCTTTATCGCTGACACCATTAATCAGTGTTTTTATTTCCAAAGCTATCATGCTTTTTTTAGTTGATTTTTTTTGATCTACACCTAACTTGAGGCCTTCGATTTTTGAGAAAAAAGTTTCATACTGCAGGCCTGGTAAATACTCCAGCCGTAATAAACTATCATTGCCGGTTTTTTGAAGCCTGCCGTTTTCAACAGAAATAACAACATCCTGTTTTAAAGAGTCGGGAATTATAAAATAAAAAAGCTCAGATTTGTTTTTAGAAATGGTGTCACTTTTTGTGCCTTTTTGAAAAAATAAAAAGTTGTAGGAAGTCTTAGCGAATTTTATTTTTTCTACAGGTTGTGAGGATAAGCCTAAGCTTACGAAGAAGAAAAATGAAAAGGTAAATTTTTTCACGGTTGTCACGAAAATTTATTCCTTTTCGATCTCCTTTTTCACTTCCTGAATTTGTTCATTGATTTGTTCGGTGATTCCGCCGGTGCTGCTCATAATGTCGTTTTGAATCCCGCTGGTAGCATCTTTAAATTCGCGAATTCCTTTCCCCAAAGCTTTTGCTATACCTGGAATTCCTTTTCCGCCAAACATCAGTAGGATCACCAAAACGATCAGTACAATTTCTCCACCCCCTAAATTTAAAAACAATATAAACTGTTGAAATGCCATTTTAATTTTTCCCCCTCATAAATTTAAAAACTACGATTGCGCCCCCCACAAATACGATAGCCACAAAGGCAACTATAAGATAATCGGATAAGTCGAGCGATTGTTGCACAGCCCAAAATTAGGAAAAAATTAGGCCTGTATTATATTTAAAATTGCGATTTTAACATTTTAAGAGATACTACCATTTTATAAGCTTCGTTCGAGTGATAGTGTTTACCAAAGGCTTATAATGTGGCGGCAGTTATAAAAAATCTACATATTTTTGCCGGTTTGAGAATCGCCGTGTTTGTGAGAACAAGTTCAGCAGTTTGGGAATGAGTAATAAATATCCACAAGTTATTATTGGTCTTCCATGCCGATATGTATTAAAGCGTCGCCTTGATTCACCACAGGATGATTATTGATGCCTATAATATAACCGTTGATAGGGGAAATAATTCTGTTTTCTAATTCTCCAAACGGATCAACGATCACACCCAATAAATCTCCCTTATTCACGTGCGCGCCGTTGTTTAGGTTCATGTGGAAAAGCCCGCTATTATTGGCTCGCACCCAAGTGTCTTTTATTATTTTTACCGATGGATTGTAGGGCAAATCAAAATCTATCATTTTATAAGAATTCATAAGTCTGAGACAGCCATTTACGCCTTCATTGATGGCCAGGTAGTCAAAGCGCATGCTCTCTCCTCCTTCGTAAACCAAAATAGGTTTATTTTTTTTAGAGGCTTCCATTCTAAAAGTCCCCTCACGGTAAGTACTGTCAATAATCAAAGGAGTCGCAAAACGTTCGGCCAAAGCTAGGTTTTCGGGAAAATCGAATACGCATCGCAATTGCGGGTAATTATTGATCCGCGCGCCCCCCGTATGAAAATCAATTCCAAAATCAATAATCGGCAGAATGTGTTTCATTAAATCATAAGCAATTCTACTACCCAACGATCCGTTTTTGGATCCCGGAAAACACCGGTTTAAATCTCTTCCATCGGGCAAATCGCGGCTACCGAATAAAAAAGATACCACGTTGATAACTGGTATTACTACAAGCGTGCCGCATTTGAGATCTTGTACTTCACGCCGCGAAATAATTTTACGGATGATTTCAATGCCATTGGTTTCTTCGCCATGCATGCCAGCCGAAAGTAAGATAACTGGACCTTCCGTTGCTGCGTGTATCACGTGAACCGGAATTTCTATTTTCGTTTTTGTGTGTAATTCGTAGGAATTGAGGATTACAGTTTTATTTCCGCCGGGCTCGATCTGCTGCCCGTTTATCGAGATTGTTTTCTGCACTATTCTCCGGGCTTATTAAATTCGTTGCGCTCAACATAATCAATTATTTTTCCGGCGATGTCAATTCCTGTTGCCCCCTCAATCCCCTCCAGTCCAGGGGATGAATTAACTTCCATCACAAGCGGACCTCGGCTCGATTGTAAAAGATCAACACCTGAAATTCCAAGCCCAAGTTTTTTCGCGGCTTTAATAGCGGTTGCGCGTTCTTCTGGCGTTAGGTTGATTACTGTTGCCGAGCCGCCACGGTGCAAATTACTCCTGAATTCGCCTTCTTTTCCTTGGCGCTTCATCGAGCCTACAATTTGGCCGTCAACCACAAATACACGAAGGTCAGCACCGCCGGCTTCTTTTATAAATTCCTGAACCAATATTTGTGCCTTTAATTTTACAAATGCTTCAACCACGCTTTTCGCGGCTTTTTGATTTTCAGCCAAAATTACACCAATACCTTGTGTACCTTCCAATAATTTAATAACGCACGGAGCACCGCCAATGCTAGCGATCACGTTATCAATATCCCTGTCTTTAGGTGAGGAAGCAAAAGCTGTTTTCGGAATACCAATACCCGCGCGCGCCAAAATTTGTAGGCTGCGTAACTTATCGCGCGAACGCACCAAAGCTTGCGATTCAACGGCTGTAAATATTTTCATCATTTCAAACTGCCTCACAACCGCCGAACCATAAAACGTCGCCGATGCGCCAATTCTGGGAATTACCGCGTTCACATCCAAAACCTCTTTTCCATTGTAATAAATATGTGGTCGGCCTTGTTCAATAACAAGCACGCATTTCATGTGGTCGAGTAAAAACATTTCGTGCCCGCGTTGTTCACCTGCTTCAAGTATGCGTTTTGTTGAATACAGGTTCTTATTTCTTGACAAAACAGCTATTTTCATAGTTTATTTTTATTATTGAGTTTTCTGACAGCCCCGTTTAAGCTAAAGCCATTTGTGTGCAATTGCTCTACATCAATTAAAAATTTTCCTTTTAACAATTTTCTGCCTATCAAAACCGGGTAGCGCATGGCGTCTCGGTTTGATAGCGAAATATCCGACCATATTTTCTTTTTTCCAATGTGAATCAATGTTCTAATCACATATCTTTCTTCCATCTCACCAAAAGAATTTTTAATGATCTTTTGACTAAAGGTTTCAAATCTTAAATTTATAAATTCCGGGCTCGCTAGTCCTTTTTGTTCTACTGTAAAATAAAGTATTGGTTTCGAATTTTCATAATTAACATTTATGTTTTCGCAGTGCAGCGAAGACGTGTAGGCACCGGTATCGATTTTGGCCTCCATCCTTAAAATGCCCAGTTTTGAAAGGCTCACGAATTCACGTCTCCCGATAACCCGTATTTTAATTTTTTTATCCTTCATAAAGATGATAGAACCGTTCGATATTTACGTTGGGGTTCAGTGATTCTTTTTTGCGGTAGAAATTTACATAATTTTTCGCAAAATACGGGGCAAGCATCACGCCTTTTGTCCCCAAGCCATTAAAAAGGTGCAAATTTTTATAACGCGGGTGAGATCCAATAATTGGTCGCCTGTCTAAAGAAGATGGCC
>Ga0105048_10006009_pt1 | contig 19567 bp, 17 predicted proteins | sample MAT05_FD_78382 | JGI IMG/M metagenome (GOLD analysis project Ga0105048, IMG submission 78382) | Freshwater microbial communities from Lake Fryxell liftoff mats and glacier meltwater in Antarctica - MAT-05 | ecosystem: Environmental > Aquatic > Freshwater > Ice > Liftoff microbial mat | place... | reverse complement strand
CAGGATTCAACTCCGCCCTTGCCAGTGCCCATTCGAACTTCCAGTGGCTTTTTGGTGTAGCTCTTGTCCGGGAAGATGCGGATCCAGACCTTGCCCCGTCGTTTCATATAGCGGGTGATGGCGACGCGGGCGGCCTCGATCTGTTTAGTGTCCATCCAACAACGCTCGAGAGCCTGAAGTCCGTACTCTCCGAAGGCGACGGTGTTACCACGAGAGGCCAGACCGGTTCGGCTGCCTCTCTGCATTTTGCGGTACTTGACCCGCGCGGGCATCATGGCCATTTGAAATCCTTATTCTTGGGGTAAACGGTTTTAAGGGCTGTCAGACTGGACGTGCGGGTGACTCAACGCGCCGGTCTTCGGTGCGGCGTTCAGCCCGCTTAGGTTCACCCTTGCAGATCCAACACTTGATACCGAGTTTGCCGTAGACAGTCCTTGCTTCAGCAAATCCAAAGTCGACGTTCGCCCGAAGAGTGTGAAGGGGAACGCTGCCGAGATGGTAGGTTTCGACCCGGGAGATTTCGGCTCCGCCCAGACGACCGGCGCATCGGAGCTTGATGCCCTTGGCACCGAGGTCCATGGCGATTTGAAGCGCCTTCTTCATGGCACGTCGGAAGCTGATTCGGCGTTCCAACTGCAGGGCGACATTTTCGGCGACCAACTGAGCATCGAGGTCAGGCTGTTTAACCTCCTGAATGTCGACGTAAATGTCCTTGCCGGTGACCTTGGACAATTCCTCCTTGAGCTTGTCGATTTCCGAGCCCTTGCGCCCAATGACAACCCCAGGGCGAGCTGTGAAGATTGTCACCCGACACCGGTTGGCTGCGCGTTCAATATTGATACGAGGCACCGATGCACTTTCGAGCTTCCTCTTGAGGATGGACCGAATGAGGTGATCCTCGATGAGAAGGCCGCTAAAGTCCTTCTTGTTGGCGTACCACTTGGAACGCCAGTCGTGATTGACCGGGATGCGGAATCCGATCGGATTAGTTTTCTGGCCCATGTGATCAGTTGTCGCTGAGGACGATCTTGATGTGGCTGTTGCGCTTGATGATCGGGCCAGCCGAACCGCGGGCCTTTGGAACGAAGCGTTTGAAGGAACCTGCCGTTTGGGCGAAGGCACCGCTGATGCGGAGACTTTCACCTTTGAGGCCGTGATTGTTCTCAGCGTTGGCGATCGCGGACTGAAGCGTCTTGGCGACAGCGCGGGCCGACTTGCGGGGAACAACTTTGAGAACGGCCAATGCCTGAACGGCATTCATGCCCTGAACTTGACGCACAACCTCCCGCACCTTTTGCGGGGACATGCGGAAGTTTTTATAGATCGCGTGCACTTCCATGGGGATTCCTTGCTATTTGGCCTCCGCCTTGGCGGTGTGAGCGCCATGCTTCTTGAACGTACGAGTCAGGCTAAACTCACCAAGCTTGTGCCCGACCATATTTTCCGTGACGAAGACAGGGATAAAAACCCGGCCATTGTGAACGTTCATCGTCAAACCGACAAAGTCGGGAGTGATGGTTGAACGGCGCGACCATGTCTTGATCGGATTCTTTGACTTGGCCGCCTTCGCCTTTTGGACTTTGTCCATGAGGCTATGGTCCACAAACGGCCCTTTCTTGAGAGAACGTCCCATATGCTTACTTGAGCTTCATCGGTCGGCCGTCCCGGCGAACCAGGATAAACCGGTTGGAAATCTTACTCTTATCGCGAGTGCGGAAGCCCTTGGCCAGAACACCCCACGGCGACACCAAATGTTGACGACCACCACCGCCCTTGGATTTGCCCTGACCACCACCATTGGGGTGGTCGACCGGGTTGCGGACCATCCCGCGAGACATCGGACGACGGCCGCGGTGAATGCTTCGGCCGGCTTTGCCGAGAACCACGTTTTCGTGCTGGGTGTTCCCGACCTGGCCAATGGTGGCCACGCATTTTTCGTGCACCCGACGAATCTCGCCTGAAGGTAGTTTCAGTTGGGCATAGCCATTGTCACGAGACATCAAGGTCGCGCCAGAACCGGCGGACCGGACCATCTGTCCACCCCTGCCCGGGACTAGCTCAATGTTATGAATCGTCACCCCCATCGGGATGACTGAAAGCGGCAGACAGTTGCCAAGTGAAGGGGGAGCGGATGGCCCATTCATCAGGGTAGCCCCAACCTGCAGACCATCCGGGCACAGAATGTATCGACGATCCCCGTCCGCGTATTCCAAAAGCGCGAGGCGCGCACTGCGGATCGGATCGTATTCGACGGCGATCACCTTTGCTTCGACGCCGTGTTTGTTGCGCCGAAAGTCGACGACACGGACCTTCTGTTTGTGGCCGCCACCAATGGCACGTGCAGTTACCCGACCATGGGTGTTGCGTCCCCCGGTTCGTTTGCGGGTGTAAACCAGCGACTTCTCCGGACGACTTTTGGTAATATCCGAAAAGTCGGCGTACGTGATGTAACGCGTCGAGGGCGTTAAGGGCCTAAATGTTTTCACAGGCAATAGTTCAATTTCGAACACGCAGCACTCGCTGTCGTGCACCCGGCCATCACTCCCAGACGCTTGGAGCGTCTTGGTTATCGGCCGTGCTCATCGTTTTGCCAGTAAGTGGCGAAACGGGAGCGCAGAGATTAGAAATCCAAGGCCGAGTCGCAATGCTTTTTTTGGGAAATCTTCTCCTCGGCCCAGAATTGACCCTTGGTTCCGACGTCATTCCTGCGGTGAATCATTTGAATGGCGTCGTGCCACAGCGGCTGGGATGTGTTTCGGCGACTGGCTTTGAGGTTGCTGATGTCGGGCAAGAAGGCATGTGGCATTCCTGGCCGATGCCTTGGCTTACGCTCAGACCAATTGCCCCAAGGGCGGCGGAGCCGATCGACGCAGGCTTGAGTTATTGGATCCGAGGTTCCCGCGTTTGTGCCGACAAAATCCAGAGGACGAAGTCGCTCAGGCAGGGATGCGCTTGAGCCGCTTGGCACGACATTTTGAAATCTTTATTCGTTTCCAGACAGAAAACCATTGCAGGGTTTGTCGCAGTTGACCATGTTCCGCCCGCATTTTGGTTCGGGGCGTAGCGTAGCATGGCTAGCGCGCTTGGTTCGGGTCCAAGAGGTCGTGAGTTCGAATCTCACCGCCCCGACCATTTTGTCCCCCCTTCAACAGGGGCTTCGGGAACGTTTGTTGCGCACGTGGCGAAATTGGCAGACGCGCTACTTTGAGGTGGTAGTGCCGTAAGGCGTGCAGGTTCAAGTCCTGCCGTGCGCACCATTCGCGGGGTCCGGAGCTTCTTCCGGGCCCTCGGTAAAGGTTCCATTTCACGGCAAGACTCACGATTGGTGGGGTACGGCTTTGGACCTCTTTGGATCTACCTCAACCGTCCATCGCAGCGCATTTCCGGCAGCGGCTCGGTTGTAACCCAACGCCCTGCCTGCCCCACGACTCCGGCGAATGATCGAACACGGCAAGCCCAAGCGGTTAAGGGTGTTCTTCCCCACAGAAGCCGAAGCCGACCGGTTTGACCGAAGGCCCTTTGCCCAATTTCTGGGTGTCGGCTCCCGGTCTTCGTTTCTTCGCCCGGACCGGATGGCCGGTCGGCGGTGCCTGGGGCGTCGATCCATGCTCGCTTCCGTCAATGCTCGCCGGCAATCCGCCCCAGCGGACCAGGGTAGCCATGGGCCAAGCTGCCGAGGAATTTCCCTGAGGGAAGGCCTCAAAAGGAAGGCCGGAGGGCTCACCGGCGAAGCTGCTGCAGGCACTCCACCCCTTCCAATTGAGACTCCGGGAGCTTTCGGTCGCGAAGATTGGCGTGGGCGCCGTGGGTTGCCATCGTCCTCCTCTCCGGACTTCGTCCGGATGAGGTTGCCGCATCGCTTAGGAGAATGTCCGGGCCGGCAAAAGGATGGCCCCTCGTTGCAACCAAGAGCCCTCTCGCCATCGTCGCAGCCCAACAATTTTTGACGTCTCCATACAAATTTGTGGGTGGCGGTGTCATTCTCTTTGAAATGGATGTCGGGACGAGCGCAGGAAGACCATGGGCCGAGGAGCTTTTCGAAGCCCAGGCTGCAGGGCTTATCCTGTATGGGCGGGCTTTGGGACTTGGGCACAGCGAGGCGGAAGATGCCGTCCAGGACGTTTTTACGGTACTGCTTCAACTCGGCGACTGTCCCCGTCAACCTGCCCAGTATCTTGTCCGTTCCTTCCGCAACCGTGTGCTGAACCGCAAGCGCAGCCTTTGGCGCCGACTCGCCCGCGAACTGGAGTCTGGCCACTGGTTTGAGCCTTCGGAAGCACCCCACCCTTCTGAGTCGAGAGCGATGGACGCGCTCGCGCACCTCGCCGAGGAGCAGCGCGAAGTCATCGTGCTGAGGTTTTGGCACGGCCTGACCTTCGAAGAGATCGCTGAAGTGACCCATGTCAGTCCCAACACCGCCGCTGGAAGGTATCGTTATGGGATGGATCATCTCCGTCGCCGACTCAACCTCGATTCCGACCCCGACTTTTCACCCTGCTTCAACCGATGAACCATGCCCCCCTCCAACGCTGGCGGCCACGCGGTCCCTCCGAGTCCCTTCGTAGGCGCATCTTCGAAGACGGTCCCGAGAGCCGACCTGCGGACCGACTGGGCGTTCCTTGGATTCGAGCGGGAATGGTCGTGGTGTCGGCCTGGGTGTGCGCCCTGACCGTCGCCTGGTCACCCGCGGTAGCGACGGCAGCCCACGGTCGGACCCCGGGTCTGGCCGGCGTTTCTGCGTTGGTTGCCCAAAACTGCCTTCCCGTTGCCAGCTTTACGCTGACCAATCGCGCGATATTTCCTGGTACGAACGCATCACAGAACGCGCTCTGACCGTCGACCTCCCCTTTCCACATGGCACAAACCAGTTCCCCTGCCGGAGCGCGTCCCGCGTCCCCGGCAATTTCGAAAACGAATCCGGTCCCCGGCACTCCCGGCGACACCACTCCAACCGTTCCCCCTTTGAGTCGTTTGTTCCAACGGGTGGACTGGCTTGCATTCGCCTTGGTCTCGGTGCTGGTGATGATCGGCTACCTGCTGACCATCGCTCCGGACCTGACGCTCGAAGACTCGGGCGAACTCGCAGTGGCCTCGATGTACGCCGGGGTTCCCCACCCGCCCGGGTACCCGGTGTGGACCCTGTACACCTGGTTGTTCACCAAGCTGCTGCCGTTTTCCAACATTGCTTGGCGCGTGGCCGTTTCCTCGGCTTTTGCCGCCGCCATGTCGGCGGGGATGGTCGCCCTGCTGGTGTCGCGCGGGTCGGCGCTGATCCTGGATTCGGTCGATCTCTTCAAGGGGCGCGACCGTTCGCTGGACCACTGGATCTCGCTGGTTACGGGGTTCGTGTCGGGGATGTTGCTGGGATTCAATGGCTACATCTGGAGTCAGGCGGTGATCGTCGAAGTGTACACGATTGCGGTGTGGTCGCTGATGGGGGTTTTGGTCTGCCTCAAGCGCTACACTTGGCTACCCCATCAGAGATGGAGCCTCTACCTCGGATGCTTCCTGTTCGGCATCTGCTTCTGCAACCATCAGACCCTGATCGTGGGTGCGATGGGACTTGAAGTCGTCGTGCTCATGGCCGATCGGCGGGTCGGACGAGACTTCCTGCTGTTGAACACGGCAATCTGGATTCTAGCGCTCGGTCTGCATGCCAGCGGCAAGATCAAGATGTTCGTCGAGAACCCGTCCCTGCTTTTGATCTTCAATCTGGTCGGCATCCTCTCCGCCCTGGGTTGTGCCTGGACGGCGGTTTTGACCAACAGCCTGGGCAACCGACTGCATGTGGTCCTGTTCTCCGTCATCGCGTTCGTGGTGGGCGTCTTCCACTATTTTTACATGCCCCTGGCGTCGGTGACGAATCCGCCGTTGAACTGGGGATATCCGCGGGTCTGGGATGGTTTTGTCCACGCCTTCACCCGTGGTCAGTACGAAAAGACCTCTCCAGGAATCTCGTTCGGGCAGATCTTTGCCTACTTCGAAGGGGTGAAGGACGAGTTCAACTGGGCAAACCTGATCCTGGCCATTGTCCCCTTCCTCCTGATGAAGCGGATGCGCCTGCGCGAACGTGGTTGGCTGATCGGTCTTGGAACCATCTATTTCTGCCTGGCATTCCTGCTGATCTACCTGCTCAACGGACAGACCGACAAACAGTCGCGGGAATTGGTGAAGGTCTTCTACACGTCCTCACACGTGATGATCGCCATGGTTATCGGGTACGGGATGGCCATCGTTGGAGGCCTGCTGCAAAACGTTTTTCACCAGTGGCGACTCTGGATGGTCGGCGGCGGACTCCTGGCCGTGGCACTCAACCTGTATCAGTTGGTGGACGCCTTCGATGCGTCGAAGAACGTGTTCTTCATCCCCCGTCTGGCAGCGGGCATCAGCCTGTTGATCACCGCGGTGCTCCTCCTGTTCCTGATCATCTGGGGGGACAGCAATTCGAGCTTCGGCAGCGCGGCGACGGCCGATGTTCCGGGTAAAGGCAGCGGCAAGACCCGACTCGCGTTGACCCTGGCCCTGTTCAGCTTCATTCCGATCGACTCCATCCTCGACCATTGGGCGGACAACGAGCAGCGCAACCACTACTTCGGCTACTGGTTCGGGCACGACATGTTTGAGCCCGGCATGGATACCTCGGCGGCTCCGGCTCCAAAGGATGCGTCCGGCAAACCGCTCTACCCGTCGATGGACCCGCACACGGTGCTGTTCGGCGGGACCGATCCCGGCCGGTTTTGCCCGACCTACATGATCTTCTGCGAGAGCTTCATTCCGGCGAAAGACCGGCGGAATCCGTTGTTCGATCGGCGCGATGTCTACCTGATCACCCAGAACGCGCTGGCCGACAACACCTACCTCGATTACATCCGCGCGCACTACAACCGCAGCGCCCAGAACGATCCGCCCTTTTTCTACTCGATGCTGAATGATCCGGTGTCGATCTCCCGGAATCGGGTCAACCTCCCCGCCCGGTTGATGGCCCCGTTCGATCGCTGGATGACAGACATGGGAGACCGCATCGAGAAGGATCGACGGGTCGGGTCTTCCTACTTCGCGGACACGGACTTCACGGATCTCGCCGCCCTGAAGGCACGGATCAACTCGGGCGCGGATCCGCTCAGTCTCCACCTGAAACAGACTCTGGGATCTGCAACCGCGGGGGACGCGGGCGCTTTAGCGAAGGCCCTGAACCAGATTCTGGAAGCGCCCTCACTCTACCAACCCCAACGATTCGCCGGGGTCAAACTGTCCGACCACGTGCTCCGCTTCGCGCAGCAGGCCCCCCAAGGCCATACCCGGATCCGGCTCAACCGACTGCTGCTGGAAGCGGCCTATTCTGGACTCATCGCGATCAGCGAGGGCGGGGTTTACCCCGACCGGGAGATCCTGACGCCAACGCCCGAGGATCTGCGCCGCTGTTTCGAGGAATACAGCATCGACGCTCAACGCCGGGCCCAGTTGAAGCAATTGAAGCCGGGCGAAGTCCTCACGCAACTGCCCGACGGCCGGGTGTCGGTCGCCGGACAGACGGCGGTCATGTCGATCAACGGCCTTCTCACCAAGGTGATTTTCGACAAAAACCCGGATCACTCCTTCTACGTCGAGGAAAGCTTTGCGCTCGATTGGATGTATCCGCACCTGGTCCCCCACGGAATCATTCTCAAGCTCGAGCGTGAACCCGTGGTGCAGTTGAGTGACGAGCAGATCCAACGCGACCATGAATACTGGTCGCAGTACTCCGAACGATTCATCGGCAACTGGATCAAGTATGAAACGCCGGTAAAGGAAGTGTGCGACTTCGCCATCCGGACCTACCGCCTGCGGGACTACTCCGGGTTCAAGGGCGACGACCGCTTCGTGCGCGACGACAACGCCCAGAAGGCGTTCAGCAAGCTGCGCAACGCGATCGGCAAGTCGGTGTACGGATGGCGTGCGCAGGAAGCGCGCGATCCCGTCTACCAGGCCAAAATCGTCAGGGAGGCCGAATTCGCCCTGAAACAGGCGTTTGCCTTCTGTCCGTATAGTCCCGAGACGGTCTTCAACTACGCCTCGCTCCTGGCCGGTCTGGGACGCTATCCGGACGCTTACCGGGTCGTAGCGACCTGCTATGAGCTGGATCCGGAGAATCTGGGCATCCGCGATCTTCTCCGACAATTGGAGCCCTACCGCGAAGCCCCTACCCCGCCCGCCGCCGGCGCGATACCCGCACCCGGGGCACCGGCAGCCATGTCGGAGGCTGCGACCAATCTGGAATCCACCTTCAACGTCGCCAGCAGCCTTTTCAACTCGGGCCGCAGCAACGAAGGCGTCGCAGTTCTCGATTCGCTGTTGGCCAAGCCGGAATCGGACCTTCGGACGCTGGCATCCTTGGCGCAGGCGTACCAACAACTCCAGCGGGTGGACCGGGTGGAAAGCACCATGGAACGATATGCACGCCTTGTGCCGGACAGTCCAGAGGCCTGGTACCAACTCGCGGCGGTCCAGGCGGTGCAGGGCAAATCGAGCTCCACCGCTGGCAGCCTTCGAAAGGCGTTCCAGTTGAGCGATGCGCGTCTGGCAACCAACCCGGCTGGCGCCAACCTGCGTACCCAACTCACCTCCGACCCCCGCTTCGACTTCGTGCGTCCATCGCTGGATCCGAAGCTTTGAGGCGACAAAACCTCAGCGACCTGAGCCCGTGATGATCCGTGCTCCGCGACGATAGGTGAAGTAGCTGTAAGTCCACTGGAGCATCACCGCGAGTCGGTTGCGGAAACCGACCAAGAAGACCAGGTGGACGAACAGCCAGGCCACCCAAGCCACCCACCCGGTCAACTCGAGCGAACCCATCTGCGCCACCGCGGCAGAGCGTCCGATGGTCGCCATGCTGCCCTTGTCCCAGTAGTCAAATGGCCTGCGCGACTGTGGATCCGCGCCGAGTTCGTCTTCGATCTGGCGGGCCACGTGCCGCGCTTCCTGCATGGCCGCTGGCGACACCCCCGGGACCACCTGCCCATCCCGGTCGATCACCGCCGCCAGATCTCCGATGGCGAACACCTCGGGACGCCCGGGGAGGCTCAAGTCCGGCTCCACCTTCACCCGACCGGCGCGGTCGATCGGCGCTCCCAACCTCGCCGTGAGCGGTGATGCCGCCACACCAGCTCCCCACAGAATATTCCCGGCGCGAAGGACTTCCCCCGCCAATTCGACCTCTCCCGAGCGGATCTCGCGGACACGCTCCCCGCAACGAACCTCCACGCCCATCCGTTCGAGTTCCCGTTGGGCTTCCAGGCCAAGTTCCTCGGAAAACTGTCCCAGCAGCCGGCTGCTTCCTTCGACCAGGATCACGCGGGCCTGGGTTGAATCGATTCGGCGGAAATCCGCTTTCAGGACCACTTTCGCCAACTCGGCGCAAGCCCCGGCCAACTCCACGCCGGTGGGTCCACCTCCGACCACCACCACCGTCATGAGCCGCCTCCGCTCCGCTTCGTCCGAGGTGTTCTCGGCGGATTCAAACGCCATCAGCAGGTCGTGCCGGATCCGCTGGGCATCTTCGAGCGATTTCAATCCGGGCGCGTGTTTCTCCCACTCGGGATGCCCGAAGTAGCTCGTACACCCGCCGAGTCCAACCACGAGGTAGTCGTACTCAAAGTCCCCGACGCTGGTCACCACCCTGCGGCCTGCGACGTCGATGTCGGTGATTTCCGCCAAGCGGACCATGACATCCTCCCGATCGGCCAGGATCGAACGGATGGGCTGGGCAATCTCGGAATCGGACAGACCGGCGGTCGCCACCTGGTACAGCAACGGTTGAAAGAGGTGATGGTTTTGACGATCGATCAAGACCACTTCCGCACCCGGATGTTTGAAGGTCCGACAGAATGTCAGCCCGCCAAACCCTGCACCCAATACCACCACGCGCTTCCGTTTCATGTCAGATCCGAAGTTGCCCCATTTGGCCGGTAAAGCGAGGCTGCTGACTGCATGCTGAACGGCGGGGATGGATCCCAAAGCGGGGGCAGAGGCCGCAGCCGGGTCTGGCGTCGATGGCATGCTTGGCATTTTGCCGTCCTGGCGGCACTGGTGATCGCGCTGGTCGTCTGGTGGCAGGTTTCCGCCGGCCCGCGGGTCGCGGGCCGTTCAATGCGGTCGTGGACGCACAGCGGGCTGGACCAAGATGGACCACGCACCGAGTTCCTCTCCGGCGCGGGACCCGAGGCCTACGACTGGCTGATGCTCGAAGCCATGCAATCCCAAACAACGGGTGAATTCCTCCTTTCGAAGATCCTGAAAGAGTTTCGTTTCGATTGGGAGCCAACCGAACGGCGGCGCGAGGATGCGCTGACCGCGCTTCAGACGTTGGGCACCAATGCACTCCCGCACCTGTTCGAAAAGCTGCGACAGCTTCCCGATGGACCGCGAGGCAGTTCCCCACCCTACACCAGCCTGCTCCTTGGCCACTTCTCCGGCGAGCGCCGTCCGTGGGTTGTCGAGCAACTCAAGTCACTCGCCATCGAGGGCAAAAACCAGGCCCGGGCACAAGCCATCGAAGCGCTCTCTAGGCCGCCATACTTCACGCCCTCCGTCATGCCGACGATTGCCTCTGCCAGCCATGACCCCGATCGCTGGGTTCGTTTCGAGGCAATCTGGGGAATCCGACGCGGCGGGATCGAAGCTTCGCTCGCCATGCCCGTGATGATTGCGGCGCTGCAGGATCCGGATTCAGACATCGTTCGCGCCGCACTGGATGGCATTAAAGACCGCAGCCAAAAAGAGGCCACGCCCGCTCTGCCGGGGCTTCGCGAGCTGAAGATGGCATTGGATCGACGCCAACTTTCGGACGGTTCGCCGATAACCGAGGACGAGGCGAGGACGCTGATCGCCAGAATCGACTGGTTGCTGTCCAAGATCGAAACGACGCCGCTCCTCATGAAGTAGGAGTTCCGGACCGGAAGCACGCGTTGACCAATTGGGTTCCCCCGGCAGACTCTCGCCCGCATTCGCCGGCCGGCCTTCATCGAGGCCGGGTGGAATGCCGTTTCTCGCCCATGCATGAATTGATCCGGGACATCGCCCTTTGTACAGCCGCCGCGTGGCTGATGGGATTGGCCGCGCAGTTGGCGCGTCAACCCATCATTCTCGCGTACCTCGCCGCGGGCTTTCTTCTCGGGCCTTCGATGCTGTCCTGGGTCACCAATCAGGAATCGATCGGGACGATCTCCGAACTCGGGCTGATTTTTCTGCTCTTCATGATCGGGCTGGAGATCGATCTGAAGAAGATCATGAGCGCGGGCAAGTCGATCACGGTGACCGCGGCGGTGCAGATCTTCGGTGGATTCGCCCTGGGCACCGCGGTATTCCATCTCCTCGGGTTCAAGTTCGGCAATGGCAGTTGGGACGCGCTCTACCTGGGCGCGGCGGCGGCGATGAGCAGCACGGTGGTGATCGTCAAGGTTCTCTACGACAAGCGGGAATTGGATACGCTGCCGGGGCGGATCACCCTCGGAGTCCTCGTGCTCCAGGATCTGTTCGCCATCCTTTTCCTGGCGATCCAACCCAATCTCAATCACCTCGAAGCGAGCATTCTGGTGCTGTCGCTGCTGCGGGTCGGGATCCTGGTAGGAACCGCCCTGCTGGTGAGCAAGTACGTCCTGCCTCCCCTGTTTCACAAAGTGGCACGGCTTCCCGAACTGGTGCTGGTAGGAGCCATCGGCTGGTGTTTCCTCGTGGGAGAATTTGCCGAGCGCCTGCATCTCTCGCGGGAGATGGGAGCACTCGTCGCCGGGGTCGCCCTCTCCACGTTTCCCTATGCGCTCGACGTGACCGCCAAGGTGACCAGTCTCCGGGACTTCTTCGTCACCCTGTTCTTCGTTGGACTCGGGATGAAGATCCAGAAGCCGGGGCTTGAGGTCCTGGGTTGGGCGCTGGCCTTTGGAGCCTTTGCCGTGGTGAGCCGGCTCGTCACGACCTTCACCCCGCTTTACAAGCTCCGGCTGGGTCTGCGGGCGAGCCTCCTCCCTGCCATCAACCTCGCCCAAGTCTCCGAGTTCTCCCTCGTGCTGCTCGAACTCGGGGCCAGCGACAAATTCAAACACGTCGGTCCCCTCGCCAAGGACATGACCTCGCTGGCGTTCGTCATCCTCGCCGCCCTTTCCACCTTCGGCATGATGCGCTCCGACGGGCTGATCCGCTGGCTCATCCCGCATCTCAAGCGCCTCGGGCTGCGAGATCTTGATTCGACCGCCGGCAGCCACGGCCACGAGGAACCCGGCGATGCCCACGGCGGACGGATCCTTTTCCTGGGATTCTTTCGTGCGGCCAGCTCCCTCCTGGATGAGTTGGAACGGCACGCACCCGATCTTCTGCCGCACGTCGCCGTGGTCGATTTCAACCCCCTGGTGCATGCCGAGCTAAAGGTCCGCGGGATCCGGGTGATTTACGGCGACATCAGCCAGCGGGATACCTTGCTCCACGCGGGAGTGGCCAAGGCGGAAATCCTGGTTTGCACGGTCCCGGACAGCCTGCTCAAGGGCATCACGAACGAGAAATTGGTGCGCAGCCTGAGAGAAGTGAATCCCGGTGCCCGGATCATCGCGCCCGCCGAGGTGCTGTCGGAAGCCCCGCGCCTCATCGCCGCCGGTGCCTCCTATGTCTGCATGGGACGCCTTCTGGAAGGACGGGAGTTGCTCGAAGCACTCCGGGCCGCCGAAGAAGGTCTCCTCGACGACAAACGCGAGCGGTTGATGTCCGTCCTCGGTGAGCGGCGCGAAGTCCTGCCCTGATCGGCCGCCTTCCGGCTTGGGATTCTTCCACCGTTCAGTAGCCTAAGCCGCAAAACGGGAATGAAATCCTCGCAGATCAATGCCGCTCTCGACTCCGCCACTCAGGCCGCACGCGCCGCCGGCGACCTGATGCGGACCCACCTGCGTCGGACCAAGAAGGTCAACGAGGCCACTCCTCACGACATCAAACTCGATTTGGACGTCCGCTGCCAACGCCTGATCACCCGCCGCCTGGCGGAAGTTTTCCCGGAGATCCCGCTTCTCGGTGAAGAAGGGCAGGACGACGCCATCGAGACCGCCGCGGTGCGTTGGGTGGTCGATCCGATCGATGGCACGGTGAACTACGCCCATGGCATTCCGCACGCCTGCGTGAGCATCGCGCTCCAGGCGCGCGCCGGGAAGGAGTTCGAAACGGTGGTGGGCGTGGTGCATGACCCGTTCATGGATGAAACCTGGACGGCGACCCACACCGGACCCGCCCGATTGAATGGACGTCGGATCCACGTCAGCAGCCGGAAGCGCCTCGACGAGGCGATCGTCTCCATGGGCTTTGCCAAGAGCAGCGTCACCCTGGACCAGATGTTGCCGGTATTTGGCGATCTGGTGCATCGGGTCCGGAAGATCCGCCTGATGGGCTCCGCCGCCCTCGCCCTCACCTATGTTGCCGATGGCCGATTCGACGCGTACGTCGAGGCAGGCATCCGGCTCTGGGATGTTGCCGCCGGTGGCTTGATCATCCAACGCGCCGGGGGCTCGTTCGAAATCACCGCGTTGCCGGGCGAAGACTACAAGTACGCCTTGAACTCCAGCAACGGCCACGTCCGCGACGAATTGTCCCGCGTGATCGCCTCCGCCATTCCCTCCCGCAAATCTCCCCGGAAACAAGCCTCCTGAGCCTCCCTTGAATGAACCGCTCGTTTGTCCCTCTTCTTCTGGCCCTCCTCGCCTTCGCCCGCCTTGACGCCGGGACCGTGGTGCAGTTCCGGACGGTTCACGGCGATCTGGACGTGGAGCTGTACGACGCAGAGAAGCCCATCACCTCCACCAACTTCCTGAAGTACGTCACCGACGGTGCCTACCAGGACATGTTTTTCCATCGTCGTTCCGTGGGGAACTTCGTGATCCAGGGGGGCGGCTTCCGAGTGGTCAACCGGGCAACCACCAACGAGAACATTGCGGGCGTGCCCACTCGCCCGACCATTTTGAACGAGTTCGCCGTGGCACCCTTCCTGCCCAATCTGGCCGGAACGATTGCCATGGCCAAGACCAGCGACCCCAACTCCGCCAGTTCCCAGTTCTTCTTCAATTTCCAGGACAACCCGGCTTGGGACAACCCCCTCAACTCCGGCGGCTTCACGGTTTTTGGTCGGGTCATCCGGGGAACCAACACCCTCGAGGCCTGGAATCGGTTCACCGTGTACAACCCGATCACGAATCCGACCACCACGACCGACCTGATCGTCAACGCAGGAGCGCCTTTCGGCGAACTGCCGCTTCTCAAGCTCGGCATTCGCGGGGATGGGACCCGCTACGTTGATCTCGCCGACCTCGTTTACGTCGATGTCACCCTGCTCCGGGTCCAGGTCACGCACCGTGCGAACGGCACGGCCGAGGTGAAATGGAACCCCGTCGCCGGCCGCACCAACTTCGTCGAGTACACGGTCGGATTCCCCCCGAGTTGGCAGCCACTCACGAATCTCCCGCCGGAAGCGATTGCGTCTCCCGTGTACACCGGTGCCCCCCTCCCGAACAACGACGCTCCCAAGGTGCTGCCGACCGTGATCGTTGATCCCACGGGCGATCCGAACCGCTTCTACCGCGTCCGGGCCACCTACTGAACCCGGACTCCCCGCCATGAATTTCCGACTCACCTTCCTCGGCCTGCTCACCGCATGCCTCGCCCACACACAGGCCGACGTCATCCCGGACCCGTGCGAAACCCGGCGTGAGTTCATCTACCTTTCCGCACCCTTCCCGGAGTGCCACGCCTCCACCCTCGTCGAAACCCCTTCCGGGATGGTCGCCTCCTGGTTTGGTGGAACCCGGGAAAAGCATCCCGACGTCGGGATCTGGGTGAGCCGCCTCGAGCGGGGCGTCTGGACAATCCCAGTCGAGGTGGCCGACGGCGTGGAAAGCCCCACGGTGCGATACCCCACCTGGAATCCCGTGTTGCATCAGGTGCCGAATGGGCCTTTGCAGCTGTATTACAAAGTCGGCCCAACGCCAGACACCTGGTGGGGGTTGGTCAAGTCGAGCACCGACGGTGGCAAGACCTGGGGCGCGGCGAAACGGCTTCCCGAAGGGATCCTCGGTCCCATCAAGAACCACGCGGTCACGCTGAGTGACGGCACCATTGTCTCCGGGAGTTCAGATGAGGCCGGCGGATGGCGGGTGCACTTCGAGACTTCACGCGATCAGGGGGTCACCTGGCAAAAGTCTCCGGATCTGGGCGATCCCAAGACCATGGGATTGATCCAACCTGGCATTGCCCTTCTCGGCGGCGATCAACTGCTCGCCTTCTGTCGCAGTCGCGCCGGGCAGATCTACCTCACCCGCTCGACTGACGGCGGACGCAACTGGACGCCTCCGGTCCCGACGATGCTGCCCAACCCCAATTCCGGGGTGGACGCCGTCGGCCTTCGCGATGGTCGGGCGCTGCTGGTGTACAACCATGTTCCCGCCCCAAAGCGAGCCCGGTCGCCTCTCAACGTGGCTGTTTCCCGCGAGGGTACGACCTGGGAAGAGGTCGCCGTGCTGGAAGACGAACCCGGCATGGAATTTTCTTATCCCGCCGTGATCCAGGCATCGAACGGCGACGTCCACATCACCTACACCTGGAAACGCCAGCGCATCCGCCACGTCGTTCTCGACCCGGCCCGTTTCCGCCCCCGACCGGTCCCGGCGGGGCGATGAGTCTCACATCGAAGGTGCGCCCGCGGCATCTGCCTGATCTCCCGCCTCAGTCTTTCGGTGAGGTCGCCGCGTGGTGGGCGCGCATCCGCTTCTTGTCCACCTTGCCCACGCTGGTCTTGGGAATGGCGCTCACCATGACCACCTCGGTCAGCAACGCCCGTTTGTGGATGACCCCGGATTCGATCACCGCGTGCAGGTGCCGGGACAATTCGCGCGGCGTGACCTCGGACATCCCCTCGCGCAAAACCACCTCAGCCCGGGGGTGCTCATCCCACTTCAGGTCCGGAACCCCGATCACGGCCACCTCCCGCACGGCGGGATGACGGGCCAGCGCCGACTCGATCTCGAGGGACGAGATCCACTCCCCCCCGATCTTGATGACGTCCTTGAGACGATCGGTGATGCGCAGGTAGCCGTCGGGGTCCACGTACGCCCCGTCCCCGGTGTGCAACCAACCCCCACGCCACAATCGATCTGAGGAGCCCGCATCGCCCAGATAGCCGTTCGTCAGCCAGGGGGCCCGCAGGACCAACTCGCCGACCTTGCCCGGCTCCACGGGTTGCCCATCGGCATCGACCACCGCCGTCTGCACCAGTGGCAGGGCGAAACCCGTCCGCGACGCCAGATCGGCCCGTTCCTCCTCCGTTCCGCCCGCCATCGACGGCTTGATGTGCGCCACCGCCACGATCGGGCAGGTCTCGGACATGCCATAGCCCCCGGCAATCCGGATCCCGTGCGACTGGGCTTCCCGGACTAGCGCGGGCAGCAATGCCGCCCCGCCAATGATCAGCTTGAGCCGTCGCCAATCGACCGTCCCCGAGGCCGGATGATGGAGCAGCATCTGGAGCAGGGTGGGGACGCAGTGCGAGAATGTGACCCGATGTTTCGCCAGCAGGTGCAGCAGCATTTGGGGCTCATACTTGCCGGGCTACACCTGGGTCGCACCCAGCATGGTCGCCAGATAGGGCAAACCCCAGGCATGCACATGGAACATCGGCGTCAGCGGCAGGTACACGTCGTCCGCCCGGAATCCCACCGGATCATCGTGGACCGCCAGCGTCAGCCCGGCCGTCAGTGTGTGGAGAACGATCTGACGATGGGAGAAACTGACCCCCTTCGGCTCCCCCGTCGTTCCCGTGGTATAGAACAACGTCGCCATCGAATCCTCGGGAAAGTCGGGCCACTCCTTCACCGCTTCCGCCTTGGCCAACCCTTCCTCGTACTCGCCCGCACAGGACACCCCTACCGGGGCCGCCCAAGCCCCGTCCGTCAGGACCACCACCTGCCTCACCCCCGTCAGGTGCCCGGCCATCGCCTCCAGAAGCGGCAGGAAATCCACGTGAACGAACAGGACCGTGTCGGCCGCGTGGGCAATCGTGTATCCCATCTGATCCGGGGTGAGCCGGACATTCACCGTGTGCAACGCGGCCCCCGACATCGGCACGGCAAAGAACAGCTCCAGATAGCGGTGGCTGTCGTAATCCAGCACCCCTACCCGATCCCCGGGTTCGACTCCGAGCGCCTTCAGCCAGCCCCCAAGGCGATCCACCCGCTGGAGCCACTCTCGATAGCTGAGGGTGAGCCGATCCCGATAGGTGACGGTTCCCTCCGGTGCCCAGGTGCGGACGCGATTCAGCAACTCACGGATCAGTAGGGCACTGCCAGGACGGCGCTCGACGGTTCCATCGCACGAGTTCATGCGTCTGACGCTAGCCAACGGCATCGATGAAAGTCGAATCCCGGATGCGCCCGGTCGCTCTGCATCCTTCCTTTGGCCGAAGTCACCCGGTAACCTCCGACCATGCTCGACGAATCGGTGGGCAAATTGAAGCGGTTGCAGGCCGATGTGGCGGCGTCCCTGCGGGACGACTCCCACACGGGCAGCGCGACCCAAACGCCCATGCCGCTCGATCGGGCGGGACGCTTCCTGCACTTCTGGAGTCTGGTAGGGCGGTTCTTCTGGCGGAATCGTTGCCCGGTCCGCGCCTCCGCACTCGCCTACACGACCCTGCTCGCCCTGGTCCCGCTCCTCGCCGTCTCCATCACGGTGGCCTCCCTGGTATTCGACGCCAAGAGCGATGCCTCGCGCCAGAAGCTCGCCGGGATGATTGAACGCCTCGTCGAGAATGTAGCCCCCACGCTGGGCCTCTCCGATGCCGACTCCAGCGCGCCGATCGGGCCGCCGTCTCCGGGCGATATCCAGGTCGATGCCGCCGCGTCGCGCCGCGGGGACGTCGCCAAAAGCATCCTCGATTTCGTTGGCAACATTCACTTCGGCACCATCGGCGTCACGGCGATGGTCGGCCTGATCTTCGTGGCCATCTCGCTGCTTCGAACCATCGAATCCGCCTTCAACGACATCTGGGGGGTAGCCAGTGGACGCACCTGGTTCGACAGCATCATCCTGTATTGGGCGGCCATTTCCCTCGGCCCGATCGTTCTCCTGGTCGCCACCACCTCCGGCTACCTCAACGCCCTGTCGAGCGAGAGCAGTTGGGTCCACAAGGTCCCGGGCGCAGCCATCCTCCAGGCCCAACTCCTGCCTCTGATCGTCGTCGGTCTCGCCTTCGGTGCCTTTTATCGGGTCATGCCCAATACCCGGGTCGAATGGCCCGCAGCGCTGATCGGCGGGCTCGTCGCCGGAACCCTCTGGTGGCTCAACAACCGCCTCGGGGTGCTCTACAACACCAAGGTCGTCACTTACTCCAAGATCTACGGTTCCCTCGGTGCCGTTCCCCTGTTCCTACTCGGTCTCTACTTTTCGTGGATGATCGTCCTGTTCGGTTCACAGGTGGCCTACGTCTTCCAGAATCGCCGCGCCTACCTCCAGGAACGCCTGGCCGAACGCGTCCACCATCAGGCACGGGAATTTGTCGCGCTCCGCTTCATGGCCGAAATCGGGCGCTGCTTCGCCCACCAGCTTCCCCCGCCGCCCCTTTCCGGTCTGGCATCGGAGATGGCCGTTCCCGCCCGTCTGGCGACCGGCATCCTCCAGAGCCTGACCCAAGCCCATCTGATCGCCGAAACCACCGGAGGAGACCCGGGCTACGCCCCCGCCCGGCCGCTCGACCAGATCACCACCCGTGACATTCTGAAGGCCCTCCGCACCGGCCAGGGCTCCGATCTCCCCACCGCCCCGGATGCCAGTCGCCCCATCGTTCAGGCCGAGTTCTCCGCCATCCTCGCGGCGGAAGAGAGCCGCTCCGGCCGCGTCACGCTGGCCGATCTGGTGCAGAAATTGCCGGCATCCGCCTGAGGCGTCTTGGAGGGTTTGAGTTTTTGCCCCAGGAAAGGGCGGGTGACCCCTCCACCGACGACACGGATTACACCCAAGGGGAGTAAGACGGTTCAGGGCATTGCTTCAAACCCACTACCAAGGAGGGTCGGGTGAACGTGGGGGGCCTCTCAACACCCCTCCCCCGACTTCGTCAGTGGGATCGTATTTCCTCGGGACCCAGCAATGCAAAATGCCGATCTTGGTGACCCAAGATCGGCATTCCGAAGGGGGATTTAGCCCTTGGTCAATTACTTGGCGGCCTGCATCCGACGACGGAGCACGAGGCCAGCACCGGCCAGCACCACTGCGCCCGCAGCGTAGGTGGAGGGCTCAGGAATCTCGTTGGTGTAGGTGTACACCACGTTGACCCGCGCCTCAGCGAAGACGAAGGGGTTGGAGTTGCCGGTGGAGCCGATCACACCGCTGACCGAGTTCGGAGAGAACACGAAGGTGACGTTTCCGGCACCTTGGTACAAGGCGAGAGCACCATCCGCCGCCGAGGCAGTGGTGAACAACTGGGAAGCCGTGGTCCCAACCACATTTGCCCCGGGGGCGAGGTTGCCCAGCGGAAGGGCATAAAGCGGCGTGGCAATGCCGTTGACAACCGACAGGT
>Ga0105048_10006008_pt1 | contig 19569 bp, 13 predicted proteins | sample MAT05_FD_78382 | JGI IMG/M metagenome (GOLD analysis project Ga0105048, IMG submission 78382) | Freshwater microbial communities from Lake Fryxell liftoff mats and glacier meltwater in Antarctica - MAT-05 | ecosystem: Environmental > Aquatic > Freshwater > Ice > Liftoff microbial mat | place... | reverse complement strand
CCGCATGGATGAACGCTACGACACCGTGCGTGCCGTGCGCGATAGCGAGTTCCGTTACCTACGCAATTATTCGCCGCATCGCCCTTACGGCCAGCACTATTCCTATCCTTTCAAGGTCCTGCCAAGCATGAAATCTTGGTACGACGAGTTTCTCGCAGGCCGCTGCAACGATGCACAAGCAAGCTATTGGAAACCCAAACCCGCTGAAGAGTTTTACTCGATCGCAGACGATACTTTCGAGTTGCGAAACCTGATCTCAGAGCCGAATCGGGCGGCGTCGATCGCTAAATTACGGGCTGCGCTTCGAGTTCATATCCTTTCGACCCGCGACACGGGCTTTATTCCAGAGGGCATGTTTCAGAAATTGGCTGGCAACAAGACCCTATATGACTACGCGCATAGCGATGCTTACCCGCTGGAACAGATTCTCAATATTGCCGATATGGCAAGCGACGGCGAGCCGCGGAACCTGCCTTCCCTTGTCACGTCTCTTGATGATCCACACCCGATCGTTCGGTACTGGGCCGCCACGGGTTGTCTCATTCTCAAGAACAATGCATCGCCGGCCAAAGCCAAGCTGACAGAACGGCTGAAAGACGATTGGGCCGACGTTCGCGTGATTGCAGCCGAAGCGATAGGACAACTTGGCGAACCGGAGGCTGCCATTGGAACTATTACGGCAGTGCTCCGAACCGGTAACCCTTTCGAATCCCTGGCGGCACTCAATTCGCTCGACGTGCTTCGATCGGAAGGCATTATTCAACTTGAGGTAGCACAAGACATCGTGCGAGATTTGAAACTCTCGGAGCCTGCAGATCGAATTGCAGAATTTATTTTGAACTAACGGCTCTTTTAGAACAAATCCGGGCAAAGGGGCAGGTGCGTTAATCGTAGATCCGTCGCTCCGCGACGGATGTCCTATACCTTAACGCCGCTCGTGTTCGTCGATTGCATTTGCTTCGAGGAGCAACAATCCGCTGGTTGGTCGACCGTGGTTTTGAAGGAAACTGCCAATGCGATTCCAATACGGCTGACCGCCAGACGCGGAGCGAACTGGCCTACGTCGAACGATTATCCGATAAGGACTTCGAATAATCTCGATGCGTCCTGCATGCCGCCTGATGTTCGAGCATCGTTGCAACGAGAGACGTCCAGCCCGTCTGGTGGTTGGCGCCAAGTCCTCGTCCCGTGTCGCCATGAAAGTACTCGTGGAAAAGCATCAGGTCTTTCCAATGAGGGTCCTTGGCGTATCGCACATCATTTCCATGACACGGCCTTTCGTCTTGCTCGTTCTTCTTAAACAACAAAATCAGCCGTCGCTCGATTTCGTCGGCAACTTGTTTCAGATTCATCAAGTTGCCGGAACCTGTTGGGCATTCCACTTGAAACGTGTCTCCATAGAACGCGTGGTACTGACGCAGCGACTCCACGATCAAGTAGTTAAGTGGAAACCAGACAGGTCCCCGCCAGTTGCTGTTGCCACCAAACATCCCAGTATTGCTTTCGCCAGGCACGTAGCCGACGGACTCGATGCCACCTATATGTTCAAAGACGAACGGTTTTTCACCGTGGTGGGCCGACATGGAACGAATGCCAAAGGGGGACAGAAACTCCTTTTCATCCAGCATGTATTTTAGCAGACTGCGAAAGCGTTCGGTGGATGGAATCGCCAAGAGTCGCATTTCCGTAGTCGAACCGGCGGGGCAAAATTTCTCCATGTAGGCCATGTGCTTGGCCATTTGCGGCCTGTTTTTCAAAAACCAGTTCATTCGACGTTGGAAGCTTGGCAGACGCAGCAACGTCGACTCATGGATCATGACGTTGGAGCACAGCGGAATAAGTCCAACGAGTGAGCGAACTCGCATGGCTGTGCTTTTTCCGTCGCGAAGCAGGTGGTCGTAATAGAAACCATCTTCTTTTTCCCAAAGTCCGGTTCCGTGCAACGCGTTCATGGCTTCGGCAATCGCGACGTAATGCTCGAAAAATTTACTTGCCATATCCGAGTACGCTTGGTTCTCTTCCGCTAACTCCAACGCCATCTGCAACATGTTGCCACAGAAAAAAGCCATCCATGCGGTCGCGTCTGCTTGATCCAGCGTTCCACCGCCCGGCAGCGGCTTGCTCCGATCGAAGACACCAATATTGTCGAGTCCCAAAAAACCACCGCTGAAAACATGTTGCCCACGCGTGTCCTTTCGATTCACCCACCAAGTGAAATTGAGCAACAGTTTTTGAAAAGTTCGAGCCAAAAACTCTTTGTCGCCACTGAGTTTGTAAACGTGCCAGCAAGCCCAAGCATGAACCGGTGGATTCACATCGTTGAGTGCCCATTCATAAGCTGGGATTTGGCCATTGGGGTGCATGTACCATTCACGAAGCAGGAGTATCAGTTGATTCTTGGCGAATTCGATATCGACCCGTGCCATTGGGATCATATGAAACGCAACGTCCCACGCCGCGTACCAGGGGTATTCCCATTTGTCCGGCATGGAGATCACATCGCGATTGAATAGATGGGTCCAATCGCTGTTGCGTCCGACGTTGCGGCCCGGAGGTGGCGGTGGACCGTTCGGATCACCATGGATCCAAGAATTCACCACATAATAATAGAATTGTTTCGTCCAAAGCAGGCCTGCATAAGCTTGACGGGAAATGTTCTTTTCCTCGGTGCTAAGTTGAGTTGGAATGCAGTGTGCGTAGAAATCATCCGATTCGGCTTGCCGCAGAGCAAAGGTCGCTTCGAAGTCCTCGCCAAATCGCCTGTCACCGAAGATGGGGTTCATGATCGGCTTAGGGATTGCAGGCTTGGTCGTATCCTCCGTCATCATGGCTTCAGGCGAGATGCCCGATAGCCTACATCGAATGACCAGCGGTTCATCCGGCTTGATGATCGCAATGGTGTGAGCTGCGCACTTGGTCCCAAACGTTCTTAAGTCAGCCCCATTCGCTTCGCCATTGACAACACAGTTGTGGAAGGCATCCTTAAAGAAAGCACCCGAAGTTGGAGCGCCAGGATGGCGGTTGGGATTGGTTTCATTTTCGGTGAATAGCCATATCGGCTTCTCCCCGGCTGAACCGACGTCGACTCGAAACTCAAAGTGGCCAAGGGTCTCATGGTCACAAAGTACAACTCCGTTTGGCTCGTTGGGCGACTTGTGCAATCTCATGCGAGGCTTGCTCGTGCATCCATCGTGTTCGCAGCCCCATATCCAGGAGTTGTGAAACCATAACTGTGGCAAGACATGCAGAACGGCAGGAGTTGGTCCACGATTATAGACGGTCAGTTGGATCAGGATGTCGTCCGTGTCCGCCTTGGCATATTCAATCTGGCAATCGAAATAGGCATCGTTGTCGAAGGCCTCGGTGTCGAGCAACTCATATTCGTTCTCGGTTCGCGAGCGCCGACGATTGACATCGGCCAACTGTTCATAGGGAAAGCGAGATTGGGGGTATTTGTAAAGCCCTTTCATGTAGGAATGGGTCGGCGTTGAGTCTAGGTAGTAGTAGCACTCTTTCACATCTTCGCCGTGATTCCCCTCGGGGCCGGACAATCCAAAAAGCCGTTCCTTGAGAATCGGGTCCCGGTTGTTCCAAAAGGCAAATGAAAAGCAAAGGCGTCCCTGTCGATCACAGATCCCGAGTAAGCCATCTTCACCCCAACGGTAAGCTCGAGAACGGGCATGATCGTGCGGTAGAAAGAACCAAGCCTCTTGGTTTTGCGAATAATCTTCGCGGACGGTTCCCCATTGCCGTTCCGACAGATAACCACCCCAACGTTGCCAATTCGCCTGCCGTCGCTTGGACTCAACTAGGCGTTGATGCTCCGCCGTCTGCCTTAGAGCCTCAGAAGTTGGAAAGCACATCGAGGCTGGCGGTTTTTCAGGATTCGACATGGAGCAGGCTACAAAAGACGACAGTATGGATGGATTGAGTCCCTGAGCTTATCGTTTTTTCGGTGATTTGTCTTTAGGACGCGCATGGTATCGGCGAGCCGGTTCTCGAATCGTGTTTTCTGTGTACCATAAGGCGAGCGGCAGATTGGGGTATCCCGACCCGAAGCCTCAGCGAGGGACAATTACGCAGGTCCCTCACTTACGTATCGGGTTAGGATTGGTAGTTTTCAAATTGCCGCTCGCCTAAGAGCACAAAGTACTTTTTGTCCGAAAAATGGTATTTCGACGTAACCATGCCGCAATCAAACCCCATCTTTATTAATCGCGAACTCAGTTGGCTTGAGTTTAACCAACGGGTCCTCGATCAGGCCCTCTACACCAAGGTGCCGGTGCTCGAACGCCTGAAGTTCCTGGCCATAACGGCTAGCAATATGGACGAGTTCTTCATGGTAAGAGTTGGCGGGCTTCAGCTTCAACAGGCGCGAGGGATCGAAACAGCCGATCCGAGCGGGAAGACGGTGACAGAGCAGCTCGAACTTATTTATGAACGCGTCAATGCAATTATCCGTGATCAATACGATTGCTTTTTGAAGGCCGTTGAGCCCACCTTGACCGCAGAGGGGCTAGAGCGTGTCTCCGTCCGAAATGCGTCCGCCCGGCATCGCGAAGCCATCACTCGTTTCTTTCACGAGGAGATCTACCCGGTCATTTCGCCGATGGACATCGATCCGGAAAGTCCATTTCCGATCCTTGCTAATCTAGGACTACATCTGTGTGTACGAATGGCCAGCGGAGATTCCGAGAAACCGCATCGCTTTGCGTTCATACCTCTGGGAAAAGTACTTTCTCGCTTCATCACGTTGCCGAGCGATCGCGGTTACAACTACGCGTTGCTTGAGGACGTTACGTCGGAATTGGTCGACCAGTATTATCCCGGGAAGCGAATCGACGAATGCGTTGCATTTCGAGTAACGCGGAATGCGGATGTGTCCGTGCGCGAGGACAGTGCCGCGGATTTGATGATGGGCATGCAGGAGGTGCTGCATTCGCGACGTTCAGCAGGCTTTGTTCGGCTCGAAATTGCCGAGACGGTCTCGGAGACAACGCTCCACTTCCTACAAGACCAACTGGGGCTGAACCCGTGCGACGTTTTCAAGTTCCCCGGCCCATTGGATCTTTCCAGTATGATGTACATCACCGATATGGAGGGGTTCCCGGCTTTGAGAGATACGGCTTGGATTCCGCAGCGGTCGCCGGTCATCGACCCGACTCAAAGCATGTTCAAGGCCATCGGAGAACGCGATTTGCTCCTCTGCCATCCCTATGAAAGCTTTGAACCGGTTGTGCGATTTGTAGAGGAAGCTGCGGACGATCCGGACGTTCTGGCCATCAAGCAAGTACTGTATCGAACGAGTCGCAAGAGTCCCATTGTGGCTTCCCTCAAGAAGGCCGCCGAGCGAGGGAAATATGTCACGGCGATCGTCGAGTTGAAGGCCAGATTCGATGAAGCTCGCAATATTGAGTGGGCTCGCGAACTGGAGCGATCCGGGGTCCAAGTCATTTACGGAGTGCGCGGACTGAAGACACACGCTAAAATTTGTGTCGTCGTACGACGCGAACCCTCTGGCATTGTGCGCTATGTTCACTTCGGAACAGGCAATTACAACGAAACGACCGCTCGAATATACAGCGACATCAGCTACATGACCTGCAACGAGTCGTTGGGGCGAGACGCCAGTGCGTTTATCAACGCGATCACAGGATACAGTCAGCCGCAGCCTTACGACAAACTGGATTCCGCCCCGTTGGGACTTCGAAAAAAGCTCATCGCGCTCATCCAAGCGGAGACCATCAACAAACGCAATGGTCAAAAAGCTTACATCGCTGGCAAAATGAATTCGCTTGTCGATCCGGATATCATCAAAGCTCTGTACGAAGCCAGTCAAGTCGGCGTGATTATCCGGCTCAACATACGGGGTGTTTGTTGCTTGCGTCCGGGAGTACCCGGCCTCAGCGAAAACATCTCGGTCGTCAGCATCGTCGACCGATTTCTAGAACACGCTCGTGTCTTTTATTTCTATCATGGAGGGGATGATGCGGTGTTCATTAGCAGCGCGGATTGGATGCCCCGCTCGTTCGACCGACGCATTGAGTTGCTGGTGCCGATCGAGGATACGGGATCCCGCCGCCGATTGATGGAGATCCTCGATACGTATTTTCGCGATAATCAGAACGCGTGGCGTTTGGGGAGCGACGGCCGCTACACGCGTATTCATCCAGAACAGAACCAAGCCAAATTTCGAGCGCAGCGGTTTCTGTATGAATCTGCAGTAGTGGCTATCAAAAAAGCCGAGCAAGCTGCAAGAACGACCTTTGAACCTCACAAGGCTGCGGCGACTCGCGAAACCTAGATGGTCGCTAGAAGAGTCATTTGTCGTCGTTACGGAAACTCAAGTGCGTTTCGGTGGCCAATAATTGCATCGCGGCATTTCGTTATTTCGAAGCCATCATCTTTTGAATTTCTTGCAGCAAGAAACATAGGAAACAGCATTTTTTTGGGGGCAGACACGTTCTCAAAAATGTTTTCGTGGGAGGAATCACCCACCACATTTTCGCCCAACAGGCTGAAGTGTCAGAAACTCGAATTGCGAAACGTACGAAAAACAAGAGCATTGAAAAAGTTGCTTGGCGTCCGGCAATCCGCTATAACGAAACCGAGGTACCGTAGAACTTTACCCTTGTTATTCAAGAAAAAAAGCTGCGCGAATCATGTCTGATGCCGCAAAGAAGCCCGATGCAAACTGTTCGGAACGAATGAAAGACCAACAGGTTTCGGACCGTTATTTACCATTATCTCGGTTTTGGCTGGCAAGGATGATAAGTAGACCTTCCTTGATCTCGGTTGACACCGAGCAACTTGCGAACGCGACAGTGTTCAAATTGATCCGTTGGTTGAGCAAACAGGATGCAGAATCGATATTACTACCTCGCGACGTCGATTGCGTTTGCCGGATGATCGCGAAACGCATTGCATCGCAAGCGATTCGAGATGCTACTCGACACAAACGTCGTCACATCATATCTGCGCTCAGGTTTGAGGACTACGTAGGAGAATCTTATACAACCAGCGAAGCAGACCCGCAACAAATAGCAATGCAAAATGAACTCGTAGAAATGGTAATGGATAGTTTGGAGGCCCCCGAAGCAAGACTTCTCGAACTAAAATTACACGGGTGGACCAATTCCGAGATCGCGGACCATATTGGGACAACCATTCGGCAGATTCAAAGCCTGTTCGTCGGCATCAGGAAAAAACTGTCACGCCATTTTGCGCTACGAATCAGGACTCAGGACACAGGACTCAGGACACAGGACTCAGGACACAGGACACAGGACTCAGGACTCAGGACTCAGGACTCAGGACTCAGGACTCAGGACACAGGACTCAGGACTCAGGACTCAGGACTCAGGAAACGTAGGTCGAAATCTTTTTTAGATTTTTTAAAAATTGATTGGTTCACGCGACCACTTGTGGAGCATATATATTTCGTAGCACCATCTTGTATTGGACCGAGGTCGCAAAAAGCCGTAAGGAACGATAACCCTCAACAAAATAGGATTCAAGTGTGGAAACTCGATTCGAAGAATTTCGATATGGTGCGTGGACGTCGATCATAACATGGGCGGAAAACCGTGGGCTAACGCCCTTCGGCTAATCAGGCGCAACGCGTTGGCGTCCGGTTTAGCCCGACTTATGATCGACGCCTGGTGCGTGCTCATCTGGTGTTCATTGGATTACACTCCTGCAAAATATCATTACTTTTGGGGCTGAAAGCGAATGTCGAAGGCTATCTATTTTTTCTGTTGTTGTCTTCTTGTTGTTTTGGGTAACCGGCACGTTTCTGGGGAGGGAGATGGAACATTCAATTCCCCATTTGAGTCGGAGTTTACGGATCCAGCGACTGGAACGATATTGTTTACCCGTAGATGGCAATCTATTTCCGACGGTCCTCCCATCGTAGTTGGGGATACGACCATTCACGCCTACAATATAAGACAGAAAGAATTTTCTTATTTGATTACTTCTCCTCAGGGCATACCGATTCAAACCACATTCAAAGGGGAATGGAACGAACACACAAGTTCATCCAGGACAAAGACCGATGCCCTTGGGTTTGTGGATACCGTGAGGGATTACTTGGAAAGCGATCTCGCCACTGTCAAAAGTTTTTCAAACATGTTAGGTGGACTGCGAATCGACGACGATTACAAATGGGTTCACAACTACGTGAATTCGAATATGGACGTTAATCCGACATGGACCATTGGACACGTCACTGCAAACGCTTTCATTGACGACGCATCAACTGTAGACGATGTAAAAAAAGAAAGTTGTTTCTACGATTTCAACTTTGATAGGAATTCAGGTCCGGGAGGGGGTTCTTGGGATATGTGCTGGCAGTGTGAGAGTCCATTTGATGATTTTTGTGGTATGCAATCGGGTGACTGGATTAATATGCCAGGCTTTTTGGGAACGACGATTTACCAAAAATCAGTAGCGAGTGGTCCGCTAACAAACCGACTTTCCTGGGTCTTCAGCGAAACCATGGACGACGCGTACCAATTCCGTACCGCGGCATCAGATCACCCCGCTCCAATTCCTGCAGTTGCAGTTACGCCATGGACCCAAGAGCGTCTCTTGAGACCCAGCAGCTTCGACTGACAAACTAGAGTTTCAAACACACATGCCCTCGGATAAGCAATGATGCTTTTAACGCTAACTCAAATCGCGATAACAATCGCAACTTCTTTTTGGATAGCGCAAGAAGAAGAAAACAAGTGTGTTTTGCCAAGCTTCAATTATTGGGACCTAAGTCGAGAGCTTCTAAGATCTGACAAACTGCAACAGGCTCTCGGCGTTTCAAGTCAACAGGTTGCCCAGATCAAAGCGATTCGAGATGCAGCGGATCTGGATGTGATTTTGAATGAGAAAATCAAGGAATTGGATGCGAAAAACACAGGTGACATACGAATGGACGTGCGAGAGATTGCGTTCTCGGAATTGGATCCAGTTGTCAAGTTAAAGCTGGAGCCCGTACTCGCCGAACCACAGCTCGAAATGCTTCGGGATCATGCAATGAAAGCTCGGTTTCGATCTCCGTTTACACCGTTTAGAAATCCCGAAGTCATTGGGGTATGTAAGATTTCTCGAGAGGATCAGAAAAGACTTGCCCCAATTTTTGAACACGTTCAAGCGAAATACGAAAAAGAACGTTCAGCGGTAGTCACCGAGTTTGCAACCAATTTCTACAGCCTACTTCCCGAACAGACCAAACCTCTTTTTGTTCAATACATTGGCAAATGTTATCTTGAAAGATACGAAGTAGATAAAACTCTGGCGATTGACAAGATCCCTTTTCCTGCTCGTTTTCTGACGGCGAACGCACTCTTTTGTCTGGAAATTCCCATGGCACAGGAGCAAGTTGGTTTGTCTTCGTCGCAAATTGAAAAACTGTCAGTCATTAACGGATCCCTGAAGGATCGACTTGGCGAGATGGGAAGGAAGGGGGGAAATACGATGTCTGAAAATTTACGAATGGCAGAAAGGGAAATGAAGTCCGTTTTGACGCCGCCACAGTTGCTTTCGATTTGTCGCTTCCAAGCTAGGTCAGAATTTGAAATGGGATTCGCAGTTCCGTTTAGGCGAGCAGAATTTGTCAAGTACTTAAAACTTTCGAAAGAAGATGGCGAGGCACTAGTCATTCTTGCCGTTGCGGAAAACGAAGACCTCAAGGAAAAGTTGAACGAACTAAATCGTGGGGCCTTTGAGGTTTTGTGCGGGGCTTTACCGGACCAAAGTAAAGAACGAATGCAAAACCTGTTTAAGGGATTTTGGTAGTGGTTTTGAGAACGTTATTTCGAAGCCATCATCTTTTGAATTTCTTGCAACGAGGTCATTCCGAGCGCGCACGCAAGAATCCCCTCTTCTTGAAAACCAAGATGGCCCTGCTGCTTTGCAAATTGCCGAATGGCATCGGCGTTGCCTCCGGATTTCAAGATGGCTTGTCGCATTTTGTCGTCCACCTTTAGAAGCTCGAAGATGGCCATGCGACCAAAATAGCCTCGCCCATTGCACTTCTTGCAAATCTCGATTTCGATCGGATTTCCTTTGGCATCCACCCGTTGTTCTGGCGGGGGCGGGATGGTTGGCTGAAAAAGCTTCTGAACACGCCCGGCTGGTATCCCAAGTTTTTGAAGCAGTTGAGGGGTCGGTTGAAAGGGTTGCTTGCATCGTTCGCACAAGCGGCGCACCAAGCGTTGATTCGAGACTCCGCAAAGCAATCGAATTAGTTCTTTCGCCTCGGGCTTGTAAGTGCTGATCAATTTAACAATCGCATCGGCTGCGTCCGTCGCAACCATGCGTGTGATGGAGTGCTTGCCCAATTTCGTGATGAGATCGATCAGTCGGTCCGCAATGTAAGAATTGACCAAGGAAGGCATGACCAATACATCCGGTTGCCTAAGCAGCATTTTTTCGAACTGAGCTTCGGGAGTGTCTCCGACTCCAAGTTCGTAAAAATTCTGAAAAACATTGATGATTTCCGGATCCGGCTCGGCCTTGTTCTCCAGCGACACGAAATCCCGAACATACTTGTCCGCCGATTCCAGCGCAATACGCCAGGTTGTTGGGAGTCCCTGGCCGGGAGGCCCGCTGATCAGGACAATTCCTTTGTCACCGTTAAGCAACCCGCGAAACGACTCTTGCATGGCTTCTCGCATGCCCAGATCGTTCAACGTCTTAATGGTCGGTTTCTTGGTATCGATCTGAAAGAGGACCCGTTCCCCGGATTGGACTCCGGCGCTTGTGAACAGGATGACCCAATCAATTTCTTTGAAATTGGTCGCGAACTTCGCTTCTTGTTTGGCTCTTCGTTCGGCTGGGTTAAGGCCAAACATTTTTTTGTAAACGACCAAAGCTGCATCGCCCGTCGGCCGATCCAACGGCGGAAGCGTTTCCCACGCGCCATCAATTCGGTACCGAACCACTGCCCCCTGGGCGGAATAATCCATTAGGATTCGGTCCGCCCTAGCTGAGATCGCATTGGCTAAAATCACCAGCGCGACTGGGTAGCCAGGCAATTGTCGCGCCGCAATCATCATCCCCTGGGCTTCGTCCTTCGGAATGCCAGAGGTCTTGATTTCCAGGGGTGGCAATACCACATCCTCGCCACCAATGGAAAGTGGATCGCTTGTCGGTTTTACTTTCTTTCTTCCAAATACCATTTTGACAGCTCGACCATTCACTTCGGAAAGAGTTGGTGGAATGAATGAAACAGGAACGCATTGCGGGTGTTGATCCTCTAAGGATCACTCGATCAATTAGTGTCGTAGCGAAACTCGCCAAGAGTTTCGGCGCCCGCGCATTCCGAAAGTCTTGGCGACTTCCGCTACGGGGAAATCGGACAGTTATTGATCGAACGTTCCTAAATAATACCAGGTTGGCTCACGTTGATGCCCTTGAGAGTCATTTTCAGTGCTTCAACATTAGGTGCAACCTCGAAAGCTGTTGGGCGATCGATCAACCCGTCGTCGATTAACTGCTTAAGACTCATCGTAAAGTCCTGCATCCCGTCCTGTTGCCCAATTCGAATGGCGTCGGACAGCTTTTGATCTTTGCTCTCTAAGATGAGTTTTCGAATCATCGGAGTAAAGAGCATGATCTCGCAGGTGGGTACGCGGCTTACGCCCTGCTTGATGGATGGCAGAAGTTTTTGTGCCACGATGCCTTTCATGTTGAAGGCCATGGCATTTCGAATGGCGGTATGCATGGCTTCTGGAAACAAGTCGAGAATACGACCAATAGTGGAGGGGGCTGTGGAAGCGTGAATGGTCCCAAAAACCAAGTGCCCGGTTTCGGCCGCATGGATGGCCGTCATAAACGTCTCTTGATCTCGCATTTCACCTACGAGGATGATGTCCGGGTCCTCGCGGACCGCGTGCTTCATGGCGATGCTAAAATCCAAGACGTCCGTGCCTACTTCCCGCTGGTTGATCAGGCATTTGTCTTCTTTGTAAACAAACTCAATGGGGTCCTCGAGCGTCAAAATATGCTTTCGGTAATTGCGATTGATCCAATTGAGCATGGAGGCAATCGTCGTACTTTTTCCAGAACCTGTCACGCCGGCCAGCAGAATCATCCCTTGGTCAAACTTGCACAAATCCTCAAGAATCGGCGGCAGAAAGAGCCCTTCGAAATTAGGAATGAAATTATTGATTCGCCTTGCAACCAGTCCCGGTCGCCCTAGTTGCTTAAGCATGTTGACTCGGAATCGCCAGTTCTCGCCGTCAACATTGATCGTATAGGAAAAGTCAGCACCCCCCTCTTCTTCAAAGATCCGTCTGTTTCGATCATCCAGCATCGGAATTAGTAGACGAACCATTTCATCGACCTCGATGGGTGGCCGGTTGAGCGTTTTGAGATCGCCTTTGCAGCGAACGATCGGTGGCGTACCAACCTTCAGATGCAAGTCGCTACCCTCTAGCTTGACGCAAGCTTTGAATAGCTTGTCTACTTCCAGCTCTCGTTTCTCCTGAAGCAACGAGGCAGCCAGTTCGTCTGCGCTCGAAACGTCGGATTTACTAGCGGGTTTTTTTGCTGGTGAGTGTCCCATAAATCAATACTTAGACCGAAGGATGAAAAGAAGAAGCTTGCGTCACTGTTCTATGTTGACACATTGGACGGGAATTGGAATCACAACCTAACTGGAATTCCACTTTCCGCCATCATGCGTTTGGTTTGCGAAATAGTAAACTCACCAAAATGGAAAATACTAGCAGCTAAAACCGCGTCGGCTTTGCCGACGAGGATCGCTTCCACCAAATGCTCAGGTTTTCCAGCGCCGCCACTTGCAACGACTGGGATCTGAACGCGCTGGCTGACAGCGGAGGTAATCGGCAAATCGTATCCATCCTTGGTTCCATCGCGATCCATGCTGGTCACCACGATTTCGCCAGCACCGAGGGCCTCGACTTGTTCCGCCCATGCCACGGCTTCGAGCCCGGTTGGGGTGCGACCGCCATTGATATACACTTCCCAAAACTCTTTGCCATCTCGCAGCACGCGTCTCGGATCGATATTAACCACAATGCATTGCGATCCGAATCGTTCCGCTGCTTGTTTCACAAATTCGGGGTTCTTGCAGGCGGTCGAATTGATGGAGACTTTATCGCAACCGGCTTGAAGAAGCGTTCGAATGTCTTCCAAGGTGCGGATCCCACCACCAACCGTAAGTGGCATAAAGACCTGTTCTGCGGTTCGCCGCACGACGTCAAGGATGATTCCGCGGTCTTCATGGCTCGCAGTAATGTCCAAGAAGACCAACTCGTCAGCTCCCTCCGATTCGTATCGCTGTGCGATTTGGACTGGATCACCTGCGTCTCTCAAATTCACGAAATTGGTTCCTTTGACCACTCGTCCTTGGTGAACATCTAGGCAAGGAATGACGCGTTTTGCCAACATTTCTGACTAGGCTCCCGACCGGACAAGGACTTCACGGTCCATCGCCATCTGAAACTCATTGAATAAGTAGCTACTGTCGTGTGGCCCAGCCGAAGCCTCTGGGTGGTATTGAACACTAAACGCTTCGAATTCCTTGTGACGAACACCCGCAATGGTATTGTCGTTAAGATTGCGATGGGTGATTTCAAAACAATCGGGTAAGCCTTCTTCTTCGACCGCAAAGCCGTGGTTTTGCGAGGTGATTTCCACGTGTCCAGTCTTGCAATTGAGGACAGGTTGATTGGCACCTCGATGACCGAATTTGAGTTTGAAAGTCTTGGCACCACCTGCCAGGGAAAGCAATTGATGACCAAGACAGATACCGAAAACAGGTTTTTTTCCAAGCAGATCCTTGATCGTCCGGATTGCGTAACCAAGCGGTTCAGGATCGCCAGGACCGTTGCTCAGGAAGACCCCATCTGGCTTGCAGGCCAGAACCTCTTCCAAAGTTGCAGTACCTGGAAGAATGGTGACTCGATTGCCTCGTTGAGCAAGGTGACGAGGGATATTCCATTTCATTCCGTAATCTAGACATACCACATGGTGCTGAGATTTGGCGGCCATCGATTCACTGCCGTCGATCGCCAAAGGATGCAACGGCAAACTCCACTGGCTTGCTCCTTCCGGCGTCACTTCGCTAACGAGATCGCGGCCAACCAAGCCCAGGCTCGCTTTGGCTTTTTTCACAAGCGATGCGTGGTCGGAGTCGAGAGTTGAAATGATTCCCTTGAGAGCACCTTTGTTTCGAATGTTTCGGACGATGGCACGTGTGTCGACTCCCGAAATCGCGACAATTCCATGCTTTTTCAGGTATTCCGGCAGCGATCCATTGGAACGAAAATTACTGTGGAGACGACTGCATTCACGAACCACGAAGCCAGCAATTCGCGGGAAACCAGACTCAAGATCCTCCTCGTTGACGCCAACATTTCCAATCATCGGATACGTCATCGTCACGATTTGGCCGCGATAGCTAGGGTCAGTCAATATCTCCTGGTAACCAGTGATGGAGGTGTTAAAGACAACCTCTCCATCCATTTCGCCATCGGCTCCAATCGAAACACCCTCAAAAACCGCGCCATCTTCAAGTGCGAGAAATCCTGGCTTTCCTTGACGAAACAAAGCAGCTTACCTCAGCCGAAAGAGTATGAAACTTGGGCGATCCATTCAAGAAAATCATAACCCAACCAAGGCTCCCTCACCAGCCATGAAGAATTCGGACCGGACGGAATTTTGCGGGTTACCTCTCTTCATTCCCGGTTTTTTTGCTTATCTTAAGTCAGTTCGTGGATTTGAAACGAACCCACGGTCGGCGAGTGGCGTAAAAGCCAAACGAATCTTTCGCGAGGATTGAGTTCAAAACGCGAAAGCACAACCATTACCTTTTCGATTCTGTCCGAGCTTATCCGCTATGCCTGTCGATTTCCCAGTTCCAATGTTTGCGGCGGTAGATTTCTGGATGTCGAGGTGGTTAACACCTATTTGGTTTCTTGGAGGTGGGGTAATTCTGGGACTTGCGCTACTAAGTGTTTTTCTACTGGTTTTCTACGGTCTGTCCAAGATTAGGTTCTTTGAGCAATTCCGCCGCGATGGCTCCGCCAATTGGATTGCTCTGGCTATGACGCTTGCATTGGGCGGGCTCTATGCGTGGTATGCAAAATTCAGTCAAGAAGGCCAAGCATTGTTTAGCATGGGCGGAACGTTTGCGAATGACGAATGGGCCATGATATCCATTGCAATGACCATGATTTTTGGGGTGGTTGTTTGGTCGCTACTGTATTGTTCCTCTCCTCGATTTCTAGGTGAACTGAGATCCCTTTTGTTCGAAGGCATAGGGCTGTACATGCTCTCAACTCTGGCCGGACTGTCGCTCATCGCCGCGGCCTCTACTTTTTTGGTCGACAAACCGATTGTCGCGCTGAAATCCATTCCCCAGCTTTTCGCAGCAAACGACAAAACGGAAAGTTTCAACATCGCGGGAATCGGCCAAGACGATTCCGAAGCCCCCTTCCAAAAGATAGGCCTTCGCTACGATCCAACGATTTTGGGCCAGATCGAGATCAGTTCCACCAGACGATTGCTCTTGACCGACGCGCCGAGTCTCGGCGAAACACGATCCAAGCCCCAAACCATCGAGGCTAATGTGCCCCTCATTTGGAATACCAAGATGGGGATTGCCGAGTGTCCATTGCCGTTGACGACTGGTGCAGAAATCTATGTTCAAAACCAGGAAATCGATGCTTCCACATTAAAAATCCGTTTGGTTTCCAATCCGCTAGTTCGCGAGTCGTCGACGATTATCCTTGTATCGATTTTCGTCACGATCTTCGGATTGCTTTTTATGCTCATGCAGGCCGTCTCGCCAAAAGTTGCCGCGATTGCATTGTCGGCGGCTAAAAGCGAACTTTCACAGCCGCTCCCTATCATCTTGATGATCATCGTCGCCTTGGGGATTCTCCTTTTTGTCTTCTTGCCCTTCCATACCCTCGGAGAAGATATCAAGCTGCTCAAGGATTGTGGTGTGACCATCATCCTCATCGCCGCTACGTTTCAAGCCGTTTGGTCCGCTAGTACTTCCGTCAATGAAGAAATTGAAGGACGAACGGCCCTCACCTTGCTCAGCAAGCCGATTCATCGCCGATCCTTTATCATTGGCAAAATACTAGGAGTATTCTGGATCGTAATGCTAATGTTTTTGGTACTAGGGAGCTGGGAACTTCTATTGGTCGCTTACAAGCCAATCTACGAGGCACGGGAAAACTCACTGGATCAACCCGGCTGGCAGCAATGCCACCAAGAAATGATTCAAACCATTCCAGGCTTGGCTTTGGCGTTTTTCCAGTCGGTGGTGCTGGGGGCTTTTTCGGTAGCCCTTGGAACGCGATTTGGGCTGCTAGCCAACTTCACGATTTGCTTCTCGATTTACTTGCTCGGGCATTTGACTCCAACAATCGTCGATTCGGCGGCTGGCGGCTTGCCTCTTGTGGAGTTTTTCTCGCAGTTGATCTCAGCCGTCATCCCCAACCTTAGCCACTTCTCGATGGAGGCGGCCATCGATGCGGAGGTGAGTATCCCATGGTCGGTCATTGCCAGCGTGCTTGTATACACTTCGATTTATGGCATCGCAGCTACACTCATCGGCCTGTTGCTTTTCGAAGATCGGGACCTTGCCTAAAAAGTGACAAACCTTGTCTACTGTTTTCCAACTCAGAACCGACACCGCGAGTGGATGCAGAATGCTGCTCCACACGCAAACTTGATCGAAGCCTCACAAGAAACGATCCCCGAACGAATCTTCGATGCGGATATATTTGTCGGTCACGCCAAAGTACCTGTCCCCTGGCTTGACGTGGTCGCGGAAGGCAGATTGACTTTCATTCAATCGTCCGCCGCTGGACTTGACCACTGTCTGCATCCCGCAGTTATCGACTCTGAGATTGTCGTCTGCAGCGCATCCGGGCTCTTTGCGAACCAAGTCGCGGAACAAACGCTTGCCATGTTGCTCGGACTCTTACGCGGAATTCCGATCTTTTATCGTCAATGGCAAAACAAAGAGTTCATCCGACGACCAACGGACGATCTTCACGGCAAGCGAGTTGGCATTGTAGGGCTCGGTGGAAACGGCCGCCGCTTGGTGGACATTTTGCAACCCTTTGATGTGACCATCCGGGCCACGGATTATTTCCCGGAAAATAAGCCGCCAACCGTGGAACAGCTTTGGCCACACACGGAGTTGGAGCGACTTGCCGCGTGGTCTGAGATTTTGATTTTGACCTTGCCTTTGAATGCGATGACGCGAGGGGTAATCGATGCAAAGATCTTTGCGGCGATGGCAAAAGGAACTTACCTGATCAATGTTGCGAGAGGCGCGTGTGTCAACGAATCCGACTTGTGTTCCGCTTTGGCGAGCGGCCATCTGGCGGGCGCAGGATTGGATGTAACGGATATTGAGCCGCTGCCTGAGTCGAGCCCGCTGTGGGGCTTTAACAATGTGATTATTACACCGCATGTCGGTGCTCAAGCCGCAAAGAGAACCGACGACACTACCCAATTGATTTGCGAAAACTTGCGACGTTTTTTTTCGGGTGAGGCGCTCTACAATCTCGTCGATAAACGTTTGGGCTTCCCCCACCCCGCCGTTCTCTACAAGCCGTCGAACCGCATTTAACCCCGTTTAACCCGAGCCAACGCCGACGGCATGCCAATGCCCCCGAGTTTACTCGGGGGAACGTTACCTTCTCTCTACAATGGAACCCATGTCGGCCCGGTTGCTGCACATGATTTGACTGACACTTCTCGCATCCGGAAACCAGCACACTACGTAAGTGTTCTGACCATCGATCACTCGAATGGGCGTTGATTGCGATGGGCCAACGGGCCGATTTCCCAGAAGAGGATCCAGTTGCAATTGATGATCCCCAGCCGGGGCTTCGACTCTGAGGAATTGAATGTCTCGGGGTAGCAAACCCCAGCATCGCGTATCGGCTGATTCGCTGGCTTCCCACGCGATCCCGGCGATGTCCATGCCGATCCCAGCAAGACCGCTGTCCTTGCCCATACTGGTTTTGGCTGCCGCAACAGTCGCTTTCTTAATCACGCGTCTTGCAACCGCCCTGGCGATGATCGAATTGCGATTTGCCCGATACGTTGACACGGCCAGTTGTTCGATGTCTGCCAGCGACGCAGTTGGCCCGATCCTGTTGCCGTTGATTCGGATCCCTACGGAATCGACATCCGACGAGGGGACGACAATGTCGGGTATTTTGATCGGTGCGACTGTGGGAGGCAGTTTGTAAGGGCCCACGGCAGAGACGATGCGGTCTGCGATGAGGAGGGCGTCGCTAGTAGGTTGCTCGGCAACCTCCACTTTGTAAGGACCTCGACCGACCATTGCAAATACATAGACGACACCCTGACCTGGTTGAGAATGCACTCCGCCGCGAACGCGGTGAAGATCCCAAAGCAAGGGCTCACAATTCGGCAATAGATTGGAGGCAACTTCATAATTGCGAAAGGCATCATCGTAGTCGCGATGTGTCGCTTCACGCAACATTCCACGCATGTAGAATCCCAACGGCAGCGGTTTATACTCGATTGCGTCTTTCCCACTGCGTTGAGCGAACAATTGTCCTAGTTGTTCATTCTTGTCTTGGATTTGAAGCGTATAGCTTTCTGCGTCGATGCCATCCTGCATCAGACTTGAAAGAGACAGAAAGACGCGAATCAAGATCTTCTCATAGTCTTCGCCAGCATACGAGCGAACTTGATCGTCCGTCCACATCGAGACGGTTTTTTCGGTGAGTGATTCTTGTTCTAGATGATCGAATCGATCTCGTACTTCTCGCAGTTTTGACTCGGCTTGCTTGGCTTGTCCGGTTAGCAAGTCGACAATCGCCAAATCGAGTTTGACAACGTCCCGATCGTGACGATTCGACTTGGCGAGCTTTTCGAGGCTCTCACGGCAGGCTAGCAGTTGACCATCGTAAAAGAGGTTTCGTGGCTGCGAGATGCGTTTGGAATGGGTAGAACAACCAGATGCAATCAAGACGAACAGACAAGCGACTAGGGTGCCGCATTTGAATTGTCGGTTGGCGAAGAGTTGCGTCGCCGTAGTGCGGTCCCTAGCGCATCGCGTCATCGCTTGAGTGGATTGTAGTTCCAGACTTTGCCAACAGCCGTCTTGTGATAGCCCTTGCGCACTTCGGACGTAACTTTATCGGGCTGACCGGTGTGTACATTGATCAAATCGAGAGTCAGTTCGTAGTCGCGTTGGGTGGAACTGTTACGTTTCGTTGTTCCACTCGTCAACTGCGCGAAGAGCAAGTAGTCAATGGGAGCACCGTCGCGTTGCAGTACCGCGGTGAACAATCGCCTATTGTCGGGCAAAAAGAGCGCATCAGGTCGCATCCGCGTTTCTTGGAGTGCGGCATTCACCATTCGCATGCTAATCGACTGGAAGGTATTGGACTCCAGGATTTGAGAGTCGATTTGGTTATAGAGTGTATCTTTGAAGTCACCAATGTCTTCGGCGCTCTTGTTTTCGATTCCGACAAAGCAAATCAACTTTTTCATCGGACGTCCATCTGGACCCATCGGACAGTCGTCGGTGGCGATCTG